>Ga0310833_100202_pt1 | contig 64824 bp, 53 predicted proteins | sample SM_ome_FD_201312 | JGI IMG/M metagenome (GOLD analysis project Ga0310833, IMG submission 201312) | Sorghum-adapted microbial communities enriched on stacked mutant (SM) sorghum from Joint BioEnergy Institute, Emeryville, California... ...
TGCGTATGGATTCAGGAACTTCGAGCGGGCAAGGGCCAGGATCCTGCTTACATACAAGTATAAAAGAATCGGGGTCCATGTGGGGTAAGGCCGTAGGCCCCACCCCAACATTTGACAAAGGACCTTTTTTCTTCGTGACCGGAAATGTTCTGCATTTTTTGCACAATGTTCAAACAACGATACCGTTTGTTCGACATATTGGGTAAAACGTTCGACATTCCTTTTGGCTTTCGGGACGGACGGTCCAACATTTCAACCGGATCGTTCCATATTTGAAAAAAATCGTCCAACATCGCATGGGACTGTCCGACATTTTCGACGATCGGTCCAACATTGGAAAATTTTTGTCCAACAAGGAAAAAATTTGTCCGACATAAAAGAAAAAATATCGATCATCACGAAAAAAACGTCCGTCACCGGACGAAAAATGTCCATCATCCTTTTCGGTGTCCAACATCCGCTTCGGTTTGTCCGAAATCATGACCGAAACGGGAAACGCCGACCGGGTAATTTTTCCTCTTCAGCGCCTTCCATTTGTGATATGATATTTTTATCTGATGGCAAGTTTCGAAAGTTCTGCAAAAAGGAGTTGAAAACGGGAATGAAAGAAGAATTGATCCGTCGTTTCACATCCTATGTCCAAATCGACACCCAATCCAACGAGGACAGCGCCACCTGCCCTTCCACACCCGGCCAGCTGGTGCTGTTGAACAAACTTGTCGATGAATTGAAAGAAATCGGCATGGAAGAAGTAACGATCGATGAAAACGGATATGTGTTCGCCACCTTGCCGGCCAACACGGATAAGGACGTGCCGACGATCGGTTTTTTGGCCCATGTGGACACGGCCCCCGATTTCACCGGGAAAAACGTGAAACCGCAGATCATCGAAAATTACGACGGCAAGGACATCCTTTTGAACCGGGAAGAAAATATCGTCCTTTCGCCGAAAGAATTCCCTTCCCTAAATCTTTATGTCGGCCACACGTTAATTACGACGGACGGGACGACTTTGCTCGGCGCCGATGATAAGGCCGGCGTCGCGGAGATCATGACGGCGATGAACTACCTGCTGCGGCATCCGGAAATCAAGCACGGGAAAGTCCGGGTCGCTTTCACCCCCGATGAAGAAATCGGCAGGGGGCCGCACAAATTTGACGTGAAAAAATTCAACGCCAAATACGCCTATACGATGGACGGCGGCCGCATCGGCGAATTGCAGTACGAAAGCTTCAACGCGGCCAGCGCCAAAATCACGATCAAAGGAAACAACATCCACCCGGGCACGGCGAAGGGAAAGATGGTCAACTCCATGAAGATCGCCATGGAATTGCACCGCATGCTTCCGGAAAAACAGGCGCCGGAATATACGGATGGATATGAAGGATTCTACCATCTGCTTTCCTTCCAAGGGAATGTGGAAAAGACCGAACTGTACTATATCATTCGCGACTTCGACCGGCAGGAATTTGAAAACAAAAAGAAGACCTTGTCTTCCATCGTGGAAAGATTGCGGGAAACATACGGCCGGGACAACATCCTTTTGGACATGAAAGACCAATATTACAACATGCGGGAAAAAATCGAACCGGTCAAAGAAATCGTCGACATCGCGCAAGAGGCGATGAAAAATCTGGGGATCGAACCGATCATTTCCCCGATCCGCGGCGGTACGGACGGCTCGCAGTTGTCCTACATGGGTCTGCCGACGCCGAACATCTTTACCGGCGGCGAAAACTTCCACGGCAAGTACGAATACATTTCCGTCGACAACATGATCAAAGCGACGAACGTCATCATCGAAATCATCAAGCTGTTTGAACAACGCGCTTGAATGAAACACGGCGAGCCATCCGATAACCGCCGCTTATGCAGTGACCCACGTACGGCGTCCGCCTGCGCTCGGCGTCCCGTTCCGGGGCCTGCGAGGAGCGCGGCGGGTGCTTTTTTAACGGAACATGAAACGGCCGGGTTAGAAACACCGCGGGCACTTATCTTGAAGCGGCATGGGCGCACCCACATCCGCGGCCATCCGGATGCCGGCCACCTCAACGGCGTTGATAACAAGCAAGACCTAAGAAACATCCGGCGGCCAAACAAAGCAATAAACGATTGAAAAGATAGTATTCCGGCGAGATGGCATAATAAAAATTCGCCGCATTCGCTCCCATTGAAAAGAGTTTAAACAATCTTCCCTCCGAAAACAGATCAAGGATATAATAGACGAGCGTCACGAAAAGACCGGCATAGCTGTTCTTCGTTAAAGCGGTGACGCACAACATGAGCGCGGAAAGAAAAACAATATTCGGGAGAAAACGCACGCTCAAGAAAAAGCCAGTCAGGCCGAAAAAAGAAACATTGCGGTAATAGAATCCCGCTGAAACAAACGAGCCGATGCAAAAGAGGAAAACAATGATCGCCCAACGGTAAACCATCGGACGGTTGAAGGGGCCCGGATGATAGTAACCCAGAAACCGGTAGGTCTGATTCTTATAATCATTAAAAAACGCAAAAGCGGTCATCAAGGCCGCCAAAAGCGGCACGGTATAATCATACAAACGATCGACACTAAATAGACGGTATTTCGCCCTTAGGGATAGGAGATAGTTGGATGGAGCGGGGAAAAAAACAGAATAAAGGAACAGGAGCAAAAGGAGGGCAGCGGTTATTTTCAATTTGAACCCGCGAATATCATAGATTTTAAAGTAATGCTTGAAAAAGACGTTATCGGTTTTGAAAATAGATGTACGCATTTTCCAACGAAATCTCCTTTTCTTGATAACTGCCGGCGACGTCCTGTTTATCCTTGATAAACCGGATCCGGTAACGATCGGTGCCCAGCCGTTTCTCTTCAATGATGGTCACCTTTTTCCGCAAGTCCATCAATGCCGCGAAATCTGTTTCAAGCGTTCGTATATTCGTGATACTTTCGGCGATCATTTCCGCGACTGAGCCGTTAAAGGCAATGGAATGATCTTTTAATATGACGATCTGTTGGCTGTACAATTCGACATCTTCAATGATGTGCGTGGATATCAGTGTAATGGAATCTTTGCTGATCTCGGACAGATACTTCCTAAATTGCGCCCTCTCCTCCGGATCCAGGCCGGCTGTTGGTTCGTCGATGATCAGTAAGGTCGGTTTCCCGATGACGGCCTGGGCGATGCCCAATCTTCTTTTATAGCCTCCCGAATACTTTCCGATTCTTTTGTTGATGACGGACGTCAAGTGGAATCGTTCGACGACTTCATCGATCGTTTCTTTTTTGTTCTTTTTTATTTTTTTTAAATCAAACACATAGGACAGAAGATCGTATCCGGTAACGTTGCCGTACACATCGAAGTTTTGCGGCAAATAGCCGACCTGATCGATGGGGTAAGGCTTTGTTTTTAATAAATCGATGCCGTTCAACATGACTCTTCCGTGCGAAGGTTTATTCAATCCCGTTAAAATATTCATTAATGTGGTTTTTCCCGCTCCGTTATTTCCCAATAGGGCGGTGATCCCGTCCCGACAGGTAAAGGAAATATTATCCAGCACCGTATTTTTTCCATATGAAAAGGACACGTTTTCAATTGATAATCGGTTCCCCATCTCCATTAAACCCCTTTACTCCATATAGTTGAAGAAGAGCGTATTTCCGACCAACTGAATATCTCCGTCTTTTGCATTATAGGGCCAACTTCCGACGATCACCGTTTTATATGCCCTGTCCTGTAAGAATTGAATATCCGATGTTGTTAATGTCCGTTGTTTTTCTTTTGTCTTTTCTTGTATAAGAAGATCAAGTCTTGATTGAAAATTTTCCAAATTGTAATTGATTGGAAGAATGTAAGTCAGCCCATTCTCCTTCAGCGTTTGATATTGTCCGGCAAACAGGCTTAAACTCGACGTTTCCCCTTCCCGCTCGGTTTCGCCGGTGAATATTCCCAAATTGGAATAAATCTTTGTTGAAGCGTCCAAGCGAACATCATAATAGGAAGGTTTCGGTTCGGGCACGGTGGGATACCACGCAAAGAGCCATCCGGGGAGATTGACGGCATCGCTCGTCACATAATAAATCGGCACACCCAATTCGTCTTCGATTTGGACATCGCCCCCATAGGAAACGACGACCTTTTTCGTCTCGTTTGGCCGATATGAAGCAGATATGGTCAAAACATTATTTTTATGGGTAAACTTTACGAGGGAATCGTTCACTTTCACCGAATCGATTGTGAAACAATCGTCCAGCAGCAACTTGATATTGTCGCCGGCGGCAGAAAAAGACATTTCTAACTCCGCCGTATTTTCCAACCTATTCGTCAAAGCCAGGTCCATTTTATAGGTTTGAACGGCATAAGGGACATGTGCGAACTCCGCAGCGGGATACTTCTGGATTTTTTGCACGTTTTTTTCACCGGAAATGGCAACCCCCTCCATGGCCAGCAGGGCCAGAACCGCCAACAGGATATATGCCGTTTTTTCCTTACGATAAACGCTATAAGTGATCAATAACAAGAATAACATCAATAAAATCAAGAACAATTTGTCCAAAAAATAATTCAAGTTAAAGATCGTGCCGGACATTGTATTGGTCATGGCTTGCATATGATCGTCGAAAATATTTAGGAGTTTCGCCTGATAGGTAAAGGACATATTCATCGATTTCCACAAAAAGAAACCATATAAAAGTAAAGAAAGTAAGATGGATGCCCTGTGTCGCACTAAAATTCCAATGGTCGTCCCGATCGTGGCCGCCAGCATGTTCGAGATTGTCCATAATATGAAGAAATGGACCAGGCCTTTCCATAGAAAAGACCCATCCGTCAGCGGGTTTTTAAAAGTGACCATGGCTGCCATCGGCAACAGGGCGACGACAGAACTGATAATGAAAGCAGAAAAAAGCAACTTCCATTGTTTTTTCAACACATCTCGTTCTAAGAAAACAAACGTTTCATACTGCTTGGAAATCACCCACGCCGCGGAAATCAAAAGAAATAAATTGGAACAAATGTAACCATGAAAAAAGAGCGTAACGAACCGAAAAATGGTAATGTGCAAAGAATCTTTTATAAAATATACGAAAAATAAAACAAATGAAAGATAAATAAAAAAGATAGGGTTTTTTATCATGGCTTTAATATAGAATGTGGGAAATCCGTTCATCGCTCACATCGAGTAACGGCTAACGGTTACTCGTCTCCTTTCTTCAATGGAATTAGAAAACGAACACAAAGGAAGGAAAAATTCCCTTCTATTGTGTTCCTTTTAATATCATTCATCTGTTATTTTTAAGTCAGCACTAGCTTTTGCGGAATTTCCCTTCCATCTAATGTAATAGGATTGATTTTCACCAGAATCCGTGGTTGCAACTGCCCGAAAAGAAACACTGGCACTATTTCCCTTCGACAAGGAAAAACTAGCTACGGCCTTATTTTTCTAACGCCCAATCTCTGATGGGATTATTTTACCTTTATTATAAAATATGTAAATATTTATATAAATATAATTTTTCACGATTTTTCCACAAAATTCGACACAATTATTAAAAACACTCCACTTGATTATAAAACTGGGAACCGATTAGTGATTTGTGATCTCCTATTTATAAAATTCAAATAGCTTTTGATCAACAGCTGTGGTGAGCAGGTGGAGAAATCGCTGGGGATGGCACCCCGGAATCGCCGCGGCCATTTGATCACAGTTTTTTCGTTCAATTGGCATCAACAGACCGGACAGCTTTTCCCCTGCGAGGTGACGAATTGGCTGATGACAACCACCTGGCAATTACCAATTTTCCCGAGGGTTCCCGAGTATTGCCGGGCAACGCCCACCGATCGGTCTCTTTTTTCGGAATCAGTGCGAATCGGATGGACAGGTTGCCTTCAACGACATGAAAGTAAGCGAGAAATGTAAATATGAATAAATGACCAGATTTGTCAATCCTACCCAGATTACCGGCGATCAAAACACACTTTTATTGGAACAGAGGAACGGCAATCGGAATGGTTCGCCAAAGCAGGGACATTGAGCGCAGACCGGGGATACGACGATACCAAGCTGATCGAAAAGTGTTGGGGACCGGTACGGCATCAAACCGGTTATTGACATTCGGAATTCTTGGAAGACGGGGAAAGCACCCGCCAATTAAAGAAACCCCACCTACAATTACAAAGGCAATGTCCATTGCCAATGTCCGAAAAACGGGAACGGGAAGAGAAAAGGTATGCGGAGGCTTTGAAAAAGCCCGGAATACGCTCAAAAAATTATGTCCCGCCCACCTGTGCGGGACAGGCCGCCTGCCCCAATGCCAGCGGGATACGGATATCCCTTCCCGAAGCTCGGCGGATCTTTACACCCATGGACCGGGCTGGTTACAAAATGGGAACGGATTTATGCCAAAAACCGCGGCTGAACGGATAAACAGCCGACTGGACGTATCGTTCGGATTTGTGATCTATACGATCCGGGGCATGAAAAAAATGAAGGTGCGCTCCGGGCTTGCTCTTTGCGTCATGCTGGCGATGGCGATCGGCCGGGTTAAAGAAAAGCAGGGCGATCGCATCCGAAGCCTTGTTAAGGAGGCGCAAACCAATATCCACAAGTGGATAAGTTGGAAAGGAAAAAATCCACTAATGCGAATTGTGGATAACGGGTGGCTCATGCCTTTTTCGGGAAGCAGGAGAAACATGTTGGATTTAATCCGATCAAAAGGACCTCTTTACGGAAATCCGTATATCAAGCAAGGAAATTTGGCGTCGTAAACCCCAAAATCGCCAGCATCGCAAAAAGCTCGGCGAAAAAATTTATTGACAAATGAAAAAATAGTTGCCATAATGACTAAGAAAAGTGAACATTCTACCTTTAAAAACAGTCCTGTGAGGCTGGCAAGGTAAGAGATCATACATGGCAAATGCATGTAGAGGGGCGTTTGCGCACTTCACAAGCGGCAAACACCTTGCCTGAAACAGGCAGGGTGTTTTTTTGTGCCGTCCCCCGGTCTCTTCCGAGCTGTTTTTAAAGGGAAGACTTGAAAAATGGAGAGGGGAGATTGCAAGTGGAAAGAGAAATTCAAGTTCACGAACGCCTTCCATTCTGGAAAAGCCTTCCTTTAAGTTTGCAGCACCTGTTTGCCATGTTCGGTTCGACGGTACTGGTTCCCATCCTCTTTCGGGTGGATCCGGCGACGATTTTGCTGATGAACGGAATCGGCACGCTGCTCTACATCTTCATCACGAAAGGAAAGATCCCCGCCTATCTCGGATCGAGCTTCGCCTTTATTTCCCCCGTGTTCGTCGTGCTGGGGAACTACAGCGGCGGGGAGGGATACAGCTACGCGTTGGGCGGGTTTTTGGCCGTCGGCGTCGTCCTCGTCCTGATCTCGTTGATTATCAAAATCGCAGGCACCGCCTGGCTGGATGTGATTTTTCCCCCGGCCGCCATGGGAGCGATCGTCGCGGTTATCGGCCTCGAGCTTGTGCCGGTGGCCGCCCAAATGGCCGGATTAATCAAACCGGATGATGCCCCGGCCGGCTGGACCCCGGATTTCGAGACGGTGGCCGTATCCTTGCTGACCCTCGGCATCACGATCGTATGCTGGGTCACGTTGCGCGGGTTTCTTAAGATCATCCCCATACTGATCGGAATCGTCACCGGGTATGTGATCGCGGCGGCATTCGGAATGGTCGACCTGTCCAGCGTCAAGGAAGCGCCCTGGTTTTCCCTGCCGGAATTTTACCGGATGAAATTCCATTGGTCCGACATCCTGGTCATCCTGCCGGCGGCCCTCGTTCTCATCCCTGAACACATCGGCCACCTGCTGGTCACAGGGAATATCGTCAAGAAGGATCTGGCGAAGGATCCCGGCCTGGACCGCTCCCTGATGGGGAACGGATTGTCCACGATCCTGTCCAGCTTTGTCGGCTCGACGCCGAACACGACATACGGGGAAAATATCGGGGTGCTGGCGATCACCCGCGTGTATTCCACCTGGGTGATCGGCGGCGCGGCGGTCATCGCCATCTTCCTGTCCTTCTTCGGAAAACTCGCCGCTTTGATCTCGAGCATTCCCCAGCCGGTGATGGGCGGCATATCCTTGCTCCTCTTCGGCATCATCGGCGTGAGCGGGATCCGGATGCTCGTCGAATCGAAGGTGGACTACAGCCGCTCGCAAAATTTAATTTTAACTTGCATCGTCCTGGCCATCGGGATCAGCGGCGCGACGATCCATATCGGCTCGGTGGCATTGAAGGGGATGGGTCTGGCGACGATCATCGCCATTTTGATCAGCCTGTTTTTCCGGCTGCTGGAGAAGTTCCGGTTATCCAATGAATGACGGCAAGCCCCGCCCTTTGGCGAACGGCTCCGGCCGGATCTTGTATCCCGCCTCTTTCGGCTTCAGCAAAGGCTGCGGAAGGCCGTTCCGCCCGGCCGCGGCGCCCCTCCGGCGCGTTTCGCTCCCGTCCTTCGTCCATACGGCGGGAAAACCGCAGCGCTGAAGAAAAAGGCGGAAGTCAAAAATTAAGAAGGGAAGCGCCAAAACGGCAGCTTCCCTTCCCGTTTTTGTCACCGGAACACCGAAGTTTTCATCCGGGCAAGGGCAAGGCGGCCTGAACCCGCGCCCAAAGCGAAATGCCGGTGTCCGAACAAGGCCAGGCCGCCCTTCCGCCGCAAAGCGCCGGCCTGGGGGTTAGATAAACAAAAGCAGACTGACGGCGAATGGAATTCCAAACGATTCCGTCGATACGCAGGTTATATAAACAGGAGCAGACTGACGGCCATGACCGCCATCCCGCCCATCAATCCATAAATCGATATATGGGCCTCATCGTATTTTTTCGCCGCCGGCAACAGTTCGTCGAGGGAAATGAATACCATGATCCCCGCGACGGCGGCAAAGAGAACGCCGAAAAATATCCCGTTCAAAAAGGGCATGAAAATCAGGTAAGCGCATAGGGCGCCCACAGGTTCCGCCAAACCGGAAAAAAAGGAGAGCTTAAACGCCTTTTTCCGGTCGCCCGTGGAGTAATAAACGGGAACGGAGACGGCAATTCCCTCGGGAATATTATGGATCGCCACGGCAACGGCAATCATGATTCCCAGTCTGGGATCCTGCAAAGAAGAGGCGAAGGTGGCGATGCCTTCCGGAAAATTGTGAATCCCGATGGCGAGGGCGGCGAAAAGCCCCATTTTCAGAAGTTCGGCATTTTGGGCGGGACCGGCATCCATTTCTTCCACCTTTTTAATCTCATGGGGATTCCGCTGGGTCGGAATAAACCGGTCGATCAGCGCGATCAAAACCATTCCCCCGAAAAAGCCCAAAACCGTAAGCCAGCTGCCTTCCACCGTCCCGACGGCTTCCACCAAAGACTCCTGCGCCTTAAAAAAGATCTCGATCATCGAGACGTAAATCATCACACCGGCGGAAAAACCGAGGGAAAACGATAAAAACTTCGTGTTCGTCGTTTTCGTAAAAAAAGCGAGCACGCTTCCGATCCCGGTGGACAATCCGGCAAACAGAGTCAGTCCGAAAGCGGCCAATACATTATCCGGCATTCGTCCTCTCCCTCTCTGCAACCCATCGATGCATCTTGCCCGTAAAATCTTCCAATCTTCCGTTTTCGTTGGAGCAACGGGCAAAATTTTCGCTTGGTAAACATTTTAACGCTTAACCAAAATCCTTTTCAACGCTTTTGATCCTGATTTCATACATTTTTCCGAAGGATGCGTTTCCATTTCGCCGGAGTTTTTCCGGCCGTCCGCAGGCCCCCATTGTCCCCGAACCGGATCAATCCCCTCCCTGGCGGAACGAATTTGTTTTTTGCAATGATGGTGAGGAACCGAGCGTAAATTGCGGCCTCCCGCGGAACGAAATTTTTTGGTGCATGTCTTTTGACCTTTGTTAATTTAAAAATTATAATTACTTACGAAAAGTAACTTTAGCGCCCAATCTAAGGAAAGGAAGAACGATTTTCATGGCGATTGATCCGCGCGTGCATTTAGGTCCCGTTTGTCTGAAAGTCAAAGATTTCGGCGTCTCCATCCCCTTTTATGAAAAAATCATCGGATTGCGGACGATCCGGCGGGAAGGGAACACCGCCGTCCTTTCCGCCGACGGGAAAGACCCGCTGCTCTATTTGGAGGAATTGAAAAACGGCGAGAAAAAACCGCCGCGCACGACCGGTCTTTACCATTTCGCCCTCCTCTTGCCCGGGAGGAATCATTTGGGCGCCGCCCTGGCCCATTTGCTGGCCGCCGGATATCCGCTGACCGGGGCCTCCGACCATCTTTTCAGCGAGGCGATTTATTTGTCGGATCCGGACGGGAACGGGATCGAAATCTATGCCGACCGTCCCCGCGATACGTGGCAGCGGGATGAAGAAGGCTATATTCTGTCGGCGACTTTGCCCTTGGATGCGAAAAGCGTTTTGTCGGCAGGAAAGGGCACCCCGTGGACAGGGATGCCGGAAGGGACGAAGATGGGCCATATCCACCTGCATGTCGCCGATCTGGAAGCGGCGGAACATTTTTATGCCGGGATTTTAGGGTTTGAAATCCAATTTTCGCCGCAAATGAAGGCCATGTTTCAAGGACAGTTCGTTTCCGCGGGAGGGTATCATCATCACATCGGTTTTAACCTTTGGATGGGGAAGGGCGCCAAGCAGCCTCCCGAAAACAGTTTCGGCCTGAAACATTACACGATCCGATATCCGGATGCCGATTCATGTCATCATGCCCTCCGGGCCTTGGCCGGCGAAGGGATCGAGGCCGAACCGGTTCCCGGCGGCCATCTCGTCCGTGATCCGTCCGGCATCCCCATCCTCCTCACCCATGCCTGAAACCAAAAGACCGGGCGGACAACGGGCGGCAAAGGCAACAACCGGCCGGGAAAAAGCGGGAACGGGATGCCGGCTGCCCGCGCCATCCCGGAGAAAACAAAGGGGTGATCCGTACCATTCGGATCACCCCTTTTCGGCGTTATGATTTCTTTCTTTTTTCAAAGGCGTTCGTCAAAACCGGCACGACTTGCTTCTTCCTCGATACGACGCCTTTCATGAAGAGGGTGTTGTTTTCCACCTCGGCGGCGAAGGCTTCCCCGGCCGCCTTCTGTTCCTTGCCGAGGGCGATGCCGATCGAATCGCTGTTCAAAATGTCGGTGATGACGAAGAGGAACAAATCCAGCCCCTTCCGCTCGATGACCGATTCGATCGCTTTTTCGAGCTCCGCCTTTTTGGCGAGCACCTCATTCGGATCGACCGTATTCACCTGGGCGATTTCCACATGATAACCGCCCATGTGGAATTCCTTCGCATCCAAGGAGATGAGTTCCTCGGCCGACTTGCCGCCGACGTTGGCGCCGGCCTTCAGCATGGCCATGCCGTAACTTTCCAAATCGATCCCCGCGATTTCCGCCAATTCCCGGGCGGCTTGAACATCCTCCTCCGTGCAGGTGGGAGATTTGAACAGGAGGGAATCGGAGATGATGGCGGACACCAAAAGCCCGGCAATCTCCTTTTTGATCGGGATGTTATGTTCCTTGTACAATTTTTTCAAGATCGTGGCCGTGCAGCCGACAGGTTCCGCCCGGTAATAAAGGGGATCGGCCGTTTCAAAGTTGGCGATCCGGTGATGGTCGATCACTTCCAAAATCTTCGCTTCCGCGATGTCGTCCGCGCTTTGCTGGCGTTCATTATGGTCCACCAAAATGACCGTTTTCGTTTCGTCGGTTACCCTCTTCACAAGCCGGGGCGCGTCCATGCGGAAATAGTCGAGGGCATACTGGGTTTCCCCGTTCACCTCGCCGAGGCGGACCGCTTCCGCGTTCATGCCGAGCTCCCTTTTCAATGCCGCATAGGCAATCGCCGAACAAATGGAGTCCGTATCCGGATTTTTATGGCCGAAAATCAAAACCTTTTCCATGTTTTCCACTCCACTTCTTTGATTTGCATGTCAATACTATATGTTACATGAAAGCAGGAACTTTAACAATATTTTACATGGTCCGTTCCGCCAAAGGAAGGGAAAGGAAAGGGAACCCGTTTTTCCCCGGCGGCCCCTTCGCGCGGGCCTTGGGGCAGGCATCCGGGCGGGACGCCTTTTCTATAAACCTTTCGTCAATAAAGGAATCCTGTCCTTGTACTTTTCGATGAGGGCGTTGTTGTGTTGGTCCGCCCCTTCCAGATTCCCGCTCAAGAAGACCGGGACATCGAACCCATCCTCGGCCATGCGGGCGATCGCCCCCGCAAAGACGGCGTTCAGGATAAAAACGCCGGTGAGGGTCGAAGTCGGAGTGAAGGGCACGGCCACCTTTTCATGGGTCAATACCGCATCGCCGATGACGGAATGGTTGTCGATCACCAGATCGGCCGCTTCATACAGCCTTTTTCCGCTCACGTGCCGCGACGGCTGGCTGTCGGAATAGGCTTTGGAAGTCACGGCAATCACATAGGCGCCCTTTTCTTTTGCGAGGTAAGCCGCGTCGATGGGCACCGGATTCCTTCCCGAGGTGGAAAGGACAAAGAACACGTCCTCCGGCCGGATATCCACGTCCTTCATGAAATTTTTCGCGTAGTCATTTTTTCTTTCCAGCCGGGATGACAGGACGGCCCCCTCGTGCAGCATGAGCGGCTCGTGGAGCACCGGGTTCACGGGAACAAGCCCGCCGGCGCGGTAAAACACTTCTTCGGTTAAAATATGGGAATGGCCGCAGCCGAAAAGGTGGACGATTCCCCCTTTTTCGATCGAATCGGCCACCTTCGCCGCCGCTTCTTCCATCTTTTCCCGTTCATTTTTTAAAATGAGTTCCAGCCTTTCTTGGACCTTTACATAATATTGATCGATCATCGTCTTACCTCCTTTTCAACAGACGGAACAGGTTTTCGACCTTCGCCGGATCCGACCTTCCTTTTCCGGCGAGAACATCGCCGAAAATATGGGGCATGATCAATTCGATTTTCGTCTTTTTCAGCGCCTGATACAAGACGGGCAAATGTTCGGATTTAATTCCGCCCGCCGGCTCGATCCCCCTGATGCCCCGCTTTGCCGCCGCTTCGGCGATGAAGACAAGCTCCTCCAGATGAGCCAGCCCGTTCACCGGCATCACTTTGACCGAAACGATCCCCAGGGCGGCCGCCAGATCCAAAAACCGCTCCGCTTCCATTTCCATCCCTGTCGCCAGGCGGACTTTGCCGATTTCGCCCGTCGGGGAAACGAGGGCGTTGATGACCGGATGTATCCCTTCGGCCGCCAAATAGCCTTGAACGAAGGGCGCTTTTTCAAAGGGCTGGTTAATATGTTCCGGGCGGGCCCGCTCGGCGATTTTCAAAACCCGCTCCCATTCGCGGAAGCTTCCGCCGCCCCCGAGGCCGACGCTGACGGCGGGAGCGGCCTTTTTCAAGGAAAGCACCCGCTCGACGGCCCCGTCGATTTCCGGAAAATCGGCCGCGGCGATCCCGGGAACGACATACCCATCCCCGGCTTCCAACACGGCCGCCGCGTTCTTTTCGTCTTCCGCCAGGACGTTCACCAACAGCCGTTCTTCAAATCTTTCCAGCTCAAACAAGTTCATCTTTCGCTCTCCTCAATATATCGGCCATTCGTTCCAGCGCGGTTTCCACGATCACTTCCCCCTTTTCCTTTGTCGCCAGCGTCGCATCCCCCAAAACGGCCGTTTTCGTAAATTCCTGCCAGGGTGTCGGGGTGTAATCCGCCGCCTCCGGAATTTGCGGAATGTCGCGAATCGCCTTCTCCATATCGGTAAATTCTTCGGCCAGATAGAGCATGATCGACGTCTCCAGCTCGCAGGCGTGGAAATAGGTGGAATGGACGGCTTCCGTCTCCCGGATCCCTTTGGCCACCGTATTCATCCCCGGATAAAAAAAGTAGAAGATTTTAAAATCGGGATGCCGGTCGTAAAGGATCCGGGCGGCTTCCTTCAACGCCGTCTGGTTCCCGAGGTGGGCGTTGACCATCGCCCATATGCGGAATCCCTGGTTGTAAAGGCTGGATCCGATATCGACGAGAAAACGGATCAGCGATTCATTGGATACGGTGATGCTCCCCGGAAAATCCCGCAAACTCCAGACTTGCCCGTAAGGCAAGGTGGGCAGGACGAAGGCGCCGACCTTTTCCGCCAGCCGCTCGGAAAGCCGTTCCGCCAAAATATTGTCCGTGGCAAGGGGGAGATGGGGTCCGTGGGCTTCGACGGCCCCGATGGGGAGAATGGCGATCTTGACCTCATCGATCTTCTCTTTCACCTCAAAGGAATTTTCATAGGCGTATCTTCGGTTCATCATGTCTTCCCTCCTTCCCCGATCCGGGTCATGGTTCGGAATGGGACGGCCATTTTTCCGATTTTTCCGCCGCCGCAAAAAACGGCCGGTTCATTTCTTAAACGCGAAACAGCGGGCGGGATTTTCCACGAAAAACAACCGGACTAACCGCTCCCCGTCGAAGCCGGCCCGGTCCGCTTCATCGATGAAGCGGGGCACCCATTTGGCAATGATGTACGCCAGGCCCAGTCCGTAATCGTAATGTTTGTAATAGGATTTTCTCGCCGTATCGCCGCTGATCAGGATCTGGTTTTCATATCCTTTTTTGACGAGTTCCAAAATGCAGCGGATCCGCGTGCTTTCCGGGCCGTATTTGATCTTGCCGATGCCGTCGAAACTCAGGAACGCACCGGTTTTGGCGATTTGTTCGTGGTAGTACGGATCGGGATTCCGGTCCATATGGCCGAAGCTGACGAAGGACAGATCCACCCCTTCGCTCTTTAAAATTTCGATTTGTTCGAGGGCCATCGTTCCCGCTTCCGTATGGGAGTGGATCGGGGCCTTCGTTTCATGGTGGGCCCTGGCCACGGCCCGGATCGTCTTTTCTTCCAGCGGGGTAATCCGGTTGTAGCCGGTGCCGAACTTTACCTGGCCGGCTTTATACGGCGTCCCCTCCAGACCTTCCTCCACTTCCTTGATGACAAATTCGGCCAATTGATGGATGGAGGCCCGGTCGATCCATTCGTAATAAGTCTCGTAATTCCCGACGGCCGGTTTCAGCTTCTCGGGCAGCTTCGCTTCCCATAAAAAGCTTTTGTTGAATCCGGCCGTTCCGATGACGTGAACACCGGCCTTTTTGGCGATTTCGCTCACCGCCTCCACATCCCTGCCGTAATCGACGGCGGTGGCGTCCACGATCGACCGTCCTCCGTGTTTGGCAAAATCCAGCACATCTTGCAAAGATTTTTCCTTATCATCCAACAGGAGGTCGTCTTCCCCCTTTTCCGCCCAGTAAGGCGGGCGGCAGACGATATGCTCGTGGGAATAGGTAAAGCCCAGCTGTTTCGGATCGATATCGCCGTGCAGCGTGCGAATGAAGGACAATTGCGTTCACCTCTTGAACCGGTTTTCCATGCAGCTCGCTTCATTACGAAGATGGATGCCAAGAATAGGAAGAGGCCAGGAAAATTCGTCCTGACCTTTCAACCGAAACATTTTTTCTAGAACAGCACGCCCGCCAGCAGTTTGATAAGCGGACCGATGATAAACATGTCGGAGTCCGCCGCCCACATGGCCGTATCCGGGATGGTGCTGGAAATCAGATAGCGGACCATGATAAACTGGCCCCAGGCGACGACGGTCGAGGTGATAAACCCGCCGATGAGCGCACCGCGGACGCCGCCCGTCGCGTTTCCGAACACGCCGGCGGTCGCCCCGTGGAAAAAGAGGACGATCATCGTCGGAACGAAAACGTAGGCGACGGTGTTCCCCAGAACGACGAGCCAAAGAAGCGCCCCGGCAAAGGCCCCGACAAATCCCAAAATGACCGCGTTGGGGGCGTAGGGATAAACGATCGGGCAATCGAGGGCAGGCTTGGCCCCGGGAACAAGTTTCGTGGCGATCCCGTTGAACGCGGGCACGATTTCCCCGATGAACATGCGGACGCCCATCAGAACAACGGCGATACCGCCCGCAAAAGTAAAGGATTGGACGATGGCGTAGACGATGAAGTTTTGATTCCCCGCGCTGGCGACCAATTCCCGGGCTCCCGGCGTGTCTTTAAATAGAACGATCGCTGCGCCGATGACGAATAAGGCCCCCATCGTCAGAGCGGTGATGACATTGGAATCCCGCAGGAATTCCAGGCCTTTGGGGAGTTTGATCTTTTCTGAATCATTCTCTTTATTTCCCAAGTATTTCCCCAAAATGGCCGCCAACAAAGAAACGGACGCGGAAGTGTGGCCGAGGGCGATGTTGTCATTGCCCGTGATTTTTCTCATGAACGGCTGGGTCAAAGCCGGCTGGACCGTCCAATACAGGCCCATGATCACCGACAGGACGGCGACCAGCTTCCAATAGGGGACGTCCCCGGCTTCATGAACGATGATGCCCGCAAAGATCGTCGTCGTCCAAAACATCATGTGGCCGGTCAAATAAATGTATTTCAATTTCGTAAACCGGGCGAGGAGCACGTTGATTAAAAAGCCCAAAGTCATCGCCAAGGTTACAGCGCTTCCAAATTCCGCGTTAAATTTGTCCTGGCCGAGAAACCCGGACAATTTTTGCGCCTTCAAGCCGAATACTTCCTTCCACAGCGGTTCGAAAACGCCGAGGGAGCCGATGATGACATTGGCCCCGGCACTGATGATCAGAAAGCCGATCACCGCCTTGAACGTTCCGCTGATCACTTGGCTCAAGGTTTTCTTTTGCAGCAAAAGACCTAAAAGAACAATAAATCCCAACAAGATTGCCGGTGTGCCGAAAACGTTGTCGGCAATCCATTTAATGACTTCCATTTCCTTTCAACCCACTATCTTCTTTTCCCCTTACGATAAATTTTCTTTAAGGGCCTTTTTGATTTCTTCCACGTCAAAATAATTGTTAACGATGATGATTTTCGCGGAAGCGTTGGTCAAACTTTCCGCCAATTCCCGGTTGGTTACGATGTAATCGGCTTTCGTGCTGGATGCGCTGGAAACATCGGTATGTTCCACATCCGCCTGAACACCCATGCCCCGCAAAACATTTTCCACATTCATCCGCAGGATCAGGCTTGAGCCTTGGCCCAAACCGCAGACGCAGAGAATTTTCATCCCTCTTCCCCTCCTTTCCGGATCAACGTTTCTATATCTTTATAGCTGCTAGCAGCTATTAAAGATTCCACCCGTTTCCGGTCGCTCAGCAAATCCATCAATTTTTTCAGCACCGCCAAATGTTCCTCGCTGTTGGATGCTCCCAAGGCAAAAACGAGCCGTACCGGATCATTGGCGGAATTCCCGAAGGAAACCGGCTCCGCCAATTGAACCATCGATACCGACGCTTCATAGACCCCGTCTTCGGGGCGGGCGTGGGGCAGCGCAATCTGCGGCGCCAGGACGAAATAGGGCCCGTTTTTGCGGTAAGAGTTGATCATCGCATCGACGTAGGCTCCGGAAACATAGCCCTGTTTTTGCAGGAGGCTTCCGGCCTGGACGATGGCTTCAACGGGTGTCGCAGCTTTCGCATGAAGGGACACGATGTTTTCCTCTAAAAATTTCATGAATACGAAATCCCCTTTTCCATTGATGTCTCCTGTGATGTCTCATGAATTCGCTCCCGCAGAAGCTCCCATACCCCCTCGGGAGCGTTGCTTTCCGTCAGTTTTTCAACCGTTTGCGGATCGGATAAAACCTCCGACAGCTGGGACAGGGCAAACAGATGGGTTTCCTGATCCACCGACGCCAAGACGAAGATCAGCTGCACCCGGTGCCTTTCTTCCCGAGAAAAGGAGACGGGCCGTTTCAGGACAAGCAGGCTTATCCCCGTTTTTTGCACCCCGTCCTCCGGTTTTCCGTGGGGCAGGGCGACCTTCGGGGAAATAATCGGGTAGGGACCGTACGTCTCGATGTACCGGATCATCGCCCGGATATAGCCGGAATCGATGTAGCCGTTCTGCAAAAGGGGGAGGGAGGCCGTTTCCACCGCCTGTTTCCAGTCGGAACAGGTTTCACGGACCTGGATCAGGGGGAGCTGCAACAGATCCATCAGCCCCGGCTTCTTCCCCTTGCCTGCGGATACTTCCGGCCGATATAAATATTCCCTGATCGCGGCCAACAAACGTTCTTCATCTTCAATGGCCGCGTGCTGCTTGACGATCTCCACGATCGCCTCCGCCGAATATTTCGTCATTTTCCCGGCGTCTTCGGACAGGGAATGCACCTTTTTCAAAAGCCGTTCCTTGTCGACGTCCGTCAGGATCGGATGAACCGGAATGATGATGTGCCCCTCCCGGCGGATCGGGACCGTCGAGATCGTGAAATCGATGTCCTCCAGGCTCCTTTTCTCAAAATCCCTGACCGACAGCGTCTCGACAAAATCGACCGTGGAAAACAGCCCTTCCAGCTGATGTTTTAAAATGGTCGAGGTGCCGATTCCGCTCGGGCAGACGATGAGCGCTTTTTTCCGTTTCGGCGGTTTCAGTCCTTCCTTTTGCAGCCAGCCGCCAAAATGGAGGGCAATCAGCGCCGTCTCATCGTCCTCCACCTTTTTCCCGACCAGCGTTTCAAAATGATGGATCACCTTTTTCGTGATCAAAAAAATCTCCTTGTATTCGCTTTTGATTTGTTCCGCCAGGGGATTCTCCGCCTTAATGCCGTATTTGATCCGGTAATAGGCCGGCTTCAAATGGATGAGGAGATTTTTTTCCACCTCATTCCGGTCGGAAAAAGTGACGCAGGCGGCGGACTGGAAGTCGGTGACCATCTTCCGGGCGACCACTTTCAACGGCCGGATGTCGGCATTGTCCCCGTCCCGGTTGGTTTGCTGGATTTTTGCGCTCAATAAATGGGTGGTCACGTAGCAGATTTCGTCATCGGAAAAGGAAGCGGGAAAAATGGACGAGATTTTCCCGATAATATTTTTTTTGGCAAACTGGAATTCCTTCGTCTGGCGGATGATTTCCTTCTCCACCGGATCCATCGTCACCTGGTTGCCTTTGACGACCCGCTTCCCGAAGAGCCAAAGGCGCAGAGCCAAATGATGCAGGGCCTCATCGGCGAACTGGATCCCGATTTCCCGCTCGTATTCGTTCAGGATGGAAATGATTTCTTCCAACTCTTTCAAAAACCCGTCTTTCGCACGGACGTTTTTTTGGAACAAATCCCGGACATTGGCGATAAATGCCTGCCATTCCTGGCCGGGCGGGATGATTTTGGAAGTGAAATAGACGATCGCCTTCCGTTTTTCGTTCTCATCGCCGTGGATGAAATACCCTTTTTGCCGGTGAAATCGGAGCGACAAAGAAAAGGTTTGCAGTTCCTTTTTCAACTTTTTCAAATCGTCGATGGTCGTATTCCGGCTGACCCTCGTTTTCTTGGACAGATCATCAAGAAAGAGCGGATGTTCCTCAATGAACAAATAAAAAGCCAGCCAGCCGATCCGTTCGTCCGGAGTATATTCATATTCCCATTGTTTTAAATGGGCCAGTTTCTGCGGAACAGCCTTCCTTGCCTCATCCGTTAAAAAATACCCGTGGGAGCGGATGTATTGAATGGGCTGCAAATCGTTCTTCCGCAGCCAAGCGTTGATTTTCCCCAAGTCGTAATAGATCGTCCTCCTGGAGATCCGGAAGGTTCTTTCCAGTTCCCGGATGGACACGTAATCATTACGGTTGGCAAGAAACAACAAAACGGCGCTGCTGCGTTTGTCCAGATACAAATGCCTTTCGCCCCCCTTTTGCGAGGAATGACGGATGAAGCCGGTTCCTATTTCCATGGTAACGTTCACCCGGGGAAATTAGAAGTCCAAATCCCCCACAGAAAAACCGTGCAAAATTGGACGAAAAAAAAGAGGCCCCATGCCGATTCCTTCCTTTCGCCGGACAGCCTCCGATCTTCCCCCTATTTGAATGCCTTTCGTTCCTTCCGGAAAACGGATACGCGGGGCACTCCGGAAAGAGCCCCTGTTTCCGTCCCCATTTCCCGGCCAACATCCGTCCCGGATCCGGCCCCATTATCCGGTTTCCGGGTTTGTTCCTCTGAGCCGCCGGAATCCTCCTTCCGAATATTTCCGTCGGAAAAAGGCCGCCGATTGGTTTCTCCGGATCATTCCTTCCTTTCCCCGGGGAGATTTTCCGGCGGAAAGGTATGGGGAAGCTGGATATGGACGATGCTGCCCGCTTCCTTTTCCTTGTGAAAAAAAATTTTTCCGTCATGGCCGGTGATGATCCGGTTGATGATGAGCGATTCGAACCCGCCCTTTCTCCCTTTGCGGCCGTTCAAGGAGCCCCCCGGTTTTTTCCACCCGGATTTGGCGCCTCCGTTTCCATTGTCGGCGATTTTTATGTCGATCCCCTTTTCCTTCGCGGAAATTTGCACGGAGATTTTGGTCGCCTTGGCTTCGATGGCATTCATCAGCAAATTCCGGAACACTTCTTTGATCAATGAGCCTTCACAGTAAAATTCTACTGGCCCGATGGCGGAAACGGCAATATGTACCTTTTCGAAATAGCCTTGACCCGACAGCTGGGAAACCGTTTCATTCATCAGTCGATTCAAATCGGTCAGCGCCTTGTTTTGAATGGGCCTTCTCAACAGGATAAATTGGGAAACGATCTGTTCGATCTGTTCGATTTCTTTTTTGGCGATGTTTATGTACATCTCCCTGTTTTCGCCATCGGGCCGCTGCATGAGTTCCAAGAAGCCTTTGACGGATGTCAAGGGGTTAAGGATCTCGTGGGCAAGCCAAGCCGCCATTTCTTCCAGCAAATCGGGAAACTCTTCCTCCATCCGCTTGATCTCATTCACGAAGAATTGGATATAATTCGGATTTTCCACCAACGGTATCCCTGTAAATTTCAAATAAATCGATTCCCCGTTTTTCGATAGCCACTTTTCCCGGAATTCCAAAGGAAAATCGACCGGATTCCCGGAAAACAGTTCGCACGCGCCAGGCAAACATTGATATACGGGTTTATCGATCAAATCGGCAACACTTTCTTCCTTCAACAGCTGAACGGCCCGTTCGTTGGCATATATCCATCTTTCCCGGTCCGTGACCAGGTAGGCGATGGGAAACTTGGCGTAAAAATCCGCGTAGATCTGGGGAAAATCCATACGCTTTTCCATCGGGTCATCTCCTCAATTTCATGAAATAAGCCTGCAGGTTCTAATAAATTAAAGAATATTCAGACATTTATTCGGAAAAACAAATTTTCCGCTTGCCGGGTCGAAAAGAAACGTTTTTTGTAAAAAACCCGCATAAAATGTCATATCTTGATATTTACTTTTATATTAGTCTACTTTTTATTCACTGGCAAATGGGAAATTGAATGAAACTTGAATTTTTATTCACTTTTTCAAAAATATGGATCCTGCCCGGCCCCCTCCGGCGGGCGGGCGCCCGGATCTTGCCCGCCGTCCGGAAGCGCCGCTTCAGCGAAAGGGAGCTAAAAGGGTTTTGCGATCATTAAGGCAATGATGACAAGGAATATGAAATTTTCCAGGTATTCCGCACGAAACAGGGATTTGGCCAATTTTTCGTATTCCTCAGGAATTTCCTCCCCTTTGTGAGAGGCCAGCAAGCGTTTGATCGGTTTTGTCCTCGGGCTCAAGACGAAGGGGCCCATCGCCAGGGCAATCAGATAAAGGGCTAAGCTCGTCCAATACCAGCCGGCGCGGAACAAACCTCGATTCAAAAATCCCATGGAAAGGCCCGTAACGAGGAGCAAGGTGCCGCCGATCATCACATAAACGTGCAACTTATGCCTCAAGGCGAACGCATGGCGCAGCTCCGTCATGTTTTTTGCCGATTTTGCCAAGGCGGTCAAATAGAACCCCGGCCCCATCCCTAAAATGGCGGAAAACACATGGACAAAGACGAGCAAACGGTAGATCGGATCCATTCCTTTCCCCTCCTTTCCTTCTCTGCGGGAAAACCGAAAGGAAGGGGCTCCCCCTTTTATCCTTATCGGTTCCTCCCGCCTTTTCATTCCTTCTTCGTTCAGGCCATCGGAGAAATTCGCGGAAGCGGCGCGTTTTTCGTTTTCGCGGCCCTTTGAATCCTCTTTCTTTTCCCGGCCCCAAGGACCGGCAATCCGGCGCCCGCCTTTCCGGCAGGAAATCCGGGCTTCCCTGCCCCTTGCGGGGGAAAAAAGGCGAAACTGCCGCAAATTTTCCGAAACCCGGCGGCTCCCAAAAAAACCATGCCTCCCTTATTATATCCCTCCGGCGAAGATCATCGTGTGATTTCCATCACCTTGCCCCGGCCGGCCATCCGCCGAAAGATTTTTCGCCGCAAAAAGGAATATTGGAATTCCCTTGGAATTTCGCTATAATGGATGAAAATATTCCGAGAAAACGGCAAGGCGATTTGCGAAACGGAGGAGAGGCCGTGTTTCGTTTGCGTGTGGATGAGGAAATTCTCTTGCGTTCCCCGGAAAAGCGGGATGCCAAACCAATTTTCGCTTTGATCGATCAATCGCGGGATTACCTGCGGGAATGGCTGCCATGGCTGGATTCGACCAGAAGGCTGGATGATACGGTTGCTTTTATCCGGTCGGCGGAGGAAGAATTTTCAAGGAAAAAGAGTTTAACGGCCTGCATCCTGTACAAGGGTGAGATCGCCGGAATCATCAGTTACAATTATTTCGACTGGTATAACAGGACCACTTCCATCGGCTATTGGCTCGGCGAGTCTTTTCAAGGCAAAGGGATCATGACGAGGGCCGTTGCGGCGCTGACCGATTTCGCCTTTCGCGAACTGAAACTGAACCGGGTGGAAATCCGGGCGGCCACGGGAAACAAAAAAAGCCGGGCGATCCCGGAAAGGCTCGGGTTCCAACGGGAAGGCTGCTTAAGGCAGGCGGAATGGCTGTACGACCATTACGTCGATTTGGTCGTCTACGGCATGCTGGCGGAAGAATGGGAAGAAAAAAAGCGGGAAAGGATCGAAAAAGAAGGAAGGGGCCGGAAATCCTGACGCCCTTTTGCCGGTTCTTCCGGCAGGAACCGGGGAAAAACGGACCGGTCCGTCCGGGAAACGCAGGGCGGAAAAGGCGGCGGCCCGAATATCAGGCGGGCGGCCCCGCCTTCCGGGAGGAACGGGTTCCGGTGTGAAGAAACTTTGCGCCGGCGAACGGAAAAATCTTTTCAGCGGGCATGGCCGCGCCAAAAAAAAAAGCGAAAACCGCTCCCGGCGTCTCTTGCGGGAACGGTTTTTTCGCGGGAACGTCCATCCATGCGGAAAGATATTCCTTTGCTTTTACGATCACGCACGATCAAGGGCGGGTTCGGTTTCCGGCCCGATCGGATATTCCTGTTCGTTTATGATCACGCCCCTTTTGGCCATTTCCTCCAGATAAACGTCCCCCGGCACGATTTGTTCGGGAGGATAAACCCCCCGTTTCCGGATGATCCCGCCGCCGATCATCTGGGCGACCGCCGACAGGGTGCCGGCGGTCGTTCTCGCCATCGCGGTCACATTGTTTTCCCCGTCCTTATAGATTACCGATTCGTATTCATACCGGATGTTCCGGCCGTTTTTTCTGCCGCCGACGAGGACCTTCAGCAAGACCACATCCTCCTTATCCTTCAAATCGAGGAGCGGTTTTAATACGGCGAGGAGCACGTCCCGCGGTTTCACCCGCATCTTTCCCACCTTCACTTCATAATCCTTCCTCGTCAAATTCAAATCCACGAGCAGCCGGAATTTTTCCGCATGACCGGGGTAGCGGACCGTTTTATATTCCAGGCAGTCCAGCGACGGGAAGGAACGGGACAGGGTCGACGTGCCGCCGGAAGTGTGGAAGGCTTCCAAGGGGCCGAATTTCTCGAAATAGACCGTTTCGATTTCGGAAAGGGAAGGGATCTCCCGCTTTTGCCCGCCGCGGATGATCAGCGACGGGTCGGTATAATGGTCGAACAGGCCTTCCAATGAAAACACATGGTTGTAACCGAGGGGCGGTTCGGGCCGGAGCGGGATGCCCCCGACGTACAGTTTGACCGACTTGACTTCGTCCAATTTGCTTGCCCCGTACCCCGTTAAAATATTGATCATGCCCGGGGCCACCCCCAGATCCGGGATGATCGTCACTCCTGCTTTTTTCGCCTCTTCGTCCAAATCCAACACCCGGTCGGTAATATGGCCGATATGGCCGCCCAAATCGACGGAATGGACGCCCGCGCGGATCGCCGCTTTCGCCACGGTTTCGTTAAAGGCGTAATACAGCGCGTTGAGGACGACATCATGCTCCTCCATCAGTTTTTGCAGCCGCTTCTCATCCCCCGCGTCGATTTGCCTCGCTTCAAGTTTTTCCGAACCGATTTGTTCCGCCGCGGAAAGGGCCTTCCCTTCATCCACATCCGCCAGGGTGACGCGGTTTGTCCCGCTGCTGTTGACGAGGTCGCGGGCGGCTTCCTTCCCCATCAGACCGGAACCGAGCACCAAATAGTTCATGCCTTTCCCCCTTCCTTCCCAATGCCGGCATCCCCTTGCGCCGATCCGGGATTTTCCTCCCGGCCGCTTTCCGGATCGATATCAATCTGCGCACGCTGCAATTTCCCGCTGAAATCGACGTAGACGCTCCTCCACTCGGTGAACACATCCAGGGAGGCCGTTCCGGAATCGCGGTGCCCGTTTCCGGTGCCTTTCGTGCCGCCGAAGGGGAGGTGGATTTCCGCCCCCGTCGTTCCGGCATTGATATAGACGATCCCCGTATCCAAGTCCCGCATCGCCCGGAAGGCCCGATTGACGTCTCGGGTGAAGATGGCGCTCGACAATCCGTAATCGACGGCATTATTGATCGCGATGGCTTCTTCCAGGCTCCCCGCGCGCATGACGGAAAGGACCGGTCCGAAGATCTCCTCTTTGGCGATGCGCATGTCCGGCTTCACGTCGGTAAACAAAGTCGGCGCGTAGTAAAAGCCCTTGGCCAGTTCCCCTTCCGCGAGGATCTCGCCGCCGGCCAACAGCCTCGCCCCTTCCGCCTTGCCGATTTGCACGTATTCGTGAATCTTCTTTAAAGCGGCTTCGTTGATCACCGGCCCCACCTTGACCGTTTCATCCAAGCCGTTGCCGACCTTCAGCGTTTTCATCGCCTCCAGCAAGCGATCTTCCAATTCTTCTTTCACCTTCTCGTGGACGATGACCCGGCTGCAGGAAGTGCATCTTTGTCCGGACGTGCCGAAAGCGCTCCAGAGTATCCCCTCGACGGCGAGGGAAAGATCGGCATCGTCCATGACGATGACCGCATTTTTGCCGCCCATCTCAAGGGAGACTTTTTTCAAGAGGCGGCCGCATTTTTCCGCGATGCCCCTGCCGACCTCATTGGAGCCGGTGAAGGAGATGGCCCGGACGTCGGGATGTTCGACGAGGGCGCTGCCGACGGTCGGCCCGGTCCCGTTTACGACGTTGAACACCCCTTTCGGCAGGCCGGCCTCTTCAAAAATTTTCGCCAATTCCTGGGCCATCAGCGGGGTTTCCGACGCGGGCTTCCACACGACCGCGTTGCCGGCGACAATGGCGGGGAAGGATTTCCACGTGGCGATGGCGATCGGAAAATTCCACGGCGTGATGATGCCGACGACGCCGACGGGGACCCGCACGCTCATGGCGAACTTGTCCTTCAATTCCGACGGGGTGGTTTCGCCGAAGAGGCGCCGCCCTTCCCCGGCCATGTAAAAGGCCATGTCGATGCCTTCCTGGACTTCGCCGCGGGCTTCTTCGATCACCTTCCCCATTTCCATCGTCAGGATCCGAGCCAGCCGTTCCTTTTTTTCCTTCAGCAGGAAGCCGACTTTATACAGGACTTCCGCCCGCTGGGGAGCAGGCACGAGGGCCCATTCTTTTTGCGCCGCTTTGGCCGCCCGGACGGCCTGGCGCACGTCTTCCTCCGTCGACAGGGTGACGTGGCCGATCGTTTTCCCGTCGGCGGGATTGATGACCGGAGCCGTCATGCCGCTTTTCGATTCGCACCACGCACCGTTAATATAATTCAGCGCCTTCATTGCCGATTCTCCTTTCTCTTGAAAAAGTTTCCATTCATCTTTATATGCCCCTGAAGCTATTCGATTCACGGAAACGGAAAAAAATGACCCGGGCAGTTTTTTGAAATGCGCCAAGCGGGATCCACGCCCCGCTTGTAATCGCTTACAACAGAAGGGATACGGACGGAACAGGCGAAAGGAGGCGAACCCGTGGTGCTCCGTCCGGAAAGTCCGCGGCCCGTTTCGGGAAAGACGCCGTCCCTGCCCGTTTCCGGACAACCGCTCCTCCCGTACCGGGCGGTCTTGCAAAATGCCGCGGAAAAAGCGGGTGATAAAGAGGATTGACTTATTAAAATTTTCCGTAAATTTTGGCCGTTCTCCTTTGACGGCCTCTTCGTTAACGGCGTTCGCTGCGGTTATGCGCGTGCCGGTTCGCCGGTTCGGGGGAAGGAAAACCAAGGAGCGGGCTTTTCCGGAACAAGGCCGTTTTCTCCGCCGGATTTTAACGGGTTCCGGCAGCAAAGATCCTTTCCGCCCCGGCAACATCCGGCGCCCGGGGCGGGATGGCGTCGCATCTTGCCAATGGGCGGCCGGCCTTCCTTTTTCGCCGGTTCGGAAAGGCCGGACCTTCCTTTGAGCCGTCCAAGGGCCTGAAAATCATCCCTGCCTCGCGAAGATCCTCCCGCTCCCGGTCCCCGGGGAAGCCCCGGGAGCCGAGCCGCTTTTCCAGCGCCAGCCGGTTTTACCCGGCGGCGGGTCCGCCCCAAGGGACGATGCCGGACGCATCCTTTCCGTCGCCAGTCGGGTTAATCCTGCCAATCGAGCCGTTTCAGGCGTTCGATGGCTTCCCGGATTTTTTCCACCGGCTTCGTCAAGGAGATGCGGAAATAACCTTCCCCGGCAGGGCCGAAGGCGGTTCCCGGCGTGACGATGATCCCCGCTTCTTCCATCAGTTTTGCGGTGAACTGTTCCGTCGTATATCCCGCCTTGACGGGCGCCCATATATAAAAGGTGGCTTCCGGCGGCCGGATGTCGATGCCGATCGCCTTCAATCCTTCCACCATCGCATCCCTGCGTTCCTTGTAAATCCGGTTCAATTCGGCGACAAATTGACGGTCGCTGTTCAGCGCCGTCGCCGCCGCCTGCTGGATCGGGATAAATTGGCAGGTGTCCACGTTGCTTTTCAAAGTCGCGAGCGCCTTGATGATGTCCTTGTTGCCGACGATGTACCCGATCCGCATGCCGGCCATATTGTAAATCTTCGAAAGGGAACCGAATTCCACGGCGACTTCCTTCGCCCCTTCCGCCTGCAGGATGCTCGGCTGGACTTCATCGGTGAAGGTAATAAAGGAATAGGCGGAATCATTGCTCACGATGAACCGGTATTTTTTGGCGAGGCGAACCGCTTCTTCAAATACGTCCAAGGTCGTCGTGGCCGCCGTCGGATTGCTCGGGTAGTTCAAAAACATGAATTTCGTCCTTTTGTACACATCCTCCGGGATGTTTTCAAATTCCGGCTGATAGCCGTTCTTTTCGTTCAAAGGATAATTGTACCCTTCGCCTTTGACGAGATGGACGGCCTTCCAATAAGCCTGGAACCCGGGATCGGGAACGAGGACCGTTTCCCCCGGATTGACAACGGCCTGCAACAGATGGACGATCCCTTCCTTGGATCCGATCAGCGTCAATACTTCCGTATCCGGATCCAAGTCCACCCCGTATTCCCTTTTATAAAAGTCGGCCACCGCCTGCCGGAACTCCTTGATCCCGATATAGGGGGAATAGGCGTAGTTCGCCGGATTGTCCAATTCCCTTTTCAACCGGTCAATGACAAAGGCAGGAGGGGGAAGGTCGGGTGAACCGATGCCGAAATCGATGACATCCACGCCCTTCTTCTTCAATTCTTCTTTTCTTTTTTCAAAGATCGAAAACAGATACGGGGGCAATGTTTTAATCACGTCTGCCGTAAATTCCACTGCAATCCCTCTCATCCGTAAGTAGTTTTGGCATGAACAACCGGAAGGTCGCAAATTCCGCTCCCTTTTCCAATTTATTCATCGGGCCCGGAAAATTCCATTTCCAATGGGGTCCATCCCCAAAAGGAATGCTTTTTGACTCCCCCGACCCGGCGGGCCGGAAAAGCGGAGGCCGCACCCGAACGGGGAGCCCCGGCATTTGCCGATCCGGAAAAAGCCCGCTCCCTTCCTTCACAAAGAATAATAAAAAGGCCAGTGTAATCATTCCCCCATGATTAAACTGGCCGCTGCCCAGTTCCCGGCCGTCCGCGCATCCGGACGTTGAAGACAGACTCCGCAGTTTATCCGCCTTTTTAATTTATAGTGATTGTATTATAAGTGAAGGCAAAAGTCAATGCGATTCGGCGCCTCCGCCCGATCCCTCCGGATCGGGACCTTCGCTGTTTTTTGTCCGGGCGGGCCCGGGGTCAAACGGAAAAAATTGCAAATCGCCGCCGGGAAAATGCGGTTTGTTTATGCGGGATTTCGCACCAAATACATCTTCGATCAGCTCAAATTTTTACCAAATCTTTTTTCATAATAAGAAAAATCACGGAAAAATTGCCTGGCCGCCCGTCTTCCTGGTTCACCGCATAATAGTCGATCGGGAACGGAAATATCCGCCCGGTATACATAAAACCCATCCCATCGGAAAGATGGCACGCATCGATTTGCGGAAGATGGGCATGATCCATTAATTCTTTCGTTGCCTCCCGGACCGTGCGCGAATCCGATCCCAAGTGCAAGCCGGCATTCTTCGGGTAATCCACGGTTAAGAACCTGCAGCTTGGCGGGTTATTAACGTAAACCGTATAATTTCGTCAAATGACGGCTTGGAAGACCGATCGTCCAACCGAATCGTCAGCTTCAGCTGATCCGCCTGGTCCTCCGCCGCCCCGGGCGGTGCCGGAATGAACTCCCTCCCTGTTTTGAGTTCAATGTCCTCGGGTGAAACCGTTGGAGATAAAGACACCCAAAAAGGAAGGCGCAGCCGGCGAGAATCCCGAAAAATGCCAGGGTTGAGTGAAGCGCTTTCGGAAAAACGGCCGCCTCTATCCTAGAAAATCGATTGACGGCCATCGATGAAATGACCGAAGGCGAATCGAGAATCGCGTCCCCTCCTATGGAATCGGCGGACGGCGATCCCCCGATGATCGTCGTCCGGTTGGCCGCCCATTTTTCCGCCGCCGGCGGTCCGGAAAGGCCGGCCACCGAAGTTCATTGGGTTCATTTTGGGCCGCAGCCAAATCCGCTCGGTCATCATCCCTCATGAACGGAAGGAACCGGAACCCCGGATACCGGCCAAACGGCTTCTCCAGGAAGGAAAGCGAAACCGCCGAGGCATATGCCGCCGCCTGCAAAAATCCCCCGGCCTTTTCCTGCAGTTCCCATAAGGGAAATCCCGGCTGCCGGATCCCCATCGGCCGCTTTCTTTTCCGCTATCCGCTGCCCCGGCGCCCCGGTTCGCGGCATCCGTCCATGTTTAGGAGTGATCTGATTATTATTTCGTTTTTCATCATCATAAAATTTTCATGAAAGGATCGTCAAGTTCGAAATCCCCGGCGCGCCTGCCGCGTTTTCCCGAAGGCCAATGCCCGTCTTTGTTGAATGCCCGCCTTCAACGCCGGGGCCGTTTCCTTTTCCATAAGGCATCCCGGCCGGCAAAATCCGAAGCAAAAAAAGGAAACGGAAAGCGGTTTCACGAATTATAGATAAAAACATGAACGATCCGGAGGCGGAACACGGGCTTCCCCTTTCGCAAACTTTAGCGCCCTTCGTTTCAGGCCTCCGGAAAAATCGGGGAGGGAAAATCCGTGATGAATTTTGATTTCACGCCGGAACAGGAAATGTTGAGGGAAACGGTGCGGAAATTCGTCGACAGGGAAATCATCCCTTACATCAAGGAATGGGATGAAAGGGGGCAGTTTGACCGGAACGTCCTGAAGCGCCTGGCCGAATTGAATCTGATGGGCGTCTGCATCCCGGAAAAATACGGGGGGATGGGAATGGATTACAATTCCCTGGCCATCGTCTGCGAGGAATTGGAACGGGGCGATACGGCCATCCGCACCGCCGTTTCCGTCCATACCGGCCTGAACAGCTTGACGCTCCTTCAATGGGGAACGGAAGAGCAAAAACAAAAATATTTGGTTCCCCAAGCCAGAGGGGAGAAGATCGGGGCCTATGCCCTGACGGAACCGAACGCGGGTTCCGATGTGGCCGCCATTCAAACGACGGCCGTCCGCAAAGGGGACCATTACGTCTTAAACGGGCAAAAAACCTGGATTTCCCTGTGCGACATCGCCGACCACTTCATCGTTTTCGCCTATACGGATAAAGGGAAAAAACATCGCGGCATCTCCGCTTTCATCGTGGAAAGGACCTTCCCGGGATTTTCCTCCCGGGCGATCAAAGGAAAATTGGGGATACGGGCCGGCAATACGGGCGAATTATTTTTCGACAACGTGAAAGTCCCGGCGGAAAATTTGCTCGGCGAAGAGGGGGAAGGGTTCAAAATCGCCATGTCCGCCCTGGACAATGGCCGTTTCACCGTGGCCGCCGGCGCGGCCGGGCTCATTCAAGCCTGCCTGGAAGCCTGCGTCAAATATTGCCGGGAACGGAAGACCTTCGGCAAGGAAATCGGCCGCCACCAACTGGTCCAGCAAATGATCGCCCATATGGAGGCGGGCCTGCAAATCAGCCGTCTGCTCGTCTATAGGGCGGGCTATCTGAAAAATTTGGGGAGGCGGACGACGAGGGAAGTCTCCCTCGCCAAATGGATCGCCTGCGATTTTGCCAACAAGGCCGCCGATGACGCGGTGCAGATCCACGGCGCCTACGGCTACGCCAACGAATACCCGGTGGAACGGTACTTGCGCAATTCGAAGGCGCCGGTCATTTACGAAGGGACGAGGGAAATCCATACCCTCCTGCAGGCGGAATACGCCCTCGGCTACCGGAAGGATAAGCCGCTGCGGAAGACCTTGCCCCCATGGGAAGGGACGGGATCCGCGGGGACTTCTTAAGCGACGGAGGGGACAAGAATCCGGCCCGCGCCGCCTTCCCTCATCTCCGGGTTTCTTTCCGGTTCAAACGGAGCGGATGAACGTCAGCCGAAACTTTTTATCCCAAACCTTTGGCGGCAAAACCGGGCCGCCCTCCTTCCCGGCGGCAATCGAATCGCCGGGGCTTGACGTTCCCCTTCGCTGCGGACGTCAGGTGCCCGCAACCAAAAAACGGGATGCCTGATGGACAGCGGCGTCACATATTGCCGTCCGGAAAAATGCCCCCGGCCAAAAAGGCGCCGGCATCCGGCCAAGAAAAAGCTGCCTGAACAAACCGGTCGCTTGTTCAGGCAGCGGAATCCAGGACATTATTTTATCCCTTGCATTTTTTCCTGAATGGCGGGGGAAATGAGGAACATCAGAATCCCGAGGACGATGGAAACCAGGCCGATCGTCCCGAAATAAACCATTTCCGACGCCTCCGTGTAAAATTTCGCCAATTGGGCGTTGATCGCCTGCGCAGCCGCGTTCGACAAAAACCAGAGGCTCATCGTTTGCGCCTGAAACGCCTCGGGAGCCAGTTTCGTCGTCGCGGACAGCCCCACCGGGGACAGGCAAAGTTCCCCGAATACGACGATCAGATAGCTCAAGACGAGCCACATCGGATTCACCAGCGCGCCTTCTCCCGCCATGTAGCCCGGCACGATGATGACCAGGAAGGACAAGCCGGCAAATACCAGGGCGAGGGCAAATTTTTTCGGAATGGAAGGCTGGCGTTCACCCATCTTCACCCATAACCAGGCAAATACGGGGGCCAGCGTAATGATGAACAAAGGATTCAACGATTGGAACCAGGCCGGATTGATCCGGATGCCCCAAATATCCAATTGGGTCCGCTGGTCGGCGAAATTGGCCAATACCGTCGATCCCTGTTCCTGGATCGCCCAAAACATAACGGAGGCAATAAACAGCGGAACATAGGCCAGCAGCCGGGAACGTTCCACCGGTTTTGTCTTCGGGCTGCGGTACATCACCACGAAATAGGCGATCGGAATAAGGATGCCAAGCAGCCCGACAAGGGCGACAAAACGTTCGATCGTCAACCAGTTCCGGGAAATGGACAAGGGCAGGATAATCGCTAAAATAATAGCCGAAACTATGAATATTTTCAAAAAATTCTTTTTCTCTTTCGCACTCAGCGGATTGTGGACCTGGGTTCCCGCCAGACCAAGATTTTTCTTTCTCGTCAATAAAAACATGATCAGTCCGATAAACATTCCGACAGCCGCTACCCCAAAACCGGCATGGAAGTCGTAACGGTCGCTGAAAAAGGACACGACCAACGGCGATAAAAAGGCCCCCATATTGATGCCCATGTAAAAGATGCTGAATCCCGCATCGCGCCGGGCATCCATTTCGTCGTACATTTCTCCGACGACACTTGAAACGTTCGGTTTCAGCAGTCCGGTCCCGATGACGATCAAGACCATAGACAAGAAGAAAAAGGCAACATCGCCGGGAACAGCCAGGGCAATATGGCCAAACATGATCAATACGCCGCCGTAAAATACGGCATTGGATGTTCCGGTGACCCGGTCGGCGATCCAGCCGCCCAAAATTCCCGACATATAAACCAAAGAACCGTATATGGACATGATGGCCAACGCCACGTTTTCATCGAGGCCGAGCCCGCCTTTGGAAACTTCGTAATACATGTAATATACGAGAATGGCCCGCATGCCGTAATAGGAAAATCTTTCCCAAAACTCGGTGAAAAACAGGGTGAACAAACCTTTCGGGTGGCCGAAAAATCCGGTTTGAGGCACGCTTTCTACAATTTGCTTCCTAGTATACCTCTGCAATACTCTTTCCTCCTTCCATATACCATTTATCATAAAGCTTTTTCAATATTATTGTCAAAAAGTTTTTTGGTAATGGAAATTATTTTCAAAGATTATTTAAAGAATCTCAGTAATTCCAATAATAAACAACACAAAAATATTTGGAATAATGGAAACTTACGAAACTTTATTTGCGATAAATAATATATCAATATAATAAATTCGGAATTCCCGGCAGGTGCGGGCCCCCCGCCGCCGCACCTGGACACGGATAAAGGGGGACGATGCCGGTTTTTTCTGAACATTCGCTCCCCGATTTCCATTTTCTTTTTTATAATAGGGGGTAAATCGGACAGTTTGCGCGGAAAAATCGGAAGCGAACGAAGGGGGATGGGATGATGAAATACGATGCGATCGTCGTCGGCGCGGGGCTGGCCGGCCTCGTCGCCGTGACCGAACTATTGAACGGGAAAAGGAGGGTGCTTTTGCTCGATCAGGAGCCGGAGACGAACTTCGGCGGACAGGCCTGGTGGTCTTTCGGCGGGCTTTTCCTCGTCGATTCCCCGGAGCAGCGGCGGCTGGGCATTAAAGATTCCCGGGACCTGGCCTGGCAGGATTGGCTCGGCAGCGCCGGATTCGACCGGACCGGAGATGAGGATTATTGGGCGATCAAATGGGCGGAAGCCTATGTGGATTTCGCCGCGGGGGAAAAAAGGGCGTGGCTCCGCTCCCTCGGCGTCCGTTTCTTCCCGATCGTCGGCTGGGCGGAACGGGGAGGCCATCTCGCCGACGGCCACGGGAATTCCGTGCCCCGCTTCCATATCACTTGGGGCACGGGCCCGGGACTCGTGAAGCCCTTCGCCGACCGGGTCCGGGAGGCCGTAAAAGCGGGGCTCGTCGATTACCGGCCTCGCCACCGGGTCGATGAAATCCTCATGCGAAACGGTGCGGCCGCGGGGGTAAAGGGTTCCGTTCTCGAGCCCGACGGCCGGCCCCGGGGCGAGGCGACATCCCGGACGGCAATCGGCGAATTCGAATTCTTTTCCGATATCGTCCTTCTCGCCAGCGGCGGAATCGGAGGAAATTTTGACCTGGTCCGGAAAAATTGGCCGGCACGGCTCGGTAACCCGCCGGAATCCTTCCTTTCCGGCGTTCCCAAACATGTGGACGGGCGCATGCTCTCCATCGCCGAAAGGGCCGGCGCCCGGATCGTCAACAAAGACCGGATGTGGCATTATACGGAGGGGATCCGGAATTGGAACCCGGTCTGGCCCCATCACGGAATCCGGATTTTGCCCGGTCCTTCCTCCCTTTGGCTGGACGCGGCGGGCAACAGGCTTCCCGTTCCTTGCCTGCCCGGATTCGACACGTTGGGGACGCTGAAAGCGATACTGGCGACCGGATTCGATTATTCCTGGTTTATCCTGACGGAAAAGATCATCGAAAAGGAGTTTGCCTTATCCGGTTCGGAACAGAACCCGGATCTGACGGAAAAAAGCATCCGCAAGGCCTTGCGGCGCGTCCTCCCCGGACCGACCCCGCCGGTGAAGGCCTTCATGGAAAAGGGGGAAGATTTCATCGTTGCCGATTCCCTGGAAAAACTCGTCGACGGCATGAACCGCCTGACCGGAACGGGCCTGCTCGATTACCGGGAAATCAAGCGGCAGATTTTGGCCCGGGACCGGGAAATGGACAACAAGTTCACGAAAGATCTGCAGATCGCCGCTCTCCGCAACGCCCGCCACTATATGGGCGACAGGCTGGCAAGGGTGGCCAAGCCCCATAAAATCCTCGATCCGAAAAACGGGCCGCTCATCGCCGTCCGTCTGCATATCCTGACCCGCAAGACCCTCGGCGGCCTGCAGACGGATCTGTCCGGGAGGGTGTTGGGGAAAGACGGGCGCCCGGTGAAAGGCTTGTATGCCGCAGGAGAGGCCGCCGGCTTCGGTGGAGGCGGGATGCACGGCTACCGGTCGCTCGAAGGCACCTTCCTGGGCGGCTGCCTGTTTACGGGCAGGCAAGCGGGACGGGCCATCGAACAGGAATTGAGGGGATAAAATCCCTTCACCGGCGGGAAGGGCGGCTCCGCCTTCCCTCCCGCCGTCAAACAAGGGGATCAGCCTCCCCGGCCCGTTGAGGGACGGGCGCAGGATTCCCCGCCAAATTCATTTTCAGAAGGATGTGATTCAAGGCCATCCGGAGAATCCTCTTTTTCCATCCCCCCGGGCTTCATCCTTTCCCTTGAGGAGGACGTTTCGCACATGGCTTCCCCCCGGAGCGGACATCCGGCCGCCCTTTTAAGACTTTTTTCTCCTCAACGTCCATTTGCCTTCCCGCCGGATATCCTCCATTTTCTCCTTCCTTTCGGCTTCGGATTCTCCCCTTCGGCCCCGGCTGCTTTCTGTTTTCCTCCTCCGACGAAACCGGTGCGGGTGATCCTCCCAAAAAGCCTGCCTCACCTTTTTCGAAAAAAGAGGGGTGCGTCCTCGTCCATTTTTGAAACCGCCTTTGACGGCACGGGAATTCATCCATTCTCCGGATCTTCCCGGCCGGTCGTCACGGTTGAGGCCTCCGGGCCGGATCCCCGCTTTCCGCTTTTGCATCTCCCCCGGTGACGGAACTTCTCGCCTTTGAACGGACCGGACGGATCGGCATTCCTTTTTGGATCTTCCCCTTCAAGGAGCCGCAGGGAGACCGGGGCGTCCGCTCCGCTTAGCTTACTCGATGCCTCCCCCTGTTTTTTCTAAGGGCCGGGAGAAAGGGATAAGCTTCCTTTGCCTTTGGGCAAAAATAAAAGAAATTCTTTTGTAACGGCGGGAACCGTCAAACGTTGATATATATTGAACAGCCGCCCCGGAAAGAAGGTGCGCACCCTTGGTGGGATTTAAAAATTCGCAAAACCCGGATGATGTCGATCCCGGTTTCATCGAAAGCATTTGTCAATCGACTTGGAAAACGATCTACCGGTTTATTTACTATAGAGTCCAAAACCGTGAAGAAGCGGAAGAACTGACCCAGGAAACCTACGTGAAGGCCATCCGTTTTATGCAAACAAAAAATGTCCGCCCGGAAAAACAGATTCCCTTTTTAAAAACGGTGGCGCTGAATTTGATGCGCGATCAATGGCGGAAACAAAAGCTCCGGGGGAAAAACATCGGCATCGACGCGATCAACCCGTCGGAGGCGGCGGTGGCCGACTCCTCGGAGCGAAGCACCCGGCGGCTCGTGATCGAACAGGCCCTTGACCAACTGAAAAAGGAAGAGCGGATGGTCGTCGAATTGAGGATTCTGAAAGGGTATTCCGTTGCCGAAACCGCCGAAATCTTAAACAAGCAGGAGGGAAACATCCGTGTGATCCAACACCGCGCCTTGCAAAAACTGGCCGAAATCCTTAAGCCGAAAACGGAAAGCTGGGGGGAAGCCGATGGTTAGCAGCGAAGAAAGATTATCCGATTTTATCGATCGCCTAAATGAGGAACGGAAACCTGCGGAAAATGAATATACGACGGAATCGGAAGAATTGAAGGATCTTTTCTCCGCGGTAAAGCTCGTCCGCACCTTGAAAGAACCGGCCATGCCCGAAGCGGGCTTCGAAAGGAGACTGATCGGATACGTCACGGAAAAGCTGGCGCCGAAAAGCCGGAAAAACATGAAAAGCCGGATGCGAATGGCCGTACTGGCCGCGGCGGCCGCCCTCCTCTTCCTGACGGCCGGCATCTTGTTTCCGTTCAAGGAAAAAAACATGGTCAGCGCCATGGCCGAAGCCTATCAGGACATAAAGGCCTACCGGGGAATCCTGGAAATCAAATCCGCCAACTCCGCCGGCGAAACGGTGACCCAGGCAAAACTGGAAGTATGGGCGGACAAAAAGGGGCGCTATTACGTGAAAGGCTTGGAAGGCGCCAATGCGAATATCATCACCGTCAACAACGGCAAAAGGAAATGGCAAATCCGCCCGGATCAAAAACGGATCTACCTGTTTTCCCCTTTTCCCGACAGTTACCGTTTCATCTTTGAAATCGGCAAGGAAATCGACGAGGCGGAAAACGCTTTGGACGTCCGCCGGGCCGGCGAAGCGAAGATCCACGGCAGAACGGCGGAGGTTTTGGAAGTGACGCCCCGGTCCGGACTTCCGTACAAAATATGGGTCGACAAAAAAACGAAGCTCCCCGTGCAAAAAGAAACGGCGGCGCAAAACGCCGTCCGCTATACGGTTACTTACGCCGAACTGGATTTTTATGACGCCATTCCTGAAGATCTGCTCGCCTATCAAGCCCCGGCGGCCTATGAAGCGGTTGAAAAGGATGCGGAACTGGCCGTCAACGATTGGAAAGAAGCGGCATCCGTCGCCGGGTTCGCTCCGCCGCTGCCCGGCGCCCTCCCGGAAGGATTCATGCAGGAAGGAATCGCCGTCGTCCCGGAACGGAAACTGTTGAAGATTTACTACGCCAAGGATGGAAAAAAAGCCGCCTTCATCCAGGGGAAGGTCGAAAGAAAATTCACTCCCTCCCCATCGGCCATGCTGGGAGAAGTTGACGGCAGCGTCGCCGAGATCCAGTCTCCCCTCTATGAAGCGGAAGGCATCCTAAGCGGCGGAAATGTCTACGCAGGCAACACGGATCTCCGCTCCATCCGCTGGCAAAAGGACGGATTTGAGTACGCCGTCATCGGCAACGTTTCTTTGGAAGATTTGGGCACTTTGACGGAGGCGGTCACCGGCTGGAAATTTTTCATGCCCGTCGCGGAAGGGAAAACGTGGGAACCGCAGGTGAAAGTCCCATACGACTTGAAAATCGAAGAAAATACCCAAAAGGGCGTCGACGCCGGGAGCATGCCGTGGAAACTGGATCCGGTTTATACCGCCCAAGTGTTTGTCAACCTGGAAATTTCCCCGGAAGGCATCAGCGGAGACGGGCCTATCGGGATCGAAGATTTCAAAATGATCCATAATGACGGAAAATTGGCGGTCGTCAGCGTCCTAAGCGACAAAAGCCCGATCGAAAAGGTCTATTTGAAGCGCCTCGTCAGGCAGGACCCGACGGGGATTTGGACGGTCGTCGGTTACGATCCCGCCGGCAAAAATTAATCCCGGATCAACGGAAACCGCAAGGTCCGCCTTGCGGTTTTTTCCTTTTCCCAAAATGAATCCCGTTTGCCGGCCGGGATTCCTGTTCCGGATCTTGCCGGGGCATGCCGATCACCGGCGCTAGGTATTCCGCATCGTTTGAAGGAGCTGCCCGTCCCTTCAGCGGAAGGGCGTTTCAAGCCCGCCGAAGCCGGCATGCGGCGATTCCGCACGGTCCGATGCCATCCCTTTCCCTTCAAACCTTATGGATATTTTTTTCCGGGAATTGATAGGCCTCCCCCTTCGTCAACAGGCTGAACAGGATGAAGGCCACAAGCGACAGGAACACGGGAACGGTCACGGTATGGACGCCGAACAACGCCGGATGGCTTTGATTATAAAAATGGATGGCGATATAGGAGCCCATGCCGGCAATCATCGCGGCGATGGCGCCGGTCTTATTGGCATATTTCCAATAGAGCCCCAACACGATGGGCCAGATAAAGGCCGCTTCAAGCCCGCCGAAGGCAAACAGGTTCAAAAAGATGATCAGATCCGGCGGACTGACCGCAATGAGGAAGGTGACGGCACCGATGACCCCGGTCACGGCCATGCTGAATTTTTTAATAAAATCCGAGCCGGCATCGGGATTCACATAATTGATATACACATCTTTAACCACGGTTGAACTGACCAAAATCAGCAATGAATCGACGGTGGACATGATCGCCGCCAGCGGGGCGGACAACGCCACCCCCGCAACCCAGGGGGGAAGGATCTCGAGGGCCACCAGCGGAATCACTTGATCCGCCACTTCGATCCCCGGCATGATAGGCCTTGCAAAAACGCCGATCAAATGCATGCCCAGCATGATGAACCCCACCACGGCAGTCCCGATCAGGATCGCCCTGTGCATCGCCTTGGCGTCCCGGTAGGCCATCGCCCTCACCGCGATTTGCGGCAGGCCGACGACCCCGACGCCGACAAGAATCCAATAGGAGGAGACATATAAAGGCGTCAATTGGCCGTCCTGGCCGAAGGGAGTAACCAAATTCGGATTGATGGAAACCAGTTCCTCAAAAAGATTCGGCAGGCCGCCCCCGGCGACGATCACCGCGATCAGCAGGGTCAAGGTCCCGCCCACCATGACGAACCCCTGAATCGCGTCGGTAATGACGACGGCGCGATATCCCCCGACAACCACATAGACCAAAACCGATAACGTAAAAATAAACAAGGATGCCAGATAAGATAACCCGGTCAGCGACTGGATCAGATAGGCCCCGCCGATCCATTGGGCGGCCATGGAAGAAAAGAGGAAGACGATGATGCTGAAAGCCGCCAAGAAAACGACCGTTTTGCTCCGGTACCTTTCCTTCAAAAAATCGACCAGCGTGACGGCATGATATCTCCGGGCAACGATGGCGAACTTTTTTCCCAATACCAAAAGGACAAAATATCCGGTTACCACTTGGATCATGGCCAGCAAAACCCAGCCCAGCCCGATCGAATAAGCCGCCCCGGGACCGCCCAAAAAACTGGAGGCGCTGCCGTATGTCGCGACCATCGTCATCGCCAGGAGCAAACCGCCAAAATCCCGGTTGCCGATAAAATAGCTGCTGATGAACCCTTTCGATTCATCCGTTTTCCGATTCGACCAGACGCCGGCGCAAAAGACGACGGCCATAAACAAGAGCAGGGGAATGATCACATTCCATTTCATGCGGATTTTGCCCCCCCGTTTTCATCATCCCGGTCATCCAGCGGCACGTCCTTTAACAAAAACTTCACCGTAATGAAGACGAAAACAAGCATCACGAGAAAGCCGAGGATAGAGCTGAAGAAAAACCAGGCCGGGAACCCGAGGATATACGTATAATCTTCCGGTTTTTCCGAACCAAGGCCATAGGCGAATCCGTACCACCAGGCAAAATTGATGACGGCCAAAACGCAGCCGATGACCGCTTCCCTTTCGGCGACGGCAAATCGGGGATCCTTCTCCGGCTTTTTATCCATCAACAAACGCTCCTTTCATCAATGCAGATTTTCCTCCGTGATCGGGTGTCTTTTCTTATTTTAATTCCGGACCGCAACTTTTCCAAATCCGGCATTTCCTTCGGGAACAAAAATCCCGGCAAAATCCCCGGGCTCCCGAGGAAATCGGAGAAACATTGGAAACGCCGGATCACCGTCCGAAAGAATGGGCCGATTCCCGTGAAGGATTTTACGAGAAACATATCCCCTGCCGCCGGGACAGCATTGAAAGGCTGCCGGCTGCCAAAAAAACCGGCGGAAAGGCCGCACCCCGCCGCAAATATTTCCAACTGAAACGCCCTGATTTGTATTATAATTAACGGTAACAACGGAAAAGCCGTGGTGATCCTCCGTGTTCAAAATTCTGCTCATCGAAGATGACGCCACATTGTTTCAGGAAATCAAGGAACGGTTGTCCCAATGGTCGTACGATGTCCGGGGGATCCGGGATTTCGGCCGCGTCATGGAGGAGTTTTCCGAAATCAAACCGGACCTCGTGATCATCGATATCCAGCTGCCGAAATTCGACGGCTTCTATTGGTGCCGGATGATCCGCTCCCACTCCAACGTGCCGATCCTCTTTTTATCCTCCCGGGACCACCCGGCGGAAATGGTCATGTCGATGCAGCTCGGGGCGGACGATTACATCCAAAAGCCGTTCCATTTTGACGTGCTCATCGCCAAAATCCAGGCCATCCTCCGGCGGGCATACAATTACAGCGCGGAACCGGGCGGGCTGAGAACATGGCGGGGAGCGGCCGTCGATTTTGCGAAAAACACCGTCACCAACCAAAAAGGGACGGTCGAGCTGACGAAAAACGAGATGCTGATCCTGAAACACCTGCTGGAAAGAAAAAACCAAATCGTCAGCCGCACGGAACTGATCAAAAGCCTGTGGGACGACGAACGGTTCGTCAGCGACAACACGCTGACGGTGAATGTGAACCGCTTGAGGAAGCGGCTGGATGAACTGGGGCTGGGGGCCTATATCGAAACGAAGGTGGGACAGGGCTACATGGCGACGGAAGAGGCGGAAGCCCATGATTAGGAAGTTTTTCCTCGAACGGGCGAGCTGGATCCTGTTTTTTCTCTTTGTCGAGTCGTTTTTTCTCTTCATCGCCTATCTGGATGCCGCGGTTCCCTTCGATTCCATCCTCTATATGGTGTTTTTGTCTTCCATCTTATTTCTCCTTTTTCTCGCCTTCCGTTACCGGAAGGAAACGGAATTTTACCGGAATCTGGAGGAACGGGAAGGCGATCTGGATTACGCGTCCGTCCCCGAAGGGGAAAGCCCCTTTGAAAAAATCGTGTCGGAGAAAATGCAAAGCCTTTTGGACGATTATAGACGGAAACTCGCAAAAAACCGGCTTTCCCTGGAACAGGAAAAAGACGAGCTGCTGTCATGGATCCACGAGATGAAAACCCCCCTTTCCGCGATGCATCTGATGATCGACCGGGTGGCGGACGAGACGCTTCGGGATCAGCTGACCTACGAATGGCTGCGCATCCATCTTTTGCTGGACAAACAGCTCCATCAAAAGCGGATTGCCACCATGGAAAACGACGTGTTCATCGAACAGGTGGCGCTGGAGCCGGTCATTTTCCAGGAAATTAAAGCCCTGCGGTCCTGGTGCATCAGCAAAGGGATCGGTTTCGACGTCAGCCTGGAAGCGGAAGACGTGTTGACCGACGGGAAATGGCTTTCCTTCATCCTCCGGCAGATCTTGACGAACGCCGTGAAATACAGCGAATCCGCGGATATCCTCATCAAAAGCGATAAAAAAGGGGAACATGTCCGGTTGGAAATCACCGATTTCGGCCGCGGCATCGATCCGAGGGACCTGCCCCGGATCTTCGACAAGGGCTTCACGTCGGCAAAGGACCACCAAAACAGCGGCGCGACGGGAATGGGGCTGTATCTGGCCAAAAAAGCGGCGGATTTTCTGCATATCCGGATCGACGTGAAATCAAAGCCCGGGGAAGGGACGACGTTCATCTTGACCTTCCCGAAAAAAAACGAATTCGTCCGCCTTGCAGGCATGTGACAAAAATGTCACATGCTTTTCCTTTTTGTTCGCCGAATCGAAGGAAAAAGGGAATAAAAACCGGTACGATGGAATTGCAAGGAGGGAGAAAGATGTACATTCTCGAAGCGAAAAAAATTTATAAAAGCTACGGAAACAAATTCAATCGGCAGGAAGTTTTAAAAGGGCTGGACATCCAAGTGCGCAAAGGGGAATTCCTCAGCATCATGGGCCCCTCGGGATCGGGGAAAACCACCTTGCTGAACGTTCTTTCCTCCATTGACCGGGCCAACGGGGGAACGATCACGATCGGGGGCCGGGACATCGTCGGGATGAAGGAAAAAGAGCTGGCCGAATTCCGCAAACGGCATTTGGGCTTCATTTTCCAGGAATATCATTTGCTGGATACGCTGACCGTGAAGGAAAACATCCTGTTGCCTTTAACCATCACCAAAACCCCGAAACGGGAAGCGGAAGAAAGGTTCCGGGAATTGGCCGCGGAATTGGGCATTTTTGAACTCAGGGACAAATATCCGAACGAAATCTCCGGCGGGGAAAAGCAGCGGACTTCAGCCGCCCGGGCCTTCATCCATAACCCGAGCGTGATCTTCGCCGACGAGCCGACCGGGGCACTCGACTCCAAGTCCGCCTCCGATCTTTTGAACAAGCTCCAGGAATTGAACCGGAAAAGAAACGCCACCATCGTGATGGTCACCCACGACCCGGTGGCGGCCAGTTTCTCGGAACGGGTCATCTTCATCAAAGACGGCCAAATTTACACCCAGCTGGTGAAAGGGAATGAAACGAGGCAGTCCTTCCTGAAGGACATCATGAAAACCCAGGGTGTGTTGGGCGGTGTCCAATATGAGCATTAACCGGATCATTTTGCGCAGCCTGAAAAAAAATTTCCGAAACTATTACCTGTACGTATTTGCGCTCATTTTCACCGTCTCCCTTTATTTCGCTTTCGTCACTTTGCAATATGACCCGGAAATGGACCCGGCGAAAGGATCGGTTAAGGGTGCGGCCGCATTCCGGGCGGCATCCGTCTTGCTGATCGTCATCGTCGGCGTGTTCCTGTTATACGCCAACCATATTTTCATCAAAAGGCGCAGCAAAGAAATCGGCCTGTTCCAATTGATCGGAATGACCAAAGGCAACGTCTTCCGCCTGCTTTGCATCGAAAATTTCATCCTTTATTTTCTCTCGCTGTTTGCCGGAATCTTCATCGGGTTCGCCGGTTCCAAATTTTTGACGATGATCCTGTTCAAACTCACCGGCGTCCGCGCCGTCGCCGACCTGACCTTTTCGCAGGAAGCCTTCCGGCAGACCTTGGCCGTTTTCGGTGCGGTCTTCCTGCTGATCATGGCGATGGAATACTGGTTCATCAAGAGACTGAGCATTCTTTCGTTATTTACCGCCGCTTCCGCCGTCGAAGCGAAAAGAATGTCCCTTTTGCAGCTAGTGATCGGGATCTTGGGCGCCGCCCTTATCCTCTTGGGGTATTATGTTTCGGCGAAACTGTTCAGCGGCGAATTTGCGACGATCGACGAACTCTTCAAAGCCATGATTTTCATCCTCGCTTCCGTCATTTTCGGCACCTATTTGTTTTACAAGGGGACGGTCAGCTTTCTCTTCTATCTTTACCGGAAAACGAAGGGCGGCTATTTGAATATCCGGGAAGTGATGTCGCTGTCGTCCATCATGTTCCGGATGAAGTCGAACGCCCTGTCCCTGACGATCATCACCACCGTTTCCGCCCTTGCCGTCGGCCTTTTGTCCTTATGCTATATCTCCTACTACTCTACGGAAAAGAGCGCCGGGCAGTATGTGGCCGCCGATTTTGCCTTAACGGACCGGAAGGATGCGGAACAGTTTAAAAAGGCGTTGGACCGAAAACATATCCCTTATGAGGAAACGGTGATCGAGACCATAATGGTAAGCGCAAATATTCAGCCCATTTTAAAAGGGAAACTGGATCAATTAAATTTCGATCCAAAAAGCACGCCCCTTCCCGTCATCAGCGAAAAGGACGCGGATTTCGGCGATCTTTCCCCCGATGAAGCTTATCTTTCCGGCTACCATGACGCCCTGAAAAAATTTATGCCTTTGAAAACCTCGGGTCCTCTCACATTAAAGGGGAAAAGTGCGGAAATCCGGCTAAACTACTTGGGGCTGAAAAAGGAATTCCTCGTGTCCTATTATTTCACCAACGGGGGCATGCCCGTCGTAATCGTCGACGAGCAGGTGTTCCAACGGTTAGCCAAGGATATGGACCCGAAGATCCAGAAGGAAGGGACGGTCCATATCGGCATTCACATCAAGGATGAGGCATTGACGGATGAAGCCAACCGCTTATTTCTGGCCGAAGAATTCGCCAAACCCGCCTTCTCTAAGTTCGAAATGATTAAAAACAATAAAAGGACTTACGGCCTCTCCATGTTTATCGTCGGCTTTTTGGGCTTGACCTTCCTGATCACATCCGGCTGCATCCTTTACTTTAAACAGATGGGCGAATGCGAGGACGAAAAGGGGATCTACACCGTTTTACGAAAACTCGGTTTCACACCGGAAGATCTCTTAGGGGGGATCCGGCGGAAACAGCTGTTCAATTTCGGCATCCCCTTGCTCCTCGGCATCTCCCACGGCTATTTTGCCGTCCGGTCCGGCTGGTTTTTCTTCGGGACGGAATTGTGGACGCCGATGCTGCTCGTGATGGGACTGTACTCCGCCCTGTACTCGATCTTCGGATTCCTGTCCGTCCAATACTACCGACGGGAAATCCAAAAGGCGCTTTAGGGGAGCCCGACCCCGAGGGAGGCGGGAGGCCTCCCCCGCTCCCGCGGCCCGCCGCGGGAAAAAAAGCCGGTAAATTTCCGCCTATTCCATCAAGCGGCCCGCATAAAATTCCCCCGTCTCCGCCAATCCTTTTCAGGGCCGTCCGGATCAAGGAACCGCCGCATCCGGCGAAGCCCAAGAAACGGGGGCAGGGAACTCAAGAATTTAAAAAAAAGAACCGTTTTACGGCCATGCGCCGTCCGTTTATTTACACATCCGGCAAATGTGCCGCCGGGTGAAAACCGTTTGATGTCTATGTCCGTCCGCCCTGCAAAGATTCATTGCCGGCGGACGGGCTTTTTTTGGATGCCCGGAACCGGCAATAAGTTTTGTCCGCTTGTCCCGTGACCGATTGCCCACCAGCCTGCAGAGTTTCTTACGGTTGGGCTGACTTTCGGCGGAATAGCTATTTTCGGCAAACCCATCGGCTGCTTCCTCAATCAATGAGACGGAAGGTCCTTCCTTTTAAATCCTATTTCGCACTGACTTTTATTTTTACTCCGTTTTTCTTTCAGCTTATGTTCTTGCTCAAGAAACAGAGAATGTAACTAAATGCCCCATTTCACCGATAATGGGAACGGTTGGCTTCACAAACTTTTTTATCCGATCATCGTTCCGGGCAGTCATTCGAATGCGGATGATCGCCTAATTTTTGTGCGAACGGCATGGGTGCTGTGCAATAGGGGAAAGTCCCGAACGGGGGCTGGTGAGCGCCTGCCGTTGGCTGATGGCAAGGGTGTCCGTCGTGAGGCGGAGTCCTAAGGAAGCCGGAGCAAACCCCCGACCGGAGGTACACGAACCCGATCGGAGGCTGTGAAAGCCGGACGAGTCTGAACAACAAGACGAAGTCCTAAGCACCCAAAGGCTATGGCAGAATATTGGGCAGGTGCATAAATGGATTGTAAGGACCCTAATCCCGGTCGGCCGTACGGTACGACTTCTGAAGATGGCCACCAACAGCAGGACAAAAGGACCTGAGTAAAGGTCGCCTGAAAAGGGAGAATGAAAGGACAAGAGCTCCCCTGTTTCATCCTGACGCTCATTTTCCACGCCATGGGAAAACGTAAAACCGGACACGGGCAAGCCGCATCCGGTCCTTCCTTCATCGCACGTTAAATTCGCTCGGCACCGCATTCACCCGGACGTTCCGGTCCAATGCGGCGATTTCCTTCATGTCTTCCTCGCTTAATTCGAAATCGAACACCCGGAAGTTTTCTTCCATCCGCGACGGGGTTACGGTCCTCGGGATGGCGATCACGCCCTCCTGCAAATGCCAGCGGAGGATCACTTGAGCGGGAGTCTTTCCATATTTTTTCGCGATCTTCAGGATCACTTCATCCTGTAACGCGTCTTTTCCGTTCATCAGCGGGCTGTAGGCTTCGACGGCGATGCCGTGCTTTTTGCAGAACGCCTTCAGCTCTTTTTGCTGCAGGTAGGGATGGCATTCCACCTGGTTTACCGCCGGCACCACTTCGCATTCGTTCAAAATCCTTTCCAGATGGTCAATGTCGAAATTGCTGACGCCGATCGCCCGCACCCGGCCGTCTTTATAGAGTTTTTCCAAGGCTTTGTAGGTTTCCACATATTGATCGTATTTGGGCGTCGGCCAATGGATCAGATAAAGATCCACATAGTCCAGGCCCAATCGCTGCAAACTCGCTTCGAAGGCCTTTAACGTGTTTTCGTACCCCTGGTCGCTGTTCCAGACCTTCGTCGTAATGAACAGCTCTTCCCGGGGGATGCCGCTTTCGGCGACGGCCCGGCCCACTCCTTCTTCATTCTTGTAGATCCGCGCGGTGTCCACGGAACGGTAGCCGATTTCGAAGGCTTTTTCAAGGACCTGTGAAACCTGATCGTCCGGGATTTTCCAGACGCCGAACCCCAATTGGGGCATGCGCACCCCGTTGTTTAAAACAATGGAATCCATAAAGACCCCTTCCTTTCAAAAAATGATCGATTCGCGGACGACAAAAGCGTCCGAGCAACAGCCGTCCGATGGACGGCTTCCTTTCGAAAATCATTGACGGATTCGCGCGATGATACTGTCCGCGATGTGCCGCCAAACCTGTTCATCCCGCAAAAATTTTTCCCGCATTTTGCCGTACATCGCTTTCTGTTTTTCGGCGAAATCCGGCGCATCCTTCGGGGGCAATTTCGCCCTCTCCTCGTCGACAAATCGCTGAACTTCCGGCGCCCGGGAACCCCAAACGGCGTATTCCTTCCCTTCCCGGTCGAGGAAGATGTAGATCGGGATCGCCCGCGACTTTCCGTTTGTTAAATATTGATCCATGAGTTCCAGATTTTCGTCCCGCAGCAAAAACCGCACTTCGATTCCGGCGGCTTCGGCGATCTTCATGAGGATCGGATTGTTGACCATCGCATCGCCGCACCAGTCTTCCGTCAGAACAATTGCCCGGAGCCCTTTTTCCCACAATGTTTCCAGCCTTTCCTTGTCTTCCGGGCGCAAGGAAAAGCGTTCCTGGATGGACAGCATTTCCTCCCTGTTCTGCTTCATTTGCCCGACGTACTGTTCGTAGGTCATCCCCTTTTGAAACCAGTCATTTAATTGCAACCGTTCTCCCCCCTTTCCGTTCTATCCATGATTGTACCACCCGAATACATTGTCGGGAAGAAACGGCCTGTCCCTTTTGCAAAAAGGGGGGAACACCGTCCCCCCTTTTTGCAGAGAGGCAAACCGCGCCCTTCCTCCCCCGGACCCGCCCGGCTTCGATCGGCTCAATCCGCCTTTTTTATGCATCCCGTAGGTGCATGCTTGTTAACGGTATGCCTGCGAAATCAGTCTTAAAAAGCAAACCGTTTTTCGGGAAGATCCCCGAAACGGAAAAATCCCTTTTGCAGTTATCCCCCTGGAGCACTTTTGGCACGGCCATCCCAAGTTTCGGTCTCTTGCCGGTTTCAGCCAATAAGGTGTTGGGATTGGAAACTTCCGGCAGAAGGATCAATCGCTTTTCTGTTCAAATTTAACAATATTCTGTATAATAAAATATCAATCGATTGTAAAATAAATGTATCGGGTGCGGGAAAATGGAAAACCGTTTAATACCTATAACCGCTATTGTTGAAGTTACCTGCATTTTCGTTAATTTGTATTTATGGATCAGCTTTCTATCCATACCCTTCGGTCCGACAGAAAAAGAAGCGTATTTCAGAATCACCGTCGCCATCCTTGTCCCTTTGATCCTTTCCGTCTCCGCTTTCTTTCTAAAAAAACCATGGCTGATGTACGCGGCTTTTGTTTGCGCCGTTCCCATCGGACTTTATTTGCTCGGACAGAACGGAATTTGGCAGCTGTTCGGTTCCTTGCAGCTTTTGTATCTTCTCGCTGCCGTCCTCATGACTTGCGACCGGGCGAAAACGGAACGCATCAGGTAAATGGCCTTCATTTCGGCCGGGCAAGGGAAAATGGCATTTCATGCACAGTTTAATGAAGGCAATTCGTATAGCAACGTGCGGACCGGATAAGGATTGCCGCTTCCGGCACGAAATCATCCGTATATTGAAAATAATTCCCGTACGCCGGCCGCGTGACGGAAACTGGCGCCAACAGCAAAGAAAGTGGACAGGAGTTGGGGATTGATCGGAAAACCGTTCGAAAATATATTCACTCCCCCAATCCCCCTTCCAAATCTAAGCGAAAACAAAGAAAAAGCAAGTTAGATCCATTTAAAGAGTATCTTCAAAAACGAATGTTAGAGGATGGGGTGTTCAATAGCGAAAAGTTATTTTTCGAAATTCGACAACAGGGCTATACAGGAGGAAAGACGATTTTAAAGGACTATATAAAACCTTTCCGAGAGACGGCGAAAAAGAAATACACCGTTCGTTATGAAACGCTTCCTGGTGAACAAATGCAAGTCGATTGGAAAGAAGTCGGGGAGGTGATAATCGAAGGGAGAAAAGTCAAGTTATCGCTATTTGTGGCCACATTAGGCTATTCGCGGATGAAATACGCGGTATTTACGACCAGCCAGGACCAGGAACACTTAATGGAATGCCTGATTCAGAGTTTCCAATACTTCGGCGGAGTTCCGAAGAAGGTGTTATTTGATAATATGAAGACCGTTACAGACGGCCGGGAACAAGGAACGGTGAAATGGAATCAACGATTTTCTGAATTTGCGAGTTACTACGGATTTATTCCAAAAGTGTGCCGGCCTTACCGGGCCCAGACAAAGGGAAAAGTCGAACGAGCCATTCAGTATATCATGGATCACTTCTATGTGGGGACAGCGTTTGAAAGCATCGAGGAATTAAATTTCCTTCTCCATCGTTGGCTCGATCAAGTGGCGAATCGGAAGCCAAACGCCACGACCGGCATTCCTCCGCAAGAGCGTTGGGCAGAGGAACAGCTGAAACCTCTCCCGTTGAACGATTACGATACGAGCTATCTTTCCTATCGGAAAGTGCATTGGGATGGCAGTTTCTCATACAAAGGGGAACAATGGCTCTTATCGGCGGAGTATGCGGGCAAAGAAATTCTGGTGAAGGAGCGATTAAATGGGGATATTCGATTGTATTATCGAGGGGAGGAGATTTCTTACTTGAACCAACAGAAAAAAGTGATTTCATTCGCCGAAAAAATCAAAAAGAAACAGACGGAAATGGCCGTCACCATTTCGCCTGTTTCGGTGGAAGTGGATACTCGTCCATTGTCCGTTTATGACACATTCCTGCGAGGGGAAAGCTCATGAAAGAACAAATACACGAGTATTGCCACCGTCTTCATTTGCCTGTCATGGCGGAGCGATGGTCCGCCATGGCAGAATACGCAGCTACTCATAATATACCATATTCGGAGTTTTTATTCCGCTTATTAGAGGCGGAAATCATCGAAAAACAGGAACGATCGATCCAAACGCTCATCAAACTGTCCAAACTGCCATATCGCAAGACGATCGATACGTTTGATTTTAACGCACTGCCTTCCGTGGATGAGCGTCGGATTCGAGAGCTGCTTACCTTATCGTTTATTGATCGAAAGGAGAATATCCTTTTTCTCGGTCCGCCGGGGATTGGAAAGACACATCTGGCGATTTCGATTGGAATGGAGGCGATCGCAAGAGGGTATAAAACGTATTTTATTACCGCCCATGATTTGGTCACTCAGTTAAGAAAAGCCGACCAGGAAGGAAAGCTGGAAAAAAAGCTTCGCATGTTTGTGAAGCCAACCGTTCTCATTATTGATGAAATGGGGTACTTAAAACTGGACCCAAACAGCGCCCATTACTTATTTCAGGTCATCGCCCGTCGGTATGAACATGCCCCGATTATCCTCACCTCCAACAAAAGCTTTGGGGAATGGGGAGAAGTTGTGGGAGACTCGGTATTGGCGACCGCGATGTTAGATCGATTACTGCATCATTCCATCATTTTCAACCTAAAGGGGGAAAGCTATCGATTACGGGAAAAGAGGATCCAACAAGAAAAACAGAAGGATCAATAAGGTCCTTCTGGGGAATTTTAAACCGGCGATTTTGGGGAAAAAATAATCGGCCTTGACACTTTTCCCCGGTTTGTGCAATAATGAATAAATATCGGAACAATAAGGACGCAACAGAAAGGAGAATGGCCGTGAATTTTCACAATGTGACCGTCGCCGGCTGCGGTGTGCTGGGAAGCCAAATTGCCTTCCAAACCGCGTTCAAAGGATTCCGCGTAAACGTCTATGACATCAATGACGAAGCATTGGAACAGGCAAAGGAAAGAATCTCGAAATTGAAGCCGCGCTACCGAGAAGACTTGGGGGCGTCGGAAGAAGAACTGAACGCCGCCCAATCCCGGATCTCTTTCTTCAGCGATTTGGCGGAAGCCGTCCGTGACGCGGACCTGGTGATCGAAGCCGTTCCCGAAGTGGCGGAAATTAAAACGGGTTTCTATAAGAAGTTGGGGAAAGCCGCCCCCGAGAAGACAATCTTCGCCACCAATTCTTCGACCCTGTTGCCGAGCCAATTTGCGGAAGCCACGGGACGGCCGGAAAAATTTTTGGCCCTGCATTTCGCCAATGAAATTTGGAAAAACAATACCGCGGAAATCATGAAACATCCGGGGACGGATGAAACCGTGTTTCAAGAAGTGATCGAATTCGCCAAGGCCATCGGCATGATCGCCCTGCCGCTCTACAAGGAACAGCCCGGCTACATCTTAAATTCCCTTCTGGTTCCTTTTTTGGACGCCGCCCAATTGCTTCTCATCAAAGGAGTGGCCGATCCGGAAACGATCGATAAAACTTGGATGGCCGCTACCGGCGCGCCGAAGGGGCCGTTCGCGATTTTGGACGTGGTCGGCATTAAAACCGCCTATAACATCACCCTCGCCAAGGCGAAAGCGACGGGCAATCCAGACTTGGAAAAGGTAGCCGAAATGCTGAAGAAGGAATACATCGACAAGGGAAAACTCGGCGTGGAAACCGGGGAAGGCTTTTACAAGTATCCGAATCCCAGCTACATGCGCCCGGATTTTCTGAAAAGCTGACTGACGGGCGCCCCGCTGAAAAGCGGCAATTGAAAAAATCAGGAGTGACCGTCAGACACTCCTGATTTTTTTATAAAAAAAGACTGTTGCTGATGTTTGATTGACGTTCGACCGGAATATATTCTACCGATCTTTTGAGAAAAGAAGATCCCTTTTTCCGCAAAACCATCAACGGGCCGCGGCTGACTCCGCTTCCGGTCCGCCGGCCGTCTCAAACAGCCCTCTTCGTATGGCTTCCGCCAAGTACCGGGTCCGGTTCGCCCCGGCGCATCAGGACTGCACGAAAGTCTGCCGTCCTATGTTTCTTGTTTTTCCGGATTTTTGTCCGCCATGGCAAGCGTGCAGATTATGCCCATGAAGCCGAACAAAGCCCCGGCCAGCATCACCAGCAGAAACGCCCCGTGAAAGGCGGATTTGGTGCTGAACCCCGAATCCGCAAGGCAGCCCTGCAACAGTTCGAACAATGAGCCGCCAAGGGTGATTCCGGCCATCATGCCGATGTATCGGAACGTGGCCAATGTTCCCGATGCCACGCCTTGTTTCTCCCGGGGAGCCGCTCCCAATATGGCGGAGTTGTTGGGGGCGGCAAAGGTGCCGGTCCCCAACCCCGCAAGTATCAGCCCAAGGATGAGAACAATATGGAGCGCCGCCGAAGACGGCATCTTTACCATGAATCCGAATAAGAGGAGGGCCGAGGTGCTGAAAACCATTCCCAACGTTGGTCAACAGGCGCGGCCCCGTCCGGTCGGACAAGGCGCCCGAGATCGGAGCGGAAACGGTCATAACGAGCGGCGTAATCGTCATGAGCGAGCCGATGGCGGCAGCCGAATATTTCAACACATGGTCAAAATAAAAGGGAAGGAGGAACAAAGCCAAAAAGAAGCAGAGATAATTCAATGCCGCTCCCAATGCCCCAAAACCGATATTCCGGATCCGAAAGAGCCGCAAATCGAGCATCGGTTCCGGCTGCTTCTGTTCAACACGCACAAATTCCCAGGCGGAAAGGGCAAAAAGGAGCAAAAGCATGATACCGATCGACGCCCGATTTCCCGTGATGACATTGAGATTCAATAGGAGCGTGCAAGCCGTCATGCCAATGATAAAAAAGAAAAAGCCTTTCAAATCAAACGGTTTTCGTCGGTTTGAGGCAATCTCGGGAATCGCCCAGATTCCGGCCGCCAATCCCAGCAAACTGAACGGAATGGTCAGGAAAAAGATGACCGGCCATCCCCACCACTCCGTGAACCAGCCGCCGAGGGCAGGGCCGAGGGATAACCCGATGTAGGTCATAATCGCCTGAAGGCCAAGCACCCGCCCCAGCTGCGCCGGCGGAAAAGTGGCCGAAAGAAGTGCCGGGCCGACGGCGAGGATCATGGAGCCGGCAACCGCGAGCAACGCCCTTCCCGATAAAAGGGAAAGATAGTTTCTTGATAAACCGCACAGCGCCGCAGAAAGAGCAAAAAGGGCAAACCCGCACAGGAAAAGGAGCTTATGTCCGATCAAATCGGAAAGTTTTCCTACCGGCAGCAGGAAAAGCGTCAAAACGAGGAGATAAATCAGGACGATCCATTCCGATTGACTTAAGGTCAGACCGAGCGACCGTTGAATCACCGGCAAAACGGTATTGGTTATGCTCGTGTTCAGGGAAGACAAAAAGGTCCCGATTCCGACGGTCAATAATACATACCAACGGCGATCGCGTTTTTCTGTCGATGCTGTCATCACCCATAAACCCTCTTTTCTATTTTGCGTGAACGGATATTCGTTAAATCTTCTCTTATTTGCTTCGCCAACGATTGGAACAAATATCTAAATCAAAAGAAAACCTTTTCTCATGTTTGATCGCTCCGTCCGTTCGATTTAGATGCATATCGCATTTTCTTCCCGCAGATTCACTGATCGGCATTTTCCGATTGATTTTCAAGGCCCGCATTCATCAGACTTTTAGACATAACCCTGCAGAATGTTTGCTCGCAATCCAAATACCCTCTTTTTTCTTTTGGGGCCGTAAAATGCCTTATCGTCACATCCAATGTTCATGCCGTTTGATGACCAATCGTTCATGGATCACTTCTCCATCTCCGAGCGTATACAAATACACACTTCCTTGGAGCTCCGCGAAATCTTCCAGATGGGACTCGGGTAATGTGACGCCCGTTTGCCCGTTCATGGCGTTCAACGGCTTCTTTATAATCAACGGAAAGAAGGTGATGGGCTGTTCTGCGGTCAGGTAATCACGGGAATGAGGCAATTTTCTTTGGCGGAAGAATATTGATATTCCGTTCGCGTTCGATTCCCTCTAAACGTGCTGGACGGCGGTCTTCAATGTCCGCTAATTTTGCTTTCATCTGATTGATCAGTGCAGAATTCTGATTGGCATCGCTCTTGCGTCGATATTTTTCCAGCCTCAGTCCCGTTTCTTGATATTGTTGGTCAAAAGCACGGCGAAGGAATTTTTATATAATGGCACTCCGTTTATAAAGCTAACTCTTCCCGTTTTTGCATCACTTTTTTGAGAGCATGGGCAAGCAACGAGGACTCATTTTGCACAAAAGGCTGCAATGATACAAGCTCCAATTGAATATCCATAGAGCCGGCAGGAATGGATTTCGATTATTTCACCGTTTTCCCTTCTCGCGAAGTGCACAAAATCCCTTCATTACTTGTTCCAACAGCCCTCATCTCCGGTAAATACCGTGCAAAAGATCATCATTTTCGGTATATGATCTTGAGCCATGATTCCATACCTCCTTATTTCGTGTTAATCCTTTTTTCCGCGAAAGGGAAGGGACGTGGGTCTCTGTTTTCTTTTTTCACCATGATACCGTCCCGACTTTCCAAAATGAAGCTTGTCAAAAGAAAGGATCAGCTGTTGCGTTTGAAAGTCGGGCCATCCTTTCAAAATGAAGATGTCAAAAAAGAAACCCCTTTGGCATCATGGGGAGATAATCCGCACATGATGCCAAAGGGTATCGTTTTTTCATCTATGACTTGGTGAAAGAACATTAGGAAATTGGATGTTGACGGGGCTGTTTTTGCCCAGACACCTATTTGACGGTCGTAAATTCCTCAAGAGCCCATTCGCCACAGTAACGGCCTGAACCTGAATATTTTTCTCCGCCAAAGGGAACATCCGCTACTGCACTGATTGTTTGATCGTTTACGTTATTCTGCAATTTTTATCTATTATCTCTGCTTAATAATCATCCACTTATCAATCTCTTTATCATCGAAACAATCGTCCGTTGAGGAAAAGTGCCGCATAAACTTTTTCATTCAATGCCTGTGTTTCCCGTCCGAAGCATTAACTATAAACCGGTTCTTTTTCGCTTGCGCCGGAGGCCGGTTCTTTTCCGCTCAGACCGAGCGTCTCCGCTGTGGAAGTATGTATTTCTTGGAAAAGATCCGGGTTTTCCGCCAGCGACACGCCATACGAAGGAATCATTTCTTTAATTTTCGGTTCCCATTCATGCATATGTTGTGGGAAGCATTTTTTAAGCACTTCGAGCATAACGTATACGGCAGTGGAAGCGCCCGGAGAGGCGCCGAGCAATGCGGCGATCGAGCCGTCTGCGGCACCGACAACCTCCGTGCCGAATTGAATCGTTCCTTTGCCGCCGGCTTCCGTATCTTTGATAATTTGCACACGTTGACCCGCGACGACGATATCCCAATCCTCCGCTTCAGCCGTCGGGACAAACTCGCGCAGCTCTTTCATGCGTTTTTCTTTCGTTAACAAAAGCTGCTGGATCAAGTATTTTTCCAAAGAAAAGTTTTTAAAAGCTGACGCCAACAAAGTTGTCAGATTGTGCAGTTTTACGGAAGCAAACAAATCCAAATATGAACCATTTTTTAAGAATTTGGGCGAGAAACCTGCAAACGGTCCAAAAAGCAACATTTTTTTGTTGTCGATATACCGTGTATCAAGGTGCGGAACCGACATTGGAGGCGCACCGATTTTCGCTTTGCCGTAAACTTTTGCGTGATGTCGCTCTACAACTTTTGGATTCTTGCATACCATAAATAATCCGCTTACAGGGAATCCCCCGATATGTTTGCCTTCGGGAATGCCGGATTTTTGAAGCAAATGCAGACTTCCGCCGCCGGCTCCGATAAATACGAATTTCGCCTTATGGATTTCAACGGAACCGCTGTTCAGATCCTTCACTTTCAATTCCCACAGGCCGTCGCCGGAACGTTTAATATCCTTGACACTATGCAAATAGTTTATTTCGACATCTTTCCTCTTTAAGTGGTCAAACAACATCCGCGTTAAGGCGCCAAAGTTCACATCCGTACCCGAGTCGATTTTCGTTGCCGCGATCGGTTCATCCGATGTACGGCCTTCCATCATGAGCGGAATCCATTCTTTCAGTTTTTCCGGGTCATCCGAAAATTCCATCCCCCGGAATAATGGATTTTTTGACAGCGCCTCAAAACGTTTCTTTAAAAATCTCACATTATTTTCCCCTTGGACAAAACTGATGTGGGGCAACGGCCTGATGAATTCCTGCGGATTTTGTAACAGATTGTTTTTGACAAGGTAAGACCAAAACTGTCTGGAAACTTGGAACTGTTCATTGATTTTTATGGCTTTCTTAATATCAATGGATCCGTCCGGTTTCTCGGGTGTGTAATTCAGCTCGCACAGGGCGGAATGCCCCGTTCCCGCATTATTCCATTCGTTGGAGCTTTCTTCTCCCGGTTTGCCGAGCTTCTCAAACACTTTAATTTTCCATTCCGGTGCCAATTCTTTCAACAGTGTCCCTAAAGTCGCGCTCATGATTCCGGCACCGATCAGGATCACGTCTGTTTCGGTTTGTCTGTCACTCATTTTCCCCACCTTTATCCCCCAATATTTGCAGAAAAGGTGCAGGCGCACCTGCCTAAGCCATCCGGGGTTCTCGCCACACACCTTTTCTGCAGAAATAGATCTTACTTATAGTATAACACTATTTGATTATAAGCATATCATTTTTTCATATACGGATCGGATTCGGGGAATAGCAATTGAATTCTTGATATCTAACAAAGAATATTATGATTTCCATTTTTAACGATTATTTTTCTATAACTGTATCGGTTATTGTCGTTGACAAGTTAAAAAATTACTTATGATACGGCTCTCCCCGGTTGATCTTGAAGGCGCGGTAAATCTGCTCGAGCAGGATCAGGCGCATGAGCTGGTGGGGGAAGGTCATCTTCGAGAAGGAAAGCCGCTCGTCGGCCCTGGCCAGCACCGCCCGGCTGAGGCCGAGGGAGCCGCCGATGACGAAGATGATCCGGCTCTTCCCGCGGGTCGCCAAGGCATCGAGGTGGGCGGCGAACTCCTCCGAGGTTTTCATTTTCCCGTCAATGGCCAAGGCGATGACGTAAGCATCAGCGCCGATCTTGGCCAAAAGCCGCTTCCCTTCCCTCTCCTTGACCTGCTCCGCTTCCCGTTCGCTCAAATGTTCCGGCGCCTTTTCATCCGGGACTTCCGCCATCTCCATTTTGGCATACCCCGACAACCGCTTCAGGTACTCTTCGACGCCCTGCCGCAAATATTTTTCCTTCAGTTTGCCAACAGCCAATATCGTGATATTCACAGTTTCTCCTCACCTTATAAACAAGATATCCACAGGACTTATCCACATTTCCACAACTACCGGCCATATTTTGTATGGGAATATCCGTTCGCCACAACATATACGGCAGGTTGTCCACAATATTCACAGGTCTTTGTTAATAATTCCTTTTCTTCGACGGGCTGTAAAGCGGGAGGCCGGCCGCTTTCGTTGATGACCGTCTCCAGGGCATATTCGGCATGGTCTTCACAGCAATAAATCATCCGCCCTCATCCCCTTTTCCCTTTTTTTGTCCAAAAAAAGCAGAAAGAGCCCCGGGCCCTTTCCGCCTTTTTATCGTTATAACGTTTCTTCCGAAAGCGTCAATGTCACTTCCCGGTATTTTCCTTCCCGGTAAAATCCGACGGTCATCTTATCGCCGATTTCCTTCTCCACATACAGATATTTCCGCAGATCGATGAGCCCTTTCACTTCTTTGCCGTCCAATTTGACGATGACGTCGTAGCGTCTCAAGCCGGCCTTATCCGCCGGGCTGTTGGGAACGACATCGACAATGACCAGACCGTAATGGACATCCCTCGGCAGCTTCAGCATCCGTTCCTGATAGTAGACGGGGATTTCGCTGATATCCTGCAATTGCACGCCCATGTACGGCCTTTTGACTTCCCCGTATTTTTCAATGTCTTCAATGATGGGAATCACCGAGTTGATGGGAATGGCGAAGCCGATCCCTTCGACTTCCTCCTGGGCGATCTTCATGGAATTGATGCCGACGACCTGTCCGGAAATGTTCGCCAAAGCGCCGCCGCTGTTTCCCGGATTGATGGCCGCGTCGGTCTGGATGACTTCCGCGTTCCAGTCAGGCACTCCATCGCCGTTAAAATCGAGGGGAACGGTGCGGTTGATTCCGGATATGATGCCCTGGGTAACCGACCCGGCGAAATTGAGGCCCAAAGGGTTCCCGATGGCGATGACCGGTTCGCCCAGTTTCAATTTGTCCGAATTCCCGAACTCGGCCACATTTTTGATTTTGCTGCCGTCCACTTCGACAACCGCCAGATCGGTCCACATATCGCTGCCGACCAGCCGGGCGGCCAGTTTCGTCTCGTCCGGCAGGGTGACTTCCAGCCGGTTCGCTCCTTCCACCACATGATAATTGGTGACGATATAGGCCTTTCCGCCGGCCTTTTTATAAATCACGCCGGAGCCGGTGCCGCCCGGTTGGGAATCGAGCCAGATGTCGCTGTTTTGGATATTGGTAATCCCGACCACCGTATCGCTGACCTTCTCCACCGCTTTTGTAATATCCGTATTCACATCGACGGAGACGCTGCGGTTAATCGTCCCTCCGCTTCCGGCGTTCTCGGTGACGGAGGCATCATCCTGCGGGAACGGAAACCAATCCTGTCTCATCAGGAAGGGAATGGCGAAAAAAATAATGGCGGCGCCGATGACGGCCCCGAGCAGGCTGGCCAAAAAATACCCGCCCCTCGGCTTCCTTTCCGGATTTTCCTTCCCATAATCGTAATGCTCATCGTAATAACCCATCTTTTCTTCCCTCCCAACAGGTGTATCGGACAGATTCCGGGCCAATACCATTATAGTATGAATTGGACATTTTTTCTAAACATGTTACACGGCTGTCAAGGGAGTCGGGATTTTCGGATCGGTATCGCAAAGCAGGATCCTTCCACCGACATCGTATCCTTTCTTTTGCAAAATTTGCGAAACGGACATCCTGGCCAATTCCTTCATATTGTTATCTTTGCTTAAATGGGCGAGATAAATTCGCTTCGTTTTGTCCCCGATGCAATCGGCCATCGCCAGGGCGGCTTCTTCGTTGGAAACGTGGCCGGTGTCGCTTAAAATCCTCCTTTTGATGTTCCACGGATATTTTCCCATTCTCAGCATTTCCACATCGTGGTTCGTTTCAAAAACATATGTATCCGCATCCTTAATCATGCCCTTCATCCGGCTGCTGACATACCCGGTATCGGTAATAATCGCCAATTTTTTTCCGTCGTGATGGAATATGTAAAACATCGGTTCCGCCGCATCGTGGGAGACACCGAAGGATTCGATGTCCAGGCCGCCGAAGGAGAGGACCGATTCCATCGGAAAAATAAATTTGTTTTCTTTGGGGATCTCCCCGATCAACGGTTCCATCGCCTTCCAAGTTTTTTCGTTGGCGTACACCGGCAATTGATATTTCCTCGCAAGGATGCCGACACCCGTAATATGGTCCTTATGTTCATGGGTGACCAAAATCCCGGACAAATTTTTCGGATCCCGGCCAATTTGGCGGAGCAATTGTTCCATCTGTTTTCCGCTCAATCCCGCATCCACCAGGAAAGAATGCCGCTCCGTTTCCACATAGATGGCGTTTCCCGTGCTTCCGCTTGCCAAAACGCTGAAACTCAATGCCATGGGAACTCACTCTCCAATCATTCGGTTTCTCTCTCCGTCTGCCGGAAACGGGGATCTTTCCGGCCCTTCCATCTTCCCCAAAAAATTTTCCAACCGCATCCGCAAAAAAGGAGCAGGCCGGCCTCCGAAAATCGCGGAAAAATCCGGCCCCGTTTCCGGAGGTCTCCTGCGGAAAAACCACGCTTGCGCCAAAAAGGAATGAGGAAAACTCTCCTCCCGTCTCCGAATCCATCCCATCCTCAGCCCGGCGGGAGGGCGACCGATCCCGTTTCACGCATTCCGGTCGGGAAAAAATCCTTTTCCCCGGCTTTTTCCGCACAGCTTCCCGGGCGGAAAAGACCCCGTGCCGGCATCTTCCGGGCAGGCCTGCCGTTTCTCCGAACCGAGGGAATCCTTCCGATGGCCGCTTTCGCCCTGCCGGGCATCACTCCAATTTTTTGCTCTCCGTTTCGGAAAAGGCGTGGCCTTCCACCGCGTTGACGAACAAATCTTCCCCGCCCTCCACCGAAAACCGCCAGGTCGGGGCGAGCAGCTGGGAACTCCTTACGGGAACCAGGGTATAATAGCCAATTTCCACTTTCGTGATTTTGTTCCCGCTTCTTAACAGTCTTTTATTGTAAAGGGTGACGAGCGCTTCATAGGCGGTCAGCAGTTCCTGTTTTTTCAACTCCTTCACATGATCCAGCATCGTTTGCCGATAAGAGACGATTTCGTTGTTGTTGTTCAGGGTCAAAACCAGCTGCCCGCTCGAATTTTTAAAAAAGGGGAAATTATTGTAGGTTTGGTAATAGATGATTTGATTTTCATCTTCCCTGAATTCGCCGAAGACATACTCATCCCCTTTATAGACGTAGTTCAACACGAATTCGTTCGTGTCCTTTTCCTGCCAGTCCTTTTTCAAGGGATAGGGATCCTTCAGGGTGCTCAAAACCGTCGTTCCCCCGGACAGATCGATATCCTGCCCCCTTAAAAAGGCCAATTCATCCTCCCGGAACATCTTTTCTTCCGCTTCCACATATGTCCCTTCCGTCGGTTCCTGGGGAAGCTCGGGAAAGGTAATCTCATCGGCCTTCAACCGTTCCTCGATGGAAGTTTCCTTGATCAAATCAAACTTGTTTTGGTTTTTTTGCATGACCAGCTGGACCCCGAGAAAAATGTTGAGAATCAAAAAGGTGATGATGAAAATCGTCTTTGCCCTGCTCCAATCCATTACCTTTCCCCTCCCAATTCTTCCTCCGTCACCGGGACAAAATGATCCTCCAGACGGTAGAACCAAGAAGGGATGAATTGAATGAGGGGATCATCGCTGTTTTTCACCAATTGATACCCGATGATGATGTCATCCACATTTTCGATCTCCGGGCTCTTTTTCTCCAGCAAATAATCCAGGACATCCCTTCCCGAAGACAGGGTGTACGTCCGGTTGCCCGGGTTGAAGGAAATGTCGAGGCTGAAATAGGGCCTTTGATACGAATATACCCCATTTTTCCCCGTCACTAAAGTGATCCGGCTCAGGCCGTTCTCGTTGATGGCGGGGAAATCGTCCAAATATAATTGATAGGACACTTCCCGGGAGGATTGATTGATCCCCGAGTAATAATAATGGTCGGTCCATCCGCTGTGCCCGTTGACAAACTGGATGCTTCCCTGCAGCACGTCGCTGGCGGACATGGAAGAATCCAGGGTGACCGTCGTGTTCACAAAGACGAATTTCCTCATGTCCGGATAGTCATCGAGCACACTGGAGACGTCCGTATACCGGTTTCCGTTTCTCGTGACAAAACTCGGATCGGAAAACAGCGCATTGATGAACAACCTCAAGTCATAATATTTCGGGTAATATTGGTAATCGTTCAGACGCACTTGATTTTCAGGGACAAACAGCCGCGATCCGTCCTTTTTTTCATAGGAAAGATAGGGGATCGCCTTTTTCCGGAACCCGGAGACGACTCCCGAAAAATCCTTCATGTGCGGGTGGCGGACCCGGCTTTTGACAAGGAATTGAAAATCCGCCGAGGAAAAATAGACGGTTCCCTCATTTTCTTCCAGTTCCCCGGGATTGACGATCATGTACTGGAAGGTCCCCGTCGGCAGCCGCCTCGCTTCAATGTTAAACAGGGATTTCAACAAATCAAAGGGAACGATATCGGGGAATTTCAAAAACACCATTTCCTGCCGGTTTTCCTTTTGGAATAAATCTTCGAATAAATCTTTGTTTTGTTCCTGCTCCTGAAAATCATAGAAGGTCCATTCCCGGATTTTTTCCATCAACGGTTTGATGTGGGCGATGTTTTCCGTTCCCTCATAGGCCCCATCCTTCGTTTGGACGATGATTTTATTGGGAAAAATCAAATCTTTGATCTCCCTTTTTTCGCTGATGTTGATTTCTTTAATGTAGTTATTCCGGCTGATGAAATCGTAGTTTTGCTGGAAGGTAACCAAATTCCAGAAGAGAAGGATGCTGAGGGCCACGAGCCCCGCCAATATCCACGATTTGATCTTTTCCCAGTTCATGAAAAATCATCCTTCTGATCCCGATCATAGGGCAATGTAAAATGGATGGTCGTTCCTTTCCCTTCCGCGCTCGTCGCCCAAATTTTCCCGCCGTGGGCTTCCACCAGCTCCTTGGCGATGGCCAGCCCGAGTCCGGTCCCTCCCAGCTGACGCGAACGGGCCTTATCCACCCGGTAAAACCGCTCGAAGATCTTCTCCAGGCTTTCCTTCGGGATTCCGACCCCCTGATCGCTGATTCTCGTCTCGATATAGTTTTGAAAAAGGACGACTTTGAACGTGACTTGTCCGCCGTCGGGGGAATATTTGATGGCGTTGGAAATAATGTTGTCCAAGACCTGGGTCATCTTGTCCGCATCCACTTCCGCATAGACCGGTTGTTTCGGGAATCTGCGGACGAAAACGATGCTTTCATCCTTTGTCATTTCAAACCGGTCGATGACCCGGTTCAAAAAGCGGATGTAGTCCACCCATTCCTTGTCGAGGCGGTAATCCTTGCTGTCGATCTTCGACAATTGCAGCAGGTCGTTGACAAGCCGGATCATCCGTTCCGTTTCATTCTGGGCGACTTTTAAAAATTTCGGGGCGAGGTTTCTGTCCTGCAGCGCCCCTTCCGAAAGGGCCTCCAAATAACTTTTCATCGTCGTCAGCGGAGTGCGCAATTCATGGGAAACGTTATATACGAATTCCCTCCGCTCCATTTCGATTTTTTCCTGCTCGGTGATATCGTGCAAAACGACGATCAGCCCATTTACCTTGCCCGTTTCCTTTTGGATGGTGGAATAGTTGGCCCTGAAGATTAAAGGTTTCGTTTTCGTGCTGTAATCGAGGATCAGGGAACCTTGTTCATTAAACAGGTCTTCAACGGAATATTGGTCTTCGATTCCGAGGACGGCAAGGAGCGGTTTGGATATGACGTCATCCCTGGAAATGTTCAGCATTTTTTCCGCCGATTCATTGATTAAAATGATTCTCCCCTTCCGGTCCGTCGAAATGACCCCGTCGGACATGTTGGCCAAAACCGAGGATAGTTTCCGCTTTTCGCTTTCCGTTTTCGCCTGTTCTTCCTGGAGTTTTTTCGTCAAATAATTGAAGGTTTGGGCCAGCTGGCCGATCTCGTCCTGGCTGTAAACTTTGACTTTCCGGGAAAAGTTCCCCTTCGCCATCGCCTGGGCCTGGCTGCGCATATCCGAAAGGGGGCGGGTGATCGTCTGCGCGACAAAAATGGCCAAAATGGCGGTGATTCCCGAGGCGATCACCGTGCCTTTCACCAACACCCCGTTGATGACCTGGATCTGGTCAAAAACCTTTTCGATCTTTCCTTCCAAATAAATTAATCCTTCCACATTGTTCCGGACCTTGATCGGCACGTAAAGGACCCATGTCCTGCCGTTATTCGGGTCGATGACCAGCTGGTCGATGTTCTCTTCCGTGGCGAAGGCGCGGGTGGCCAGAACGTCCGTCGTCCTTTGGCCGACGATGTCTTCATTGTTTTCGTCGGACGTGCCGATCACCCGCATGTTTTTGTCGATGACCCGGATTTCGTTGATGTCCGATGAAGTGTTTTCCTTCAATATCTTGTCAATGGCCAGTTCCAGGGAAAGCTGGTCGCTGTCCACCCGTTCCTTCATAAATTCCTGTTCCACGTTGTAGGTGAGGAATTTCACCCGGCTTAAAATGGATTCCTTAAAATTCTCGGTCAATTTCGTTTCCAATTCCCGAACAAAATACACGCCGATAATCTGCATGGCAATCAGGATCAAAAGAACAAAAAAGAGGATGAATTTCAAGCGTATGGAAGTGAAAAGATTCAATTTCCGCATCGTTTCCTTTTACTCCTGTTCGGGATTCCGCAAATAATAGCCGACCCCTCTTCTCGTGACCAGCCACGCCGGATGGCTCGGATTGTCCTCGATTTTTTCCCGCAAGCGGCGCACGGTGACGTCGACGGTGCGGACATCCCCGAAATAATCATAACCCCAGACCGTCTGCAGCAAATGTTCCCGCGTCATGACCTGCCCGATGTGCTTGGCCAGGTAATACAGAAGTTCAAACTCCCGGTGGGTGAGCTCGATCGGCTCACCCCTTTTGGAGACCATGTAGGCATCGGGGTGGATCACCAGGGAACCGATGGCAAGCTCGTTGGACTCTTCCTCCTCGCCGTTTGCTGCCGCCGCTTGCTGGTGCCGGCGCAAGTTCGCTTTCACCCTGGCCAAAAGTTCCCTCGTCCCGAAAGGTTTCGTCACGTAATCATCGGCGCCCAGTTCCAGCCCCAACACCTTGTCGATTTCCGAATCTTTGGCGGTCAGCATGATGATGGGCATTTCATATTTTTTCCTCACCTCGCGGCACACTTCCATGCCGTCCTTTTCGGGCAGCATGATGTCGAGAAGGATCAGGTCCGGCTTTATTTCTTCCACCATTTTCAGCGCTTCTTCCCCGTCATAGGCGCAATAAACGTCGTAGCCTTCCTTTTTCAAATTGAACTGCAGAATATCGGCAATCGGCTTCTCGTCGTCCACAACCAGAATCTTTTTGGCCATGCCACCTTCTCCTTTCCTCGGATCCGTTTCTATCAATAATCCTTGATCTCTGAAGGGAAAAATCGAAGCTTCTTTTTTATTACTTTATCACGAATTCGTGATGCTTTGCATCTTTCCGGAAAAGAATGTATGTGTCAAGATTTTCTCGGGATGGTTATCAGATCAATAATTCAGGCGCCCTCATTTTGTACACCACAACTAATGTTTTTGCCAGTTCCTGTAAATCGATTCCGGAAGTATCAGTAATGTTGGCCATTATGGATGACCTTCCGCAATCTTCCTACGGCACTTGAATTGCACGTGTATACCGCGATCGATCCGTGCCGCACCCCGACTGATGGTCGGGTTCTCTCATGCAATATAGCGCTCATCTTTACGATTTTCCGGGCTTCCCGCTGTTTCCGGACGCTCCTTTGTCTGTCTTTCAAATAGGCCTTCCGCAGCGTCTGATTCATGATCCCCTGGATGATTTTGACCATGGCTTCCCCGCCCGTCCGGCTCCAATGCATCCCCCGTTTTTTCATCCGGT
>Ga0310833_100224_pt1 | contig 61398 bp, 54 predicted proteins | sample SM_ome_FD_201312 | JGI IMG/M metagenome (GOLD analysis project Ga0310833, IMG submission 201312) | Sorghum-adapted microbial communities enriched on stacked mutant (SM) sorghum from Joint BioEnergy Institute, Emeryville, California... ...
AACTTACAGCTTCTTCTTTAAATGCCTTGTCGTAACGTTTCATTGTTTCCCGTCCCCTCGTTTGTTAGCTTTCATTTTATTTCATATGAGGGGGTTTTTCGACTGCATTTTTATCGTAGCACTCCAACATTATGTCTTCGATCACGTTGGGACTTGGATTGGGGCCTGTCGCGGGCGGGGCCATCGTCCAATATGGGGGCTGGCATACTTTGTTTGCCGTAACCGGATTGACGCTATTGCTCATTCCGGCGTTTTTTGTTTTGATTCCCAAAGAGAAACCGCGAAAAGGCAGTTTTGATGCGCTTGGCGCATTGCTGATCGGACTCGGAACGACCGGGCTGCTGCTGTTTCTGACTACCCGGACCAGTTGGACGCTGGCGGTTGGCGTCGCGGGAATCATCTTGTTTGCCATGCGGATTCGCAAAGCTGCCAATCCGTTTGTGATGCCGGCGCTTTTTGGGGATCGGCTGTTTCTGGCCTTGGGACTGATCGGGATTTTTGCCTACATGGTCAACTTTTCCTTTCTTTATACGGCTCCGCAAATTTTGTCCCGGTGGCATGGGCTGGAACCTGGCGTATCCGGATTGGTACTGTTTCCCGGCTCGGTGCTGGCGATGCTCGTTTCCAACCGGATCGGCTTCGTGATTGACAAATACGGCAATAGGCAGTTGCTGCGCTATGCGCCCTGGTGTTTTCTGGCATCTGTCATCTTGATGGCGCTGTCGGTTGTGCACACTTATTTTGCAATTGCCGGGATTTATATGCTATTGAGCACGAGTTTTACGTCCATATCCAGTGCCGTCTCCAATGAGTTGTCCCGATGGTTGTCTGCCGAACGCGTAGGGGCGGGAATGGGGCTGTTCCAGTTGACGCAATTTTTCAGCGGGGCGTTTGGTGTTGCCTTAAGCAGCAGCGCAATGGAATGGCAACAGACTCGTCCGTTGGATGAGGCTTTTGAAACTTTGCTGTGGGGCATGGCTTGCGTAGCTTCCCTGTCGATCGTCAGCGCCTGGACAAGCGCCCGGATCATTCGCAAACGGGGATGATTTGAACCATGGAAGTTGATGAGCTTGGAACTGGAGCGGCGGTCGAAGTTGTTCCAATGAACAAGGATCGTTACGCCTACAAATTCGACAAACCGGTCAATATCTAATAAGGGCAGTGCCAAATTTGCGGTTTAATGGAAGGCCGCAAGCGCGATGATGAATCAGTTTCGGAACCTGGCTTGCCCCGGCAATGTGCATGGGGAAGAGCGGCATGCTAAAATTGTTAATGAAATGCTTGCCATCGCGTCAAGCGCCAAAATGCAATTGGGATTGCCGCGGAACAGTGGCTGGTTTTCATATTGGGTTGATTTTGTTCAATTTTTTTCATGGAGGTTCTCAGGGGATGCCAACTGTTCATCCGTTTGGAGGGAAAACACCGGACATTCATGCGTCCGTCTATCTGGCCAAAGGCAGTGTCGTAACCGGAGATGTCAAAATCGGCCGGGACACGAGCATCTGGTACAACGTCGTCATCCGTGGAGACGTGGCGCCGACGATCATCGGCGAACGCATCAGCATCCAGGATAATTCGACGTTGCATCAGAGCCCGAACAATCCGCTCATCATCGAAGATGATGTCATTGTCGGGCATAATGCGGTTTTGCATAGCTGCATCGTGCGTAAGGGCGCGTTGATCGGGATGGGGGCGATTGTGCTGGACGGCGCCGAAATCGGGGAAGAAGCCATGGTCGGGGCAGGTGCACTGGTGCCGCCTGGCAAGAAGATTCCGCCTCGGACGCTGGTTGTCGGATCGCCTGCCCGCATTTTGCGGGAAGTGAATGCGCATGATGAAGCCGAAATGCAGCGCATTCGCCGGGAGTATGTGGAGAAAGGCCGTTACTATAAGTCACTGGAGCAATCTTGAGCTGCGAAACAGCGCTTCATGAGGACGTTTGCGGAACGTTTGAGGATGTTTGCGGATGCCGGAAGCGGATGGTGACCGCATGGCTGTTTGATGGTCGGCTCATCCGATCCGGCTCCCGCAAACTGGACCGATTGAACTGCTTCAGACCGCTTGTCTTGCGACGCTTCAGCCGCACGTCCCCGTTCGATCGGCAGCATGCAGCACGCGTGTGCACAGACCGGCCGATTCATCGTTTAGGCTGCTGCTGGTCGCATCCAGGCAATGATTTTCATCCGGCTTCGATCGCTTCCGTGAAGCAGCGATACACATGAACCAGCGTATTTTCATTGCCCACGTTGCCGGGGATGACTGCATAAGGCATGGTCGCTCCTGACGGCAATTGCAGCGTCCATAAAGATACGCCCGCCTCCAGTTGTCCTTCCACCCGGGCGGATACGGCGCCCAGACCGTCTGTCGCCACTTGCGCGGACGTAATTCCTCCTTTGGCCACAACAGAGGAGCAATGAGCCGCTGCCGCAGACACCACGGCGGTCAGTGCTTCCATCACGATTGCTCCCGATGCCAGGTCGCCATATTTGGCGTCCCGGAGCCGTTCGCTGGCCACAATGGCCAATTTCTGTTGTTTCAATTGTTCAATGACCCGATTTGATGTGTCCGCTACAACCGCTTCACGGCCTGAGTGCATCAGTTCTTCCGTAGGCAGGATCACGGGTTCCATCCCCGTGTATGCCGTCAATTGTGCAAGCTGGCGGGTGGTCAGGCCCGTATGCGAGCCGCATACAATCAACAATCCGTTGCTGGCGGAACCCGGCTTGGGCCGCACGATGGCGGAACGTTTGCCGCAGCGGATCGATGCCAGTGTCGATGCGGAGCGTACGACGACATGAAGTCCTGCTTGTTCTGCCTTCAGAAGCCCTTCAACGATGATTTCGATATCGGATATCTGTTCCGCATCAGGCATCAGCACGGTGCCGGGTTTGGCCGACAACAGTGCAACCGCTACCGCATCACTGCCGCCGTTGCGGATCTGCTCCAGGCCCAGTGTCTCCCCTTGCCAATCACTGCTTTTTTCCGCGACCCAATTGACCAATGACCGGCTGGTGAATCCGAAAACGGTGTCACGCGCAAATTCGGTTTCGGCGACCGGCCTGCATCCGGCTTGATCAGTCAAATAATGGATGCCATTTACTGTCGTGCGTCCGCATTCCGGAAAAGCAGGGACCAGCAGTCCCACGGATCGTTCTTGGCGAAATACGTTCATTTCAGCAAAAATATGGCCCCGCAGCGTGGAGTCGCCGCGCAGAAGATAGCAGGGCGATCGGCCGATTCCGGCACAAGCCTGATCGATGTCGCGCTTGATTTGCCGAAGCAGCTTGACGGCATCCGACTCACGCATCGCTCTTGTATTGGTCAGCACGAAAAAACAGGAAATATCCGGCTTGACCGCTGCCTGCAAGGAAGCGGTATCCGTTTTCAGCACGACCATGACATCCGAGAATGTCTGTGTGCCCGTCGGGTCGTCATCGAGTACGACTACGATCCGGTCGTCCTGGTGCAGCAAAGTTTCCAGCGCTTTTGGCAGCGCGTCCCTCATCTCTTCCACTCCTTGTTGTCTATCTGGTTGTCGCTACCTATTTTACACCAGACAAGGACGCGAAAGGTATGGGAAGAGACGGTGGAAAATCCAGCGGAAAGGGCAGTCCCCGGGAGTGATGTCGGCCCTTGCACAGATACCGTGCGAAGAGCAACAGCGCTCCTCGTGACTGCCCCTGATTTTTGCCGCCGAAGGTGGCAATCAGCTCAAATGCGGCTTGCCAAAACGGTTAATGTTTCGCTTTTCTTTTTTTGGCTTTGGGCTCGTGTTCCTGCGTCCGGTTCGCGTTTTTTGGGGTTTTCAGCACGTTTTGCTGCTTGCTCCAAATTCGCGTATTCAGTTTCAGCAGGTCGATAATGCCCAGAATCGACGTAATTTCATCATAGGTTTTTTTCAGTGTTTTGTCGTTTAGTCTTCCCGTCCTGTCTGCTTCAAAGAAGTTGCTTTTGTGGATCAGGATCGCAATGATCCCGTCATGCAGGCTAATCGTGATTCCGTATTTGCTGAATTGCTGCCGGAGTTTCATGAGCCTCTCCATGATATTGGACGGCAGCAAGTAACGGGCGGTCACTTCGTCGGTCGTGAAAACATCGAACATTTTGTCGAATTCGTAACTTTCTGTTTGGATCGAGGAGCCGATAAACGGCATGATGCTGCCGTATGTTTTGCCCTTGCGGGTCCGGACAACCGTTGTGCCTTCAAACGTTTTGTGGAAATCGGCTATGAAGACGAATCCCTTGTATTTCAGTTTCCGGTGGAGCTTGTTGTTTGAATCCAGACTTACATTGATCACTTCCATTTCGGCACATTCGAAATCGGTATAACCGAGCTTGCCAATGAAATGATCTTCCCCGGTCAAATAATTATACGCCAAATTGGCGAACAGGGGCGACCGGTTCAGCAGCTTCTCCTTGATATAACCATATTGTTGGTAACGACTTTTTTTATTGCTTCCGGGTTCGTCCGGGTAGTTTGAGTTTCGGGAGATCTCATCGAGTATTGTGTAGATGACGAACTCTTTGTACCACCAACTGTAATCCCTGAAATTGAGGTTGTCCAACTTTCTTACAAATAAAAGCGGTAATATCATGATGCCCAGTCCCAGATAGAATAGCAAATCGCTGTCGTCCCCGGGCGAAATGGCGAATACGTAGAGACCGAATGCGATGATACCGAGTGCGCCCATCCAGATCAAGATGCGTTTGATGAGGTAATAAAACCGTTTTTTCTTGATGATGGACCAACCTACACCATCTTTGATGGATTTGGCGACGGATTCAAAAGCTGGAAACATGAAGTACCCCCGCAGGCGCGATATCAGAGCGCATTTTCCTGCTTGCCCCAAATGCGCGTATTCAGATTCAACACATCGATGATTTCCAATACCAATTTGAGTTCATCATAGGTTTTTCTGAGAGCACGTTCGTTCAGTCTTCCCTTCTTGTTCACTTCAAAGAAATCGCAGTAATGGATCAGGATCGTGATGATGCCTCCATGCAGGCAGATGGAAATGCCGTATTTATTGAATCTTTTCCGCAATTCCATGAGCCTTTCCAGCATGTTGATCGGCAGCAAGTAACGGGCGGTCACTTCGTCGGTCGTGAAGACGTCGAACATTTTGTCGAATTCATAACTGACCGTTTGGATCGGGGAGCCGACAAACGTGATGATGCTGCTGCATGTTTTGCCTTTGCGGGTGCGGACAATTGTCGTGCCTTCGAACGATTTGTGGAAATCGGCCATGAAGACGAATCCCTTGTATTTCAGATCCTTGTTCGGGATGAAATAGTCATCCAAATATTCATAGGTAAGCGTCACTTCGGAGCATTCAAAATCCGTCAGGCCCAGCGTTCCCTTGAACCAATCTTCACCTTTGTGGACGTTATACTTTAATTTTTCAAAAAGGGGGGATCGTTCCAGGGTTTCTGGTTGGATCCATTCCGATGATTGGTATTCACAGTGATTGTTGCCGCTGAGTTCTTTCGGATAAGTCGCATTTTTGATCATGTTGTCCATCATTTGGCTGATGACGGCATCTTTGTACTGGGTGCTGTAACGCCTGAACATCAACCTTTTCAGTTTTCTGCCGAAGTATGGCGCGGCAATCAGGATGACCAGCGCCAGGATGAACTCAAGGGAGTAGTCCTTGTCCTGTTCAGTGGGATCCGCAGGGGTCAGGAACAAGATATAGACCAGTGTCGCCAGACAGGCGATGACGATCAGCCAAATGGAATTACGAGTGATTTGATAATGATTGCGGTACTTTTTGAGCAATGACCAGGTGTCTTGGACGGAAATATTTTTGACAGCGGTTTCAAAAGGTGGAAGCAAGCAGACTCCTCCCAAGTGTCGAATAAATAGAATCGAATACTTTCATTATATGGAAGTTGTCAAAAAAAGAAAATGAAAAGAAAAGACAGGAAGAAAAATATGAAAGTGAAGGTGAAGCGTTCATGATGTTGTGTGCCCGTGAAAGTTTGGCGCCCAAGATGGTTTAGAGCCCGTTTTCCTGTTTGCCCCAAATGCGCGTATTCAGGTTCAACTGATCGATGATATCCAGCACTGATACGAGTTCATCATAGGTCTTTCTGAAAGCCTGGGTGCCCAGTTTTCCAAAACCGTCCACTTCAAAGAAATCGCAGTTGTGGATGACGACTGTGATGATGCCGTCATGCAGACAGATCGTGATACCGTATTTGCGGAATTTTTGCCGCAATTGCACCAGTCGTTCGAGCATGTTGACCGGCAGCAAATAGCGGGCGGTCATTTCGTCGGTCGTGTAAATTTTGAACGCCTGGTCGAACTCGTAGCTGACCGTTTTCATCCGGGAGCCGAAATTCGTTTTCAGACTGAATTTTTTGCCTTTGCGGGATTGGATGATCGTCGTGCCTTCGAACGATTTGTGGAAATCGGCCATGAAGACGAATCCTTTAAATTTCAAATCTTTGTGCGTATGGTTCTCATCGTCCTGGTATTCATGGATGAGCGTCACTTCGGAACATTCGAAATTCGTCAGACCAAGCGTGCCTTCGAACAAATCTTCCCCGTCATAGATGTTGTACTCCAGCTCTTCGAACAAGGGTGAACGGTGCAGGGTATCCGGGGAGATCCCTTCATCCAGTGTGTAGGAGCACCGGTTTTTGCCGCCGAGTTCTTTCGGGTAACTCGCATGTTTGACGATGTCCAGCATCATCTTGCGGATGACGACATCCTTGTAATGGACGCTATATTTCTTGAACAAGGATTTGCTCCACTTTCTGCCGAAATAAATGGCGACAGCCATGATGATCAGCGACAAAAACAAAACATAAGAATTGTCCTCTTCTTCGGATTCGACCCATGCTCCGGAAGACCAGGCATCAAAAATGAAGATACCCAGCACGAAAATGCCGATGGCGACCAGCCAGAGCAAGGTGCGAATGGTGACAAAATAGTTCCGTTTTTTCTTGAGCAGTGCCCAGGTCTCATCAGCGGAAATGTTTTTGACAGCGGTTTCAAATGATGGCAGCAATCGGATTCCTCCAAGTTGTCAAATCGATTGAAAAGAATTATTTTCATTATATGAGAGTCGTCTGGAAAAGAAAATATGCAATTTAACCGAGAATGCAAGTCTTCTGCAAATCTCTTAATTTACAAATATGGCAGAAATAACGTGGAGCGCCCGATTTCATTCAGCTAATGTTATGTAAGGTTGATCAAATTGAAAGGTTCACTAGAACGAGGGAAGAACGAGGGAGACGATAAGGTGAAAGAGTTTGAACGACAGTTCGGGGAGATGTCCGCCAATCTGGCTGCATCGACCAAGCGCGGGCTGCCCATGATTGCAACCGGCTTTATTTTTTGGTTGCTGGCCGGACTTGCCGGGTTTCTCGATCATGACATTACCGTATGGGTTTATTTGTATGGCATCGGATTGATTTTTCCCGCGGGGCTCGGGGTTGCCAGATTGATGAAGGCGGAAATGTTTGTGCAGGGCAACCCGCTGGCGAGTCTGGCAGGGGTGATCGGTGGCATGCAGGTGCTGTTCGCGCCGCTCATCGTCTATATGCTGTTTCATGTTCCGGACTGGATACCGCCTGCGGTAGGCGTATTGACCGGTGCGCATTTCTTGCCGTTTATGCTCATCTACCGAAGCCGTGCGTATGGTTTTCTGTCCATCGCGACGGTAGCGTCCGCAGCCTTGATCGGGTTTGCTGCGCCGGAATCGGTATTTTTGGCCACGCCATTCGTCCTGATGGGTGTATATGGCATCACCTGTTTGTTGTTGTTGGGAGAATGGAAGAAAGACCGGTAACGCGATGCGTGTGGCAGATTGGCATGTGTTTGCTTTGCAATTGCAAGCTCAGTCTGCCGCCGGAACAGCAGTCGCACCGTTCCTGTCGATAAATTGGACGACATGCATCAGTTTCTCCTCTGTCAGCGGACCGTCATTGGCAAAGTGCAACACCGCGTGATCCGGCAAAGGCCAGCGCAGGGTGCGCGGTGCCAGGCTTTGGCTGAAACGGTCCCAGTTCTCCAGTTTCCAGATGTCGAGTTCCGACCCCCGACTTTTGATCCGCTCTCGGTACAACGCCATATCCGACAGATAGACAAGCACCACCTTGACATCCACGTTGTTCGTTGTCGCATCGATCCGCCCCAGTTCTTGCGCAAGCCAATCGGCATTTTCGGTCTCCCTGGTAAACGGACCGATTACATACGCATCCATGCCGAGCCGCAGCTGTTCCAGCGCGGCGTCCATCGTCAAGCGGTAGCCCAGGTCACGGCAATGGGCTTTGTAGACCGGGGAATCGCGATCTGACGGATCTTCGCCGAGCAAAGTCATGAGTTGAATGGCGGCGGGGCGGAGCAATGTATCCATGTCCAGATAGGCGGCAGGCCGATGCCGGATGACTGCTTCTGCCAATGTCGTTTTGCCTGCGCCGGCGGCCCCCGCAAAGAAAACGAGTTTCCGCATATGCCGATTGTCCCCCTTCAGGAATTCCGTTCCCAGTTTGCATGAGTTTGATCGTGAAATCAAATCAAATCAAAGAATTTTTCTTGCCCCGTTTCAATTCGGACATACCCTGGTTCCGGATTTTGATTGCGATAATGATCGTCAGGCACCGGAGAACTTGGGTCATGGTGAATTCTTTTTTCAGGTGACTTTTTGCACGTTGTAACTTGCGGACACTGGTGACCGTTAGCTGCCTTTTTTGCTCATTTTCCATTTCTGATGGTCAAAAATGTCCATTAGATCCGTCTTCAAAAGAAAAATTCGTAAAAATGGTGTCTAACGGTCATTTTTGACCGTTAAAAATATCGAATTGTTAAAAATGTGGGTTTAACGGACAAATTTGACCGCAAACAAACGAAATCGGGGCAAAGTCCGACCCGAAGTACAACGTGGTCGGTGACAGTGGTCGCAAACAAGCACAAGCAGGCGAAAAAGTTGCGAAGTATTCCCGGCGGCCGTGGTTAAAGGTGCCACCGGATGAACCAGATTAATACCGTTACGATGACGCTGCTGGACAAAGCGAAAACCCGCCAGCGCGGACTGTGTTTGAGTGGCAGCCAACCCATGGCGCATCCCTCCGCAAATCGAAGATTCCCGTAAAGAACGTCAGTCAATCAATATTCTGTACGCGCGATTCTGTACGCGCATTTTTGCCGCCAGAGGTTTTGCCTGAATGCGTGTGCCATTTTCGATATCGTGTCGGGCGTGTACCGGCAATTTTCCGGAATGTACGGTTGAAATGCGCAAATTGTTCAAAACCGACCCGTTCCGCGATGTCTTTGATTTTGGCATCGGTGTGCGCGAGCAATCGTTGGGCTTCGCGAATCCGCGTGAAGTTTTGATAGCCGACGACCGTGAACCCGGTAACTTTTTTGAAGGTTCGGCTCAAATAGGAAGGACTCATCCCGAATTGTTCGGCCAACATGGGCAGAGACAGGTTTTCCGTATACCTGGCATTGATGAATTTCACCACTTCGGCAATTTTCCGGTGGATCGGACTAAGCGGGTCTTCCGTAACCGGTACGTCGGCATCTTTCAGCCGCATGGCGAACAGCAGCAATTGGGTGACGAGCAACCGGATCGCGATTTCAAAGCCGGGTTCTTGCTGTTTCACTTCTTCCGTCAATTTGCGCAGCAGTTCCTCGACGTGCCATTGCTGTTGGGGTTTCAGCCGGTACAGATGGTTTTCCCGTTCGAACACCTGCATTAACTCGGGACGGAATGAGGGATGACCGGCGCCCAGAAAGGCGTCGCTGAAGTTCATGACGATGCGCTCGTGCTGCGGCGAACCGAGGACGGACGATTTGTGCACTTCGTGTTTCGGAACGAAGACCAGATCCCCCGCTGCAATGGCATAAGTGCGATCTTTGATGAAATAATGGCGGCGTCCCGAAATCAGGTAGTAAATTTCGTATGTGCCATGATAGTGGTTGTTCCGTTCAAACGGGGCGGTGCGAAAAACCTGGTGCAGGTAAAAGTCACTTTCTTCATGTCCATAATCGACGGTTACGATTTCCCGGGGCTGCATCCGCTCACCTCAGCGCAAAAAAGATCATCTGTAACGCTATCATAGCAAAAAACGGCAACATTAGAAACTTATATTGTCCTATGATGAGAGTAACTTGAAGGTGAAGGAGTTGGCACAATGAAACCGTTTATGGATGAAGACTTCTTGTTGACAAACAGCACGGCCATCCGGCTGTACCACGACTATGCCGCCAAGATGCCGATCATTGATTACCACTGCCATCTGGACCCGCGGGAAATTGCCGAAAACAAGCGGTTCAAAAACCTGACCGAAGCCTGGCTCTATGGCGACCATTACAAATGGCGGGCCATGCGGACAAATGGCATTCCGGAAGCTTATGTGACGGGAGGACCGGGCATTTCCGATTATGACCGGTTCCTCGCCTGGGCACGCACCGTGCCCGCAACCCTGGGAAATCCGCTCTATCATTGGTCTCACCTGGAATTGCGGCGGTTGTTCGGCATCAATGAAATCATCTGCGAAGCCAACGCCGCCACCATCTGGGAAAAAACAAACGCCTGCTTCGCCGGAGAAGGCTATGCCGTCCGCGATTTGATCCGCAAAAACAACGTCAAGGTCATCTGCACGACGGATGATCCGGCAGATACGCTTGAGCATCATGCGGTCATTGCACTGGATAAGGGCATGGATACGCAGGTGTTTCCGTCGTTTCGGCCGGACAAGGCGCTGAACATTCGCCAGGAGACGTTTCTTCCCTGGATTGCGCGTCTGGAAGCCGTCTGTGGCCATCGCATAGCCGATTACGATGCGTTGTTACAGGCTTTGGAGACCAGAATCCTGTATTTTCATGCACGAGGTTGCCGGATTTCGGACCATGCCCTAGATGAAGTGCCATTTGTGGAAACGTCCCATGAAGAAGCTGCCGCGATATTCGCCAAGGCGCTGAACAGGGAACCGATCAGCCTGGATGAAGAACGCAAATACAAGACCTATACGCTGTTGCAATTGGGCAGATGGTATCATCGCCAAAATTGGGCCATGCAATTGCACATGCATGCGAGCCGGAACAACAATAGCCGCATGTTCGCCAAACTGGGACCGGACACCGGCTTTGACTCCATGCGCGATGGAAGGCTGGCCGATGCGCTGGTCGGCCTGTTGAACGCCTGGGACAAAGATGGCCTGTTGCCGCGCACCATCCTCTATTCGCTGAATCCGAAGGATAATGACGTATTGGCATCTATCATCGGTTCGTTCCAGGGCGATGGCATTCCCGGCAAAATCCAGTTCGGTTCGGCATGGTGGTTCAACGATACGAAATACGGCATGATCGAGCAGATGACTTCTCTAGCCAACATGGGACTGTTGAGCCGATTTGTAGGCATGCTCACCGATTCGCGCAGCTTCCTCTCTTTCACCAGACACGAGTATTTCCGCCGAATTCTGTGCAATATGCTCGGAGAATGGGTGGAGCAGGGTGAGGCGCCAAACGATCTCCCCTGGCTGGGCGGCATTGTGCAGGATATCTGTTACCACAACGCCGAACGCTACTTCGGCTTTGAGCCGGTGGTGACGCAAGGAGGCACCCGCGTTGCCAGCACATGAACACGGTCCATCCGGACTTGCAAGGATCGGGCCTGACCATCTGCCGCCGGACATCGCGGAAGAATATCGGAAGCTGGCGGCCAGCCCCCCCAAGGTGCTGCAATTCGGGGAAGGCAACTTTTTGCGCGGGTTTGCAGACTGGATGCTGCATGTATGCAACCGGAAAGGATTGTGGAACGGATCGGTCGTCGTGACGCAGCCCAGACCGACAGGCAGGGCGAATCTGGAGCAATTGCGCAAACAGCAAGGCATCTACACCCTGTTGTTGCGCGGCCTGCACGAAGGCAGACGGGTGGAAACGAAAGAAACGATCTCGGTATTTTCCCAAATGATCGATCCCTACGCCGAGTGGGATAGGTTTCTGGCACTGGCGGAAAATCCGTCACTTGAATTTGTCATCTCCAATACGACGGAAGCGGGGCTGGTCTATCAGCCGAGTGAATGGCGGCCGGATGCGCCCGTCCTGTCGTTTCCCGGCAAATTGGCGATGTTTTTGTATCGTCGGTATCGGCATTTCCAGGGCGATCCTTCGCGCGGCTTGATTCATTTGCCCTGCGAATTGCTCGACCGCAATGGAGATCGTTTGCTGGAGGCGGTTTTGCTTCATGCGGAAGATTGGGGGTTGCCCATCGCATTCCGGCGATGGGTGCGCGAGTCCAACCGGTTTCTGAATACGCTCGTGGACCGCATTGTAACGGGATATCCGGCAGAAGAAGCAAGTGATCTGTTTGCGGAGTGGGGATATGCGGACCCGCTGGTGACCACTGCGGAACCTTATCATTTCTGGGCGATTCAGGGAGAACCGGAACTGGAAAAACGGTTGCCGCTGGCGACGGCGGGATTGAACGTAAAGTGGGTTGAAGATTTGGCTCCCTACCAAATGCGAAAAGTCCGCATCCTGAATGGCACGCATACGATGATGGCTACGATCGGACTGGTCAACGGACTGCATGAAGTGCGTGAGGCGCTGGAACATCCGGTATGGGGTCCGAGGTTCATGCAAGGGCTGTTTGACGAAATTGTCCCTGGACTGCAGATGGATCGCCAGCCATTGACCGAATATGCGAATGAGATGCTGGAACGTTTCCGCAATCCTTACATCAAGCACAAGTTGGCGGACATTGCCATGAACAGCTTGTCCAAATGGAAGGTTCGCCTATTGCCATCATTGAAGGCGCATTTGCAACGAACGGGGCAAATTCCCCCGGTGCTGGCGGAATCGCTTGCTACGTTGCTACGGCTGTATCGCCATACTGCCGGGGATGAAGCCCATTCGGTGCTGCCGGACGGTTCCCGGTTTCCGTTGCGGGACGATCCGGCATCCCTGGAAGCGATTCGCAATGCATGGGAATCTGTAAACGGCGGCGAACCGGATGATGTGAGGCTGGTGATTACGCGCATTCTTTCGAATGCGGACTTGTGGGGAGAAAATTTGCTCGGCTTGACGGGACTGGCGGATGAAACCATCCGGCTCTACCTGCGGCGGGAGGAGGCAAGGTGATGGCGGATACAATCATGTTGCATCCGGAGGATGATGTGGCGGTTGCGCTGAGGGATTTGTCGGATGGCGAAGCAGTCCGTTTGCCGATAGGGGGAGGTCAATCAGAGATCAGGGTAACCGGTGACGTCCCCCGCGGACACAAGCTGGCCGTCCGTTCGTTGACTGCCGGTCAGCATGTGCGGAAATTCGGCTATTCCATCGGGGTGGCACAAACAGACATTCCGGTTGGCAGTTGGGTACATACTCACAACATGCGTTCGGGATTGGGCGGATTGCTGGAATACTGTTATGAACCGCTGAAATCGGCACCGATCACACCGAAAGGATTGACGTTTCTCGGTTACGAACGCGAGGACGGCGAAGTGGGCATCCGCAATGAAATCTGGATTTTGAACACGGTCGGCTGCATCAACAAGACATGCGAGTTGCTGGCCAGAATGGCGACGAACCGGTTTGCCGGTCGCAACATCGATGGCATCTATCATTTTGCGCATCCGTTTGGCTGTTCGCAGTTGGGAGACGATTTGCGGTATACCCGGCAACTATTGGCTTCACTTGCACAGCATGGCAATGCGGCAGGAGTGCTCATCGTCGGACTGGGCTGCGAAAACAACCAGATCGATGGACTGAAGGAGCTGCTGGGCGACGGGCATGGACGCATCCGCTATCTGAAATCCCAGGAGGCAGACGACGAATTGGAAGCCGGTCTGTCATTGCTGGATGAACTGGTCACCTATGCCGAACGGTTCGAACGCAAACCGATTCCGCTGTCCAGGCTCAAGTTCGGATTGAAATGCGGCGGATCGGACGGGTTTTCCGGCATTACGGCCAATCCGCTTGTCGGCCGGTTGGCTGATGCGGTTGCTGCCGAGGGCGGAACGGCGCTGCTGACGGAAGTACCCGAGATGTTCGGCGCCGAAACCATTTTGATGAACCGGGCAATCGATGAAGCGGTTTTTGGCAAAGTCGTACATCTGATCAACGATTTCAAAAGCTACTTCATCAGTCACAACCAGGAAGTGTACGAGAATCCTTCGCCCGGCAACAAGGATGGCGGCATTACGACACTGGAAGAAAAATCGCTGGGCTGTACGCAAAAAGGCGGACATGCGCCAGTTACCGATGTTTTGCCATATGGCATCCGTTCGACCCAACCTGGGCTGAATCTGATCCAGGCCCCCGGCAACGATCTGGTTTCAGTGACCGCGCTGGCGGCGGCCGGGGCGCACATCGTGCTGTTTACGACGGGGCGGGGCACGCCGTTTGGCGGTCCGGTGCCGACGGTGAAACTGTCGACGAACAGTGAATTGGCGCAGAAAAAAAAGCACTGGATTGATTTCGATGCAGGGCGCCTGCTGACCGGCACCGGCATGGATGCGCTGGCGGAGGAATTGCTGGCATACGTCATTGCGGTGGCTTCGGGCAAACAACTGACGAATGGGGAACGGAACGGGTTCCGGGAAATTGCGATTTTCAAAGATGGCGTTATTTTATGAATCGGGGAGAGGTTCAGGATGGCCAAGAAAAAATATGTACTTGTGGGAACGGGCGGGAGAGCGGAGTTTTTCTATGGCGCGATTGCATCGCAGTTCAAGGAAACGTCCGAGCTGACCGCTTTTTGCGACACCAACCAGACCAGAATGGATTATGCCAACAAGCTGCTGGTGGACAAATATGGGTATCACCTCGTGGCGACGTACAAAGCGCATGAATTCGACCGGATGATCGAAGCGGAAAAACCGGATGCCGTCATTGTCACCAGTATCGACCGCACCCATCATCACTATATCATTCGGTCGATGGAGCTCGGCTGTGATGTCATCACCGAAAAACCGATGACCATCGATGAGCACAAATGCCAGGACATTCTTGATGCGGTGGAACGGACAGGACGCAATGTGCGCGTAACATTCAATTACCGCTATGCTCCGCACCATACGAAAGCCAGGGAACTGATTGCGCAAGGCGCGATCGGACAGGTCACTTCGGTTCATTTCGAGTGGCTGCTCAATACGATGCATGGTGCCGATTATTTTCGCAGATGGCACCGGGACAAGCGGAACAGCGGCGGCCTGCTCGTCCACAAGTCGACGCATCATTTCGATCTGGTCAATTTCTGGATCGGCTCGCAACCGGAAGAAGTGTTTGCTTATGGCGACCTGCTCTTCTATGGCAAAGAAAATGCGGAAGCGCGCGGAATCACCACATTCTATGATCGGGCGACAGGCAATCCGCTGGCCAAGGATGATCCGTTTGCGCTGCATCTGGACGAGAATGCGCATCTGAAGGCGATGTATCTGGACGCTGAGCACGAGGACGGCTATCGCCGCGATCAAAGCGTATTTGGCGATGGCATCAGCATCGAGGACACGATGGGCGTCATCGTTCGTTACCGCAATCGGGCCGTCCTGACGTATTCCCTGAACGCCTACATGCCCTGGGAGGGATACCGGATCGCATTCAATGGCACCAAAGGGCGGTTGGAAATGACGATTGTCGAGCAATCCTACGTCAATTCCGGCGGTGACAAATCGCTGGAAGGCGCTTTGAAGGACAAGCGGATAATCCTGTTTCCGCAATGGGAGCCACCTGTTGAAATCGAAGTGGAAGATGGCGAAGGCGGACATGGCGGGGGCGATCCCGTGTTGTTGAACGATTTGTTTGGAGCGCCGGTCGAAGATCCGTTTCACCGGGCTGCCAACCATATCGACGGGGCGCGTTCGATTCTGACCGGCATCGCTGCCAATCGATCGATTCGCACGGGGCTGCCTGTCAAAGTTGCCGATTTGGTCAAGTTCCCCCGTTGATGGTGGGCCACGTCTCCGTAAATCGACGGGTATTATGTTGCGGTGTGACCCGGATGCAAGAACACAATTTAATGGTAGAAACTTGGTATAAATAACCAGTGTGCCAAACGGATTCAGGCAGATACCGGGTTGAATTGTCCTGCCCCTGCTGTTGCCGTATCCATCCAATACAAAATGGAGCGCAACCTTATTCGCATGTTCGGAGTCTAATGAACTGCGAAGAATGTCGAATCATGAGAAGGGGCTTTGCAAGCATGTCTGATTTGGAGCTTGAATTGGCAACCGGACAACCGTCCGCCAGAACCCGGGAGAAAATGACGAGAAAAAAATGGGGCTCGTGGCTGATTCCCATCGTACTGGGGATCTTGTTGCTGACAACCGGGCTCTTGTTGGCAAGGCACTATCTAATCGAAGTCCGCCAGCAGTTGACGTCCATCCAGCAAGAGGCGACCGAATTGAACGCAAATGTGCGGCAGGTGCAATCCATGATCAGCCAGCACAAAGCGCAACTAGAAGAACTGCAGGAGAAATTCACCGCAATCGATGCGGAAATGTCGGCGATCAGGGAACAGCTTTCATTTGCAGGCGATTCCCTGCAATCTTCGGACGAAACAAGACAAGCGCTCAACCAGCGGATCGCTGATCTGCGCACGGAATTGGAAAGCCTGCGGTCCTTGATCAAAAAGCTGGAGGAAGCCGCTCGTGTATACTAATCTGCGCAAGATGTTCTGGCTGCTGTTTTGCCTGTTTGCGGGATTGCTGCTGGCCATTGGCATCCATGCCGCACCGATTCTGGAACAAACTGCACAAGCAGGGGATTCGTTGCGTCCCGCATTGGCGGCATGGGAGCCGATGGAAGCGGAAGCAACAGGCATTGGACAAGCTTACGGACAGTTATCCGGGATGGCGGACTCCATTAACGGCAATCAGCAATCCTCGTTGCAACGGCTGGAAGAACTGATTGCTCTGGCGGAAGCGGAAAAGTCCGAAAATGAGCGTCAGCGGCAATCGGTGGATGAATTGGTGCAAACAAGCGGTGACCGGAAGAAGCTTACCAGCGATACCCTGGATCAAGTGTTGTCCAGCGTATTGGGCGATCCTGTCGGCCAAACTTTCGGAAAGCGCGCCACGATCAAGGTATATTCATTGAAGGAAGCGGGCTATCGCGGATATATGGCCAAAGTCAAGCTGCATGATCCCAGTGCCATCAAATTGGTGCTGTCCCATGATAAAATCGGTGTCAAAGGGGAAACGACAAGCGCGGCGGCAGCCCGAACAGGTGCGAAGCTGGCCATTAACGCAGGGGGGTTTGCCACGCAGGATGGTGTTCTGTACCCGATCGGGATTACAGTCGTGGATGGGGAGATCCGTACATTCTACCGCACGGATCTGAGTTTCATCGGATTTGACAAGGCTGGCAAACTGGTGGGTGGGGAAATCAAGACCAGAGAAGAGATCGCCAAACTGAACATCATGCAGGGAGCCAGTTTTGTGCCGACATTGCTGAAAGATGGCAAAAAAATGGCCATTCCCCAACAATGGCGAAACAAAAAAGAACCCCGGACGCTTATCGGCAGCTTCTCCAACGGCGATTTGCTGTTCATCGTCATCGATGGCCGCCAGAAAGGCTACAGCAACGGTGTTACGCTGGAAGAAGCGCAGGACAAATTGCTGGAATTCAAGGTTCGGGACGCCTATAATCTGGATGGCGGAGGCTCCAGTACATTTTATTACAATGGCAAAGTGTTGAATCGCCCTTCTGATGGGCGGGAGCGTCCAGTCGCCTCCAATTTCGTATTGTTTCCGTAATGGACAAATGGACAGCCTTCACTTGACTTCCAATGGGCTGCTGTCCATGGCATCGATAATTTGTTCGAAAACCGCGGTCGTCCGGGACGACTCGCTTCAGGTCGCTTCCATTTGCCGTTCAATTGGCGGATGGAAGCGACTGCTTTTTCCACCTGTTTGTTCAAACGCATGATCCATGCGGCGATTCTGCCGTACTACGCCAGGTATCCTCTGAAATTGCGCACTTCCTTGGCCGCGACGATCCGGCTTATTCTCCTCTGCTTCGCTCCAGCCCATGTGCCAGTTTTCCGGTTGAACGGTCAAACAGGCGTTTGCGCATGGGCGATCCCTCCATGAAATTGGTCGCAATTTAATCATTCATACAGAGAACGACATTTCAGCCATCAGCAGCCATTTTGCGTTTTCGGGTGAATAAATGCCTAGCTATCCATCCATTCGACACAAAATAGGTGAGTATTTCGACCTAAATTTACAGGATGCAGGGGTTCCAAACCGAGAAAATTATACCATTATGTTGGGATATTGTAATTTTTGATGATTTATATTAGATTTTTTTAATGCCAAACTTGTCCAAATCGATTATAATGGATAAAAAAGGAAATAATTTACACCAATTCCTTTGAAAGGGGAATTAATGATGTGTGATTCCTGAATGGCGCCAAGCCACCTTGCCGCAATGTTGCCAACGCTGTGTTGATGTCCCCGCTGCAATGATGCTGTTGCTGAAATGGATGTGTATGAAAACCTTTAAATTATCAACTGTGTAGAATTATAGCGATTTAAAGAAAATATCCAATTGTTAATAATCTATTGTCAATAAAGCCACAGGGTGTTAATTTAATGGCTGTTCATACAGCTTCAGGAAAATAACGAATGAAAGGGTAGAGCCATGATTGCTGTTCAAGATCTTCAAACGTTAAAAGAGACGATGTTTGAAAGAGCTTCGCGTTACGACAGTCAGGATGAATTCCCGCATGAGAACTTCAAGGATGTTGCAGACAGCCAGTTGCATGCGGCCACGCTTCCCGAACGGTTTGGCGGTCTGAACTACGGATTTGAGGATACCAGCAAGCTGCTGGTCGAATTCGCGTCCGGATGTCCATCCACTGCGTTGTGTCTGGCCATGCACTATTACACGCTGGGTGGTCTCAGAAGGTTTGCCGACAATCCGATGCTTGCCCGCGTATTTGCGGACATTAAAGCAAATGGCGAGTACATGACTTCGTTCAACCAGCCGAATGTCATGTTGCCGATCAAGCGCGAACATACCCCCAAGGCAATCAAAGTAACCATCAAGAAGGTTGCAGACGGCTATTTGATCAACGGCATGAAATCTTTCGTATCCGGGTGCGAAAGGTTCAAGTATTTGCCGGTATACGGCTTCCAGGAAGAATCGACGGCGAAGCTGGGCATTACCGCATTGATGGTCACCCGGGATGATCCTGGAGTCTCGATTGAACATGCGTGGAAATCGACTGCCATGCGCGGCACGCTCAGCCATCATGTAAAGCTGGACAATGTGCTTGTTCCGCATGATCGGCTGATCGGCGAGGAAGGTCGTGGCGTCGAAGATACGAACGAACTGACGTTGTGGTCAAGAATGGCAATCAGTTCCGTTTATTTGGGCATCGCCAAGGCGACTGTGGCGTATATTTTGGAAGCTGTCAAAGGAAAGAAGGATACCTATTCCCAGGTGCCGTTTGCATTCATGCCGGGTGTGCAATTCAGCCTGGCCGATGCCATCGTCAAACTGGAGACGGCTACCAGCCAGATGAAGACGTTCGCCCGCCTGGCCGATGAGGAATCGAAAACGGGACGGTTTTCGGACGAAGTGTTCCAGCAATCATTGATTACGAAATATTACGTTTCCAATGCAGCGAACGAAATTGTCTACCTGGCAATGCAGGCAGAAGGCATGCCCTCGTTGTTCCGGGGTCAATTGCTGGAGCGGTTGTACCGGGATGTCCGGGCAGCAACGTTCCATCAACCGACAAACGACCTGCTCAAGGAACTGCTGGCCAAAAAAGCATTGGGCCTCATCACATTGCGCAACCGCTGGTGCTAATTTGAACGACTTTCAAGGAGGATCTGGATTCAAATGGAATTGGAAAAGGAAGTCCTGCAAATTGTGACAACCGTGCTGAAAACAAGTGACGAGGTGGCGGCTACTGTCGATTGGGAGACTCCGCTGCACACCATAGGGCTGGATTCGTTGAATTGTGTCGAAGTCATCGTCATGCTTGAGGAAAAATTCGGCATTGTTTTTGAAGATGAAGAATTGATGATCGACCGCCTGAATACAGTGCGGAAATTGACGGATACGATTCTGACCAAGCGCGGACAATCGCCTGTCGTGTCGTAACGGAGGGGAGGAAGTACAAGTGGCGCTGATCGAGGTACGCGACCTGGTCAAGACATACAAAGTCAACGTCCGCAACAAAGGCATTCTCGGTTCGCTCAAAAGCTTGCTTGTTCCCGAATATCGATACATCCAAGCCGTGGATTCGATCAATTTCACCATCGATCGCGGCGAAACCGTCGGATTCATCGGTCCGAACGGCGCCGGCAAATCGACAACCGTCAAGATGCTTTGCGGCATCTTGACTCCCACTTCGGGTTCCGTCCAGATCGGCGGACTATCGGTAGCCAAAGAACGCAAGAAAATCGCGGCCAAACTCGGCATCGTCTTCGGCCAGCGTTCGCAGTTGTGGTGGGATTTGCCAGTCATTGACACATTCGAGCTGCTGAAGAGCATCTATCGGGTGCCGGAGCAGCGTTATCGACAAAATTTGTCCCGGTTCAGCGAAATGCTCGGCCTGGAAGAATTCATCCGCCAGCCGGTCAGACAGCTTAGCCTGGGGCAGAGAATGCGCGCGGAAATTGCCGCATCCATGCTTCACGATCCCGAAATTATTTTCTTCGACGAGCCGACGATCGGACTGGACGTCATCGCCAAGGAGAAAATTCGCGAATTTTTGCGCGAAGTAAACCGGGAAAAAGGCACAACGATGCTGTTCACGACGCACGATATGCAGGACATCGAAAAAACGTGTGAACGCATTATCATCATCGACCACGGCCAAAAAATCTACGACGATTCCGTGGAGCAAATGAAGCGCCAATATGGCCGCACCCGGACGCTGGCGGTCGAATTCGACACCTACTATGAGCAGGTTTATCTGCCTGGCGCCGAATTTGCCGGGGAAAAAGACAATAAGAAATGGTTCACGTTCTCCAAGGATGAAGCCGACGTATCTTCGCTCATCCAATGGTTGAGCCAAAGATACAAAATTGTAGACGTTACGGTCAAAGAGCCGGAAATCGAAGAAGTCATCCGGGAAATTTACCGGGGAGGGGTCCAGACCGTTGAGAGCGTATCTTGAGTTTGCCAAGCGATCCTTCCAGAACAACCTCGTCTACAGGCTGGATTATATTGCCGGCGTGCTGAACGCAATCGTCATGATTTTTGTCAACATTTCCATCTGGAAGGCAGTCAACGAAGATGGCGATTCCATCGAATCCATCCAGTTGCAGATTCTGGTGACCTACATCGTTTTGTCGTTTTTGATGCAGCTGATTTACACGATGGACGAATACATTGTGGAAAACAAGGTCAGAAGCGGCACGATATCGATGGATTTGCTGAAACCGATCAATTTCCGGCTTTACCTGTTTTCCATGCATTTGGGCACATTGGCGTTCAGAATCATCATGCAGTTCATTCCCGCGTTTATCGTTTCCGCCTACATCTTCCGAATATTGCCGGTATTTTCACTGCAGATGTTTTTTTATTTTCTGCTCAGCGCCATCATGGGTTACCTGATCCTGTATAACTTGAACTATATCGTCTGGATGAGCACGTTTTGGTTCTATTGGTCATTCAGTCTCGTAACGATCAAGGATGCCCTGATCATGGTGTTGTCCGGCGCCCTGGTACCGCTTTGGTTCATGCCGACATGGCTAACAGACATCATCGCCTTTACGCCGTTTGGCTACATTTTCTCTACGCCGATTCTCATCTATCTGGGGATGATGCCGGAAAGTGACATTTTCGACAACCTGACCCGGCAGTTCGTCTGGATCGTGATCCTGTTCCTCGTGGGGAAAGGATTGTGGCTGATGGCGAAAAACAAGCTGGTAATCCAGGGGGGATGACGTTGAAACGCTATTCGCTGCTTGATCTGACCAAAATCTTCATCCAGTATTCCAAGCTGAATCTGAAATCGATGCTGGAATACAAACTGGATCGTTCGCTTCTGGCATTTGCCATCTTCTGTCGGGAAATGGTGGCAGTTGTCGTCATCATTCTGATTTTGTCCCGCTTTTTGCACATTCGGGGATGGGACCTGAACGAAATGCTGTTTTTGTACAGCTTCCTGTTCCTGTCCTATAGCCTGTTCGTCTTTCTCTTCTCCGGCATCCGGGACTTCGACCAGATGGTTTACTCGGGCGGATTGGATCGGTTTTTGACCCGGCCGATCGGGATCATGTTCCAGATTGTGGCTTCCCGGGTCGATTACCCGGCAACGCTCGGCCATGGCCTCGTCGGCGTCATCCTGTTCCTGAAAACATCGGCTGCCGTGGGCATCGAATGGACGTTTCAGAATGTCGTGTACTATATCATCGCGCTTGTTTCCGGCAGTTTGATCCAGGCAGCGCTGTTCATGTTCTCGGCTTGTGCCAGCTTCTGGGCGTTCAAGACCGAAAATTTGCGAAATCTCGTTTTTTTTAACGCCCGAAGAATCGCGGGTTATCCGATCACCTTTTATCCTGCCATGATCCAGAAGCTGCTGATTTTCATCGTTCCGTTTACGTTCGTCAACTACTTCCCGACATTATTCTTCCTGAGAAAAGAGGAAAGCGCGATGTTTTGGGAAGGGTATATCTATTTGACGCCTGTTGTCGCCATCGTGCTGCTCGCTGCCGTTTACCAGTTGTGGCGATTCGGGATGAGAAATTATTCCAGCACAGGAAATGAGGCGGGGTAATGAATCCAATTCGAACGTGCAAAGGACGTCAGAAAAATGCAAAGTAACAAAAGCCAAAAAAGCTACAAAAATGTCATCATCCTGGGCGTCTTGGCCATCGTGGCATTGGTGTTCCTGGTGCCCAGGTATGTGAAAGTGGATGCGGTGCTGTGGAATGTCGGCTATTACGACAAAAAAGTCACCATCCTGAACACAGCCGACATGCTGGGGCATGTGCTGTACTACGAACGTGAAGGGGCAGATTTCACGCTGGACCAGAACTCCATGGAAATGGGCGCTGCGCTCATCAAGGGACTGGCCGACCAATACAGGGCGGAAAACCCCAACACGCTGTTTTTTGACAGCGGCGATTTCTTTTCCGGTACGGGTGAAGCCAACGTCAATCAGGGCGAAGGTACGGTCAAGATTGCCAACCTGATGAAATACGACGCGATGACGCTCGGACAGCACGATTTTTCATGGGGTGTCGACCGCATCCTGGAAATCAAGTCGCAACTCGAATTACCGCTGCTCGTCGCGAACGTATACAAGGATGGTCAGCCGGCCTTCGAGACGCACAAGATTTTTGAACTGGACGGCCTGAAAATCGGCGTGTTCGGACTCACTTCCGACCAGTTTTTGCAAGACTTGCAGATTCACGGCGCACATACGATGACCTACGAGGATCCGGTACCGATCGCCAAAAAGGTGGTCGCCCAACTGAAGGAAGAAGGGGCAGATGCCATCATCCTCGTCTCGCATATCGGCGACTACTATGACAAAACGTGGATTTTGCCGGAAGTGGACGGCATTGATCTCGTCCTGAGCGGCCGGGGCTTTGTGCTCTACAAGAAAGCGGAAAAAGAAGGATCGACTTATGTGGCAGAGGCAGGCGCATTTGGTTCGCACCTGGGTGTTGCGCAAATGTATTTCCGCAATGGCAAAGTCGCCAAGGTCACCTGGGAGGTGGTGAAAACTTCGGACCGGTCACTGGAAGATCCGGCCGTTGCCGAAGTGGTCAAAGCATACAACGAACAAGCGATCATCATCGGGCAGGAAGTCATCGTCGAGAGTGATGTCGATCTGGACGGCACGCGGACGGCTGTACGGACACGTGAAACCAACTTTACGAACCTGATTGCGGATGCGATGCGGGATATCGGTCAGGCGGACATCGCGCTGTTCAACGCCGGCATTATCCGGGAGAGTGTGCCGAAAGGCAAAGTGACGCTCTATCAACTGGAGCGGGCCATGCCGTTCTACAACTCGCTTGTCACGATCGAAGTCGACGGAGAAACGATCTATCAGGCGATCGAGCGGGGGCTGGAAACCTGGCCCAACGGGGTGCACAACGGTGGTTTCCCGCAAGTTTCCGGCATCAAATACGTCATCGATGCTTCCCAGCCGGCGGGCAAACGGCTGAAAAGCGTGGAGTATCAAGGGCAACCGCTGGACCGCAATGCGAAGTACAAACTCGCGATTACCGACTACCTGCTGACCGGCGGCGACCGTTACGACATGTTCGAGGATAAGCCTGTCCTGACCAGGGGCAACTTGCTCAAAGACGTGGTGGGCACCTACCTGAAAAAGACGCAGACCGTTCCCACCGGTACGGATGGCAGAATCGAAGTCATTAACCAAAGATACAAATAATCGAAAATTGGATGAGGTGACTGGTATGGCTACAGTATTGGAAACAAACCTGAAATTGGAACATGAATTGGTGCTGGCATTGTCCCAATTCCGGAATCCGGACAAAGAAAAGATTCTGGGCATCTTGAACAACCGTCTTGATCTGGCAGAAGTGTTGGGTCATCTGGCCTATAACCGGACCGCGGGCATTGCGTATCATGTGTTGCGTACGATCGAGGCGCCGACGTTCAACCGCGAGTTCGAAATGGCGCTCTATTTGACCCACCAGGTTCAGCTGCTCCGCACTTCCGCACACCGGAAAATCGTGTCGCAGCTGGCCAAGGCAATGAACGAAAGCGGCATTCCGCATGCATTCCTGAAGGGATCGATCCTGGCCAACTCGATCTATCCGCCGGGATGCCGGATTTCCAGCGACATCGACATTTTGCTGAATGCAAGCGACCTGACGCAATGCAGCAACGTATTCAAGGAACTGGGCTTCGTACAGGGCTTCTTCGACGAAAACAAAAACGAAGTCATTCCGGCTACGCGCAAAGAATTGATCAACTACCGCATGAACTTCGGTGAAGTCGTACCGTTCCGCAAGGTGGTCGATGAACCCGGCATCAACCTGATCGAAGTCGACATCAACTTCTCGCTCGACTGGATGCCGCATGGTACGGAAGATGCGGTTGCCAAATTCATCGAACAGTCCGACCTTTACGAATTCAGCGAAGGACAAAAAATCTCTTCGCTGCCGACCGAATACTTCCTTGCACATCTGTGCGTGCATCTGTTCAAGGAAGCGCGCGTCATCACGTGGGTCGAATGGCAGCGTGACCTCGGGCTGTACAAATTCGTGGACATCTACGGCTTTTTGACGGATCCCAATGTGAAACTGGACTGGAACAAGTTCATCGAAATTCTGCATGAAAACAACATCGTCAAAGAAACGTACTACGCTCTCGAGTATGCGCGTACGTTCTTCCCTGCGCTGAACAAGGACGAAGCGTTTGTCGAGATGCTTCAAAAGATCAAGCCGGACAACACGGACTATCTGGAAGAGGTCATCGACGGCGGCGATTCGAGCATTCGATACCGCTGGAAGAAGAGCCTGCTTCACCGCTTCTTTGACTTGAAACGGCTGGACAGCCTGGAAAGAGTATGAACGCACGGCAAGGCGCCAGTCAAGTATTGAAGATGAGGGAGGGCAAATGGGCTGCCAATGCCTCTGCCGGCATGTTGATCGCATTTGAAGGCATTAGCGGCTGCGGAAAAAGCGAAAGCATCAGACGGCTATCCGTTCAATTGGATAAGCAGGGAATCGATTACGTCATTGTGGAGTGGAACGCGATCGAAAGCATTCGCCGAATCGTCGACAGGCTCGAATCGATGGGCCTGTTGACGTCGGTCGTGTATTCTCTCCTGCAATGGCTCAGTTTCATCATCAGCTATTACCGGCAAATTGCACCGGCGCTCAAAAAGAAGCAAATCGTCCTGGCGGACCGATACATCTATACGGCGATGACCAGGGACAAGGCAAACGGCGCAGGGCGATTTATCAGCGGCTTGCTGAGCCTATGGGTACGCAAACCGGAATGGGTCGTTTACTATGAGTTGCCGCCGGAGATTTGCCTGGAGCGCATCCGCAAGCGCGGCAAAGCGCTGTTTCATACGAATCGCAAGCTGAAGGCCGACCAGTCTTTGCAAGACAAGGAATTGGCCTATCTGAAATTGCTGCATGCGGAATACGGGCACCTGTATCAACGCGCGAAACATCAGCGGAAAACCCGATGGATTCGAATCCAGGACGCCGATACCCACTCCGATGTTGTAATCGCGCAGCACATTTTCTCCAACTTCAATGAACCGAAGAATTCCATGACCGCAGGTTAAATGAGGGAGGCAATGACTTTCATGGCCGGAGCAAAAAATGCGTTGGCACATTTTCAGACCAATCGGGATTTCGGCGTTGTGATATGGCTGTTCAACATCGGTGCCGAACGTTACTGGCATCAGGCACCCACGGGCATTGTCGATCGCAGTGAAGACATGTTGGTAAACCGGATGGAAGACATGAATTTGCTGTTATGCCGCCGGCAGGATTACATGATTGTCAGGGAGGCTCCCGACCCTGCGTTTTTGAATCGGCTTCGGCAGTTCGGATTTGAAATTCCAAACTTCCTGGTGCCGAATCCGACCGATCCGCTGACGCCGATCTCGGAACTGGTGTTGGGCGATCAGGCGTTGCTTGCGAAATTGAAACAGATTGCTGCCGAAGAGCAAAATGTTTATTTCATGCCATTCGCGGTTACGCGACTGGAAGAGCAGATTGCCGAAGCATGCGGACTTCAGCTGATCGGCGGTCCTGCGGAAGCCAGCCGGGTCATCAATGACAAGATCCACAGCCGTTCAGTTGCGGTGGCTGGCGGCATGCCGGTTTGCAAAGGCCGGGTATGCACGACCGTGGATGAAGTCCGTCAAACCTATCAGGAATTGACGAGTGAAGCACCGTATTTTGAGAAAGTCATCGTCAAGGAGCCGCAAGGCGCATCAGGCAAAGGGTTGTATATCATCGAGAATGAATCGATGCTGTCTTCGCTGCTTGTCCGGCTGGGACGCACCGCCAGAAAAGGCGGTGCACAATGGCTGGTGGAGGGCTGGTATCCCTGCAAGGCGGATATCAACTACCAGCTGTACGTTTCGCCGGAAGGTGATGTGGACGTCTATTCGTTCAAACAGCAAATTTTGAACGGCACGGTGTACATCGGTTCGCGGATGCCGGCCAATTTGACGGAATCGGAGTTGCAACAATACCGCGATTACGGCCTGAAAATTGGCGAACAACTGCATAAAATCGGCTATTCCGGTGTTGCTTCCATCGATTCCATCATCACGACCGAAGACGAAATAATTCCGATTATCGAAATCAACGGCCGCTTTACGTTGTCTACCTATATATCGTTCGTTGACTCCCTGCTGGGAGTTGACTGCCTGTTCGCCCGCTACGTCAAACTGGCAACGGATTCTCCGGTTACCTATGAAGATGTCTGCAGGTTGCTGGAGCGGGAAAATCTGCTCTTCAACCGACAAACAGGTGAAGGCGTATTGCCTTATACATCGGGGACTTTGCCGACGAGATTTGACGAAGCCAAAAACTGCTATCCGGGTCGATTGTTTATCCTGGTGCTGGCAAACGATTGGGGGCGCATTGACAAGTTGAACAGGCAATTGGAGCAATTGCTTGCCGCATCACCGTTTCGAACGGTCGGTGCCGTTTGAAGGGTCCAACCGACAAGGATAGGAGTGGCAACCAGATGCAACTGACTTCTGCTTTCTCAGACATTCGGGTATTTGGCGGCTGTTCCATCCGATTCGACCAGCATCCGCAGCAAAGCATGCTGCTGATTCGCGTTGAACAATCGGAAGAAGCGCATTGCCATGTGGGCACTCATCCCCTCCGCAAAGATGCGATTTTCATTGGTGTATCTCCTATCGAATTCGAAAACCGGGGGATGATTCCGATCAGCTTGCGCGGTCTCCTGTTTACCGCCAAGGAAAAGCTGACCATGCAAGACATCCGCATCGTGGACCGGCATGAAGCCGAGAACCGGACATTTGCCGACATCATCGACAGCGGATTGCATGCGAGCCAGGCTGAATTGCCGGAAATTGTGGCAAGGTTTGAAGCACAGGTGAAATTGCTGGAGGAAAAGCGGGGAGCCGACAACGAATCGGCAGCGAAGGTTAAGTCGAAGTTGCTTGATTCCCGGCTCCTGATCGTCAACCGCTATATCCGCCAGCACTATGCAGAGCCGCTTACACTGGACACATTGGCTGCATTGATCGGATGCAACCCGGTCTATCTCAGCAATATGTACTCCAAAGTGTTCCATATTTCCCCCATGAAATATCTGCAGTCCGTCCGGATGAGCAAATCGCTCGAGCTGTTGACGGAAACGGATTTGTCCATTACGGAAATATCGAACGCGGTAGGGTATGTGACGGTATCCCAATTTGGTACGATCTTCAAACGGTATTACCGGATTACACCTTACGAGTACCGGATCAAGCACACTTGCCTGAAGGCGCAAAAATCGAATGGAGGAGGGTAAAAAATTGCTTGCCTCACAAATTGAAGCATTGCCGCGTTTTGAGAGCAAGTACTTCAATTGCGTACGCTCCCAGGCATTTAGCTATTTGAAATTCCGGGGCTTGCCAATGGAAGTGCTGCTGTTCAACAGCTACGAGTCAACGGAAAAGCTTTTCCAGCAATACGTTGTCGAACAGCGGAGAAAGTGGGAGTATGGGACCGAATGCATGGACAAGGCGTTTCTCACGCTGCTTGGCATCGAGATGTGGGAACGGTGGTACGACAATTTTGACGATGCCGAAGCGGACATCCTGAACATTCTGGAACGCGGTGAAATTGCCATCGTGGCCAGCGACCTGTTCTATTTGCCGCACCGGGGTTCCTACTATCAAAATCAACACATCGATCATTTTATCATTTTGACCGAAGCGCTTGAGTCGGACGGCACGAAGAAGTATCGGATTCTGGACGACAATTCCAGCGCGCTGGGTGATTATATCTGCTATGAGTACGATCGCGAATTGATCGCCACTGCGTTCAACAGCGCAACCAAAAATGTAATTACATTCCATTACCCGAAACAGTTCGAAGGCAACAGTCGTGAAATTGCCCTGACCCAATTCAGGCAATGGTTGTCCCAATTCCGGGATGATCTCAAATTTTATGACTGGATTTGCGAAACGGTAAAAGAAGCGGTACAGAATCTGGCTTCCAAGGATGCGGAATTTGAGCAGATCATCAATGCTTTGACGCTTGTTGCCGGTTCGCGAGCGATTTATGCGTTTTTTTGCCAGTTCGTCGGCATGGATGCGTCAGTCGTGGAGAACCTGCAGGAATGCGCCAAGCAGGCTGACATTGTGAAAAACATGCTGGTCAGGAGCAGAATTACGAAGAAGCTGGATACAGAATTGCTGGCCAGCCGGGTACAGCAATTGAAGGAACGGGAATCCGTTTCGCTTGCCAAGTTTCATTCCTATGCGGAGGAGGGGGCAAGTCACGTATGAAGGAATTCATTGATGGCGTCATTCTCGAAATTGCCAAGCGCAACAACCAGGACATCACGGAAATTTCACCCAGCCATTCATTGCGCCGGGACCTGGGGTTTGACTCCTTTGATTTGGCCGAACTGACCGTCAAGCTGGAAAGCCGGTTTGGCATCGACATTTTCGAAAAAAAGATGACCGTGGATGCTGTTTCGGAAGTCTATGAAATTCTGGGAGCAGGTGAGACGGCGTGACGTACTTCTGGATCGAAGCCGCAAGCGGCAACGCCAAAACGTACGATGAGCTGGTCGAAGACCTCAACCGGATCGACCGTGGTCGGCCGCTGGTTTGCGAAAGCGATCCATACCGCCTCTATGTGCAAGTACTGCATAGCCTGTTGGCCGGCTACGAGATCGTATGCCTGGACGACGGTCTGTCGGAGGAAGAGCTTGCCCGCATGGAGATTTCACCGGACCAGTTGACAGAATCGTTCCCCGTCCAGCCGCTGAATCTCGGCGGCGTTGAAGATTTGCTGGATCGCGTGCGCAACCACGACGGCAACTGGCATGTTTCATTGTATACTTCCGGCACGACGGGCCGGCCCAAACAAGTCAGACATCGCCTTCAGACGTTAACGCGCGAAGCCAAGGTCAGCGAATCGCATCGAAACGATGTGTGGGCCTTTGCATACCATCCCGCGCATATTGCCGGATTCCATGTATTCTTCCAGGCTTTTCTGAACCGCAATCCAATCGTCTTCGTATTTGGTGCCGAAGGCGATCAAATCGTACGGGCATTTACCGACCACGGGGTTACGCATATTTCCGCAACGCCGACGTTTTACCGCCATTTGCTGCCGTACCTGAAGGAACCGAATGTACAGGTGCGCAGGGTGACTTGCGGCGGCGAACGGTTTGATGAAAATCTGGCCGACCTGCTGGTGCAGGCATTTCCGTCCGCAAGGGTCCGCAACGTTTATGCTTCTACGGAAGCGGGCAGCTTGCTGAGTTCGACCGGGCAATATTTTTCCATTCCCGAAAAATTGAAAGGTTTGATCAAAATATCGGACCGGAACGAACTGCTGGTTCACCAGAGCCTGCTGGCGGACTTCAACAGTGCGGCAGCGATTGAAGGCGAATGGTATCTGACCGGAGATTTGGTCGAGTGGGTCAACGATTCGCAATTTTTGTTGACCAGCAGAAAATCGGAAATGATCAACGTTGGCGGCTACAAGGTAAATCCGCATGAAATCGAAGCGGAAATCCGCAAAATCGACGGGGTCAAGGACGTGGTCGTATCCGCCAAGGAAAACCGGCTGGTCGGCAACGTATTGATCGCGCAAATCGTCAAAGCGGAGCACCGGGCCGAAGCGGACATTACATCCGATATCTACAAGCTGCCATTGCAAAGCTGGAAAATCCCCAGGGTTGTCCAGTATGTCAACGAATTGTCCATGACAAAGACCGGGAAGTTGGTGCGAACATGAATTGGGTAATCGTGACGGGAGAATCCGGCGGATTGGGTGGAAAAATTACCGAGGTGCTGCTTGAAAACAGCGAATTCGGCGTCATTGGCATCAGCCGCAGCGCGCAGGGCCGTCCCGCCGAATTCCGGGAGCGTTTTGGAGACAGATTCGTTCACCTGGACTATGATTTGTCCGATCCGTCCGGCATCAAGGAACTGTATTTGCAAAAAATCAAGCCGATTGGCACCGTAACGGGCCTCGTGAACAATTCCGCCTGGGCTTATGACGATCTGGTGACCAATGCGAACGTAGAGCCGCTGGAGCGCATGTTCAACATCAATGTCCTGTCCGCCATCATGCTGTCGAAATATACGATTCGGGACATGATTTTGAACGGCGTCAAAGGATCGTTGGTTCACATCTCTTCGGTGTCCGCACATACCGGATTCAAGGGCCTGAGCATGTATGCGGCAACGAAGGGAGCCCTGGAGGCGTTCTCGAAAGGCGCAGCCAGGGAATGGGGGCACAAGGGAATCCGGTCCAACTGCGTAGCACCGGGATTCATGGAGACGGCGATGAGCGGATCGCTGTCGGACGAATTGCGGGTCAAAATCTATCGCCGCAATTCTTTGCCGGGTCCGACAGACCTTGCCAGCACAGCGCATACGGTCGCTTTTTTGTTGTCGGATCGGGCTGGTTCGATTACCGGAACGACGATACGCGTCGATAACGGTGCTCTGTAGTCTTTCGCTAGACGGGGGATCGTAAAGAAAGGAATGCCAAACATGTCCATGCAGCAGTTGCCGTATGGCGATTTTGATTGTGAAGTCAACGCCATTACGATTCTGTTCGGTTGTTGTGAGATGTCGTTTGATCCGCTGTATCGGTTCAATTACGATTTGCATTACGACGAAGAGGAAGAGTTGTTCAGAGGTACCGCGCCGCTGGATTCGTTGCTCGTTTTCATGAAACGGTCATACGGCATCCAATTCAAGGAATTGAAGCCATTGAATGTCCCGATCGGCTCCTCGGCCATCCTGGCTGCAAACGCCTATCATTTGCCTTTTGCCCAGGACTACTACATGAAGCACAGGCTTGTCCATTATTTTGTGGCCAGACGGGAGTCCGTGGAACAATTCGAAGTCTATGATCCGATCTTTCGTTACAGCGGTCAATTGTCGGCCCAGTTGGTCGACGATTCGGCGGTTACAATTGACCGGCTTTCGCTCTTGGCTTACCAGATGCCGTTGGGTTCCATCCGGTCCAAGCAGGAAGAGCCGGCTCCGTTTTTGGTCCAATTGAACGATGCATCGCGCATTTCGGAAGCCATTTCCAAATTCCAGGACCGTTTGCCGCAGATATTGGAAGCGCCCGATCCGTTGTTTGACGACTATCTGTTCAAAAAATATTTCGGGAATCTGCAAAGCATATTGCAGTCGAGAATCCGCCATTTTGCAACGCCGTATGCAAACCGGTCGTTTGGTGAATTGCCGGATCTCATCATTGCAGCATGGAAAAAGACGATCAAGTCGTATATGAAAATGGGTGTGAACCGGAAACAGGGGTGCTCGGAAACGCTTGAAAGTCTGCATGAAACCGGTGCCCTGGAAATGCAATATTGCGAATCTTTCAAATCGCAAAGATAGGAGGAATCGACAGTGGAAGATTTGGAACTGCAAGAAGTGATCAAATCCAAATTGCGTGAAATTTTGCAGTACGAAGGAACGATTGACGAAAAAGCCAACCTGGTGGACATCGGATTCAATTCCATGATCGCGATCCGTTTTGTCGTGGAACTGGAAACGTTGTTCGGCATTACCATCGAAGATGAAGAATTGCTGCTTGACAACTTCTCTTCGCTGGAGCGTGTCTACGAACTGGTGAAGCAAAAAATGGCCGTATCCTCATGAGAAAACGCTCCGGCGCCCGAAGCGGATCATCTGCTTTCCAGGTGCCGGAGAACGTCTGTCAAAACACGGGTTTCGGCCGTTTCGATATCCGTCAGCAGTTCCAGCAATCTGGGCAATTGTGACGGTTGTTTGCGCATCGTGTATTTCATGTACATTGTTCGGTACAGCATCGCTTGTTGGCACACGACCGCATACGCATCGACCGTCTTGCCATCGATGAGGCCTAACTCAGACAAATATTGCAGCCGGTCATGCATGACTTTTTTGTGCTGATAGAATCCCGAGACGCTTTGCAGGCGGCTGTTGCCGGGATATTCCTCTTTTGCAAGCGCCATCAGATTGCTGTAAACGATTTTTTGTCCCCAGATTCGTTCCTGCGGAAATACAATGCCCCCGATCCATCTGCTCGGTTTGTTTTCCAAATAGTCTCCCAATTCCAGCCGGATATTGCCTGCCACCAGTTCATCGGTGTAATTGGTGGCGAGATAGCCAACGTTGGGCTTCCAGAGCGTAGCGTTCAAATGAATATGGTCGTTCAGCCGCCCGGAAGAACGGTTGAAATAAAGCGAGGAAATGACGGCCTCAAAAGGTACCTCGATTGCACGAATATTCCGGGTTTTGTCATAATTCAGCAAATGGAAGATCTGGCGATGGCGGTCATAGCCAAAATAGAACGCAGGGTGATAAAAGGGACCTTCCCGTCCATGCATCAGCGTGCCGGGCAGGAGCGTTTCATCCGACACCATTTCCGGATAGAAGCCCAGATCGATCCAATGCATCAGCAAATCCAGCAGGTCGCTGCGCGCAACCTTGATCGTTTGCCCGCTGAAGACCTGTTTTTCATAGGCATACAGATCGAATAGACCCGGATTGTAAAAATCGAATGCCGATCCCCAGGAACCGGGTTTGGTCCACTCCGGCGTCCAATAGGTTTGGATATAATGCTTCAGCAGGTGTTTCGGCTGTTTCGGCAGTATGATCGCCAGCTTGGTGGCATGATGCAGGTACATATCGATCGGCGGGTTGAGGCACACCGTCAGCCGATTTGTCCCCTCGCGCCGCTCCCCCTCCAGAATGTCGAAAGACATGGCCGTCCAACCCCCCTTTATTAGGCATCCGAGCTAAAATATAACATCCATATTCCGAATTCCGCAACCATGAATAAAAAATTGTCCAAAAATAAAGGATTCTTCCTGAATTTGTTGGAATCCATCCATGGTGAGATGAAGTTGCTGGAACTGAGAATTCTTATTTTTTCTCTTACTTTTGTTTATGTCCTTCCAAATTTTCCTCTTTTACAATGAATTTGCAGTCAACTTTCCAAGGAGGGTTTGTGGATGTCAAACAAAAAAGCGATCGCAATGCTGCTGCTGGCTTTGATGATGCTGATTGCAGCCTGCGGAAGCGGCAAAAACAATGCACAGGATAGCTCCTCTTCGTCTGCGGGTTCATCACCGTCCGGTTCATCGGCGACATCGTCCGCACCGGCAGAAACGATCGAGCTTCGCATGACATGGTGGGGATCGGATGCGCGGCACGAGAAGACGCTCAAAGTGATTGAGCTGTTCGAGCAAAAAAATCCCGGCATCAAAATCACACCCGAATACTCCGGTTTTGACGGGTACTTCGACAAGCTGAATACGCAAATCGCTGCAGGCAATGCGCCTGATCTCATCCAGATGGGCGGCAACATCAGGGAGTATATCGACAAAAATGCCCTGCTCGATTTGAGCCCGTATGTAGGCAACGTGCTGAACCTGGAAGACTTCAGCGAAGGGCTGCTCAAAAAAGCGACGGTCGACAACAAGTTTTATGGTGTGACGCTTGGCGTCAGCACGTTCGGTCTGCTGTACAACGCCACGATGTTCGAAAAAGCGGGCGTCCCGCTGCCTTCGGAAAACTGGACCTATGAAGACTTCAAAAATGCGGCGGTTACCATTTCCCGGAAGCTCGGACCCGGACATTACGGTACCTACGATCTCTCCAGCGGCAACAATACCTCGGGTTTGTCCACATTCCTGCTGAGCAACGGCAAAGAATTGTATCGCGACGGAGACCGGCGTTTTGACCGGCAGGATATGATCGACTGGTTTACGCTGTGGGACGACATGCGCAAGGCAGGCGCGGTAACGCCGCCGGACGTCATGGTGGCCAACCCGCCGGGAGAAATCGACAAGTCGCTGATCGTGCAAGGAAAAGTGGCGATTCAGGCTGCCGCGGCTTCGCAAATCTATGGCTTCCAGGAACTGACGCAGGATAAACTCGGCCTGCTCGTCTTCCCGGTTGGTTCCAAGGGCAGCGGACACGTCACGCCGGACCCGGGCCAATATATGACCGGCTATGCGAAGACGGAACATCCGGAAGCGGTCGCAAAGTTCATCAACTTCATGGTGAACGATCCGGATGCAGCACTCATCCTGGGCAACGACAGAGGCGTTCCGCCTTCGGGCAAAATCCGCGACTTGCTGGCCGCGCAATCGACGCCGACCGACAAGGTGCTTTACGACTTCGTTTCGACAGTCAGCCGCATTGCGTCGGATGTGGACTATCAACAATTCCCGCTGGACAACGAACTGCTGAAGCTGTACCAGGTTACCGGCGAGAAAATCGCATTTGGCGCCCAATCGATTGACGCCGCGGTTGATGAGTTCATGACCGAAATCGACAAATTGATTGTGAAAGCCAAGGCGCAATAATCGTGTACATCGAGAGCCTGCGAAAAAAGGGAGCCTCGATTGCGGCTCCCTTTTTCTCCAGATGGGAGTGCTGAGATGCAGAAATATAAAACATATGCTGCCGGCTATTTGTTCCTGTTGCCCTGGTTGCTCGGTTTTGCGCTACTCTACATGGGGCCCATATTCGCCTCGTTGTATCTATCATTTACGAGTTACGACCTGCTGACCGCGCCCAAATGGATTGGATGGGCCAATTACAGGACGATGTTCACCGATGATTACCGGTTGGCGGATTCGGTGAACGTCACCTTCCAATACGTGTTTTTGTCCGTCCCTTTCAGACTGGCATTCGCACTGGGGCTGGCTTTGCTGCTCAATCAGGGCATGAAGTTGCTTGGATTGTATCGAACCATCTATTACATTCCATCCCTGCTTGGGGGAAGCGTTGCGATTTCCGTGCTCTGGAGGCAGGTATTCAGCAAGGAAGGCATCTTCAACGACGCCCTTGGCCTGCTTGGCATCAGCGGTCCCAACTGGATCGCCGACCCGAAATATGCCATTTTTTCGCTGGTCGGGTTGTCCGTCTGGCAGTTTGGAGCGGTCATGATCATCTTTCTGGCCGGACTCAAACAGATTCCCCAGGAGTTTTATGAAGCGGCTACCGTGGACGGGGCAGGCGCTTTCCGGCGATTCTGGCGGATTACGCTGCCGCTGCTCACGCCGGTCATTTTCTTCAATTTGACCATTACGTTGATCCAGTCGTTCCAGACGTTCACCAAAGCCTTCATTATCAGTGGCGGCAACGGCGGACCGATCAATTCAACGTTGCTGTATTCACTTTATTTGTACATCAAGGGCTTTTCATTCCTGGAAATGGGTTACGCCTCGGCAATGGCCTGGCTGTTATTGGTCATAGTGGCGACCATGACAGCCTTGATGTTCCTGTCCTCCCGCTATTGGGTATTTTATTCGGATGGGAGGGATTGAAAGATGGTGGCTCGTTTTCCGGTCAAATCCTTTCTGTTTCACGTGCTGGTGTTGGGCTTTGGCCTGGCGATGCTGTATCCGGTGCTGTGGCTGATCAGCGCATCCTTCAAGCCGACGACGGAAATCTTTACGACCAGCAGCCTGTGGCCCGCCAACATAACGTTCGAACATTATGTCAATGGCTGGTCCGGCTTGCGCAATGTACAGTTCGGCCGGTTTTTCTTCAATTCGTTTATGCTGTGCGTTTTTGCCGTCATTGGAACGATCATCAGTTCCTCTTTGGCCGCTTTTGCCTTTGCGCGCATCAAGTTTCCGCTTCGCGGACTGTTCTTTGCGCTCATGCTGGGTACGATCATGCTGCCGGGCCATGTGACATTGATTCCGCAATATATCATTTTTCATGAAGTGAACTGGGTGGACACGTTTTATCCGCTGCTGGTGCCCAAATTCGTCGGGGATGCCTTCTATATTTTTCTGATCGTGCAGTTTATCCGCGGCATTCCCAGGGAACTGGACGAGAGCGCCAAAATTGACGGCTGCGGCTGGTTCATGCTCTATGCCCGCATCATCATGCCGCTGGCGCTGCCGGCGCTGATGACGACCGCGATATTTACGTTCCTGGCCACATGGGACGACTTTTTCAGCCAGTTGATCTATTTGAGCGACATCAAGAAGCTGACCGTACCGCTTGGCCTGCGCCTGTTTCTGGATTCCAGCGGCAGTTCCAACTGGGGAGCCGTTTTTGCCATGAGCGTGCTCTCGATCATCCCCAGCCTGGTGATTTTTTTCCTGGGCCAAAAATACTTTACGCAAGGCATCGCCACGACCGGTCTAAAAGGATAAAATGGAAGCAAGTACCACCAACGATCTTGGCAAGGGACTGGTCTTGTGTTCAAACTGGTGAGATACCCGACCAATCTGTTTGCGTTGATGGCGCTATGTTTTATCGGATTCAGCAGCTTGTTGCTGCTCATTTCGGGTGTTGTCTTCTACGGGACGTATTCGGAAATTGCCTATCGCGAAATTAGGGAGACCAAACAGGAACTGCTCGGCGAAACCTCCCGGAAATTGTCGAACTACGTGGCAGGCATCCAGGAGACGTCCCGTTTTCTTGTCATCAACTCCGTGATGCATCAGTATTTGTCGTCCCCGCCGTCCGGCACGTTTGATTACGTGATCAAAAGCCGGGAGCTTCACGAGGAATTGCAAAAAATGATGACCATGAAGGCTGGCCTGCATTCGATCGAAATCTATACCGACTGGATCGTCGGATATCCGCCATATTCGTTTGCATTTATGCATCCGTTGGAGGAAGCGGACCGGCAGGGATGGCTGTCGCGCAGTGAACGATCCGACGGCTTCTGGCTGGGTGCACACGTCAACGAAAGGATGTCGCCTTCCGCTGAACTGGTCAGCTATGTGCAACGCATCATCGGCGAACGGGGGCAGACGCTCGGCTTCATCAAAATCAACATTCCGGCCGAAAAGCTGTTTGAAACTTTGTCCGGAGGTCAGTCCGGTTCCGGTCACAGTGCATATTATGCGGTGTTTGATTCGGGCGGACATTTCATTGCGTCGGCGCTACCGCCGGACATGGCGGCGAGCCGTTCCATGGCGGATCTGGAGCGGGAAATTGCCGCCACCCGGTACAGCATCATTTACTCTGATGCGAATCCGGAGTCCTGGACACTGATGCAGGTGCTGTCCAAAGATGTGCTGCAGCAAAGCGGCAAGGAAATTCGCAACCTGATTGTTGCATTGCTGTCGGCGCTGATCATCCTGTCCGTCCCGCTGGCGTTTTGGGTATCCAAAAGGCTGACCGCACCGATTTACAGCATCGTGGAAGGCATGCGCAAGGTGGAAAAGGGTGATTTCAACGTCAGGCTGCAAGGGTCCGCGATCCAGGAATATCGCTATCTGACGATGCATTTTAACCGGATGATCCAGCGGGTCAAAGCATTGATCCACCGGTTGAACCAGGAGCACCGGGATCGGCGCGAAGCGGAAGCGCAATTGCTCCATGCCCAGATCAAGCCGCATTTTCTGTACAATACGCTGGATTTGATCCATTGGCGGGCGCTGGACTACAATGCGCAGGAAATCAGCCAGATGGTCAAGCAGTTGTCCAAGCTGTTCCGCATCGGTTTGAGCAATGACAAATATTATGTGACGGTGCGCGACGAATTGGCCCATGCCCGATGCTACATGGCGATACAGGCATACCGGCAAAACTTTTCGATCGATTACAGGGAATTTGCGGACAGCGATTTGCTCGATTGCATCATTCCGAAAATCATCTTGCAGCCCTTTCTGGAAAACGCTGTCATTCATGGATTCCAGAATCGCAGTGAAGATGCGGTTGTGCAGGTCCGGTTTGAAAGCCGGGAAACGCCGGGAGAAAAGCGGTTGATCGTGACGATTGCCGATAACGGCCAGGGCGTGCCCCGCGATTTTGATCCCCAGCGGGCCGGCGGCATCGGCATCCGCAACGTGCTGGATCGCATTCAGCTCTACTGCGGACCGCAATACGGCGTGCGCGTGACGCCGGGAGCGTCCGGCGGGACACTGGTTACGCTGCAATTGCCGTTCATTCGCGATCCGGAGGAAATGGAACAACTGACAAGGAGTCTGTCTTATGAATACGATACTTTTGGTGGATGACGACAATTATGTCATAGACGGGCTGCTGAAGCATATTCCCTGGGAAGAGATGGGGGTACGCATCATCGGAACGGCTGCGGACGGTGCGGAAGGACTGCAAAAATTCCGTGAGTTGCAGCCTGATTTTGTCATTACCGACATTTACATGCCGATCATGGACGGTTTTCAGTTGACCGAAGCGATTCATGCGATCAATCCGGAAGTGCCGGTCGTCATCCTGAGCGGTTACGACAATCTGGCCAATGCGCGGCAGGCCGTATCCAAAGGCATCCATCATTTCCTGCTGAAGCCGCCGAGCGTGACCGAAATCGAATTTGTCGTGCGTGAAGTGCTGCAACAGCTGAATGAATCACGTGAGCGCGATGAACTGCTGTCCCATTATTTGCAGCAGCAGCATATCGTTCGGCAGTCGATGAAAGACGCCTTTTTCCGCGACATGCTCTCCACCCGGTACCGTCCGGCGGAATTGCCGCAGTCAAGAATCGCTTTCATGGGCTTGCCCGATACGCCGGAAGTGCAGGCGCTCACGCTCAGTCTCGTCCGTTCGGATGTGTCCGCGCGCAAGGAAGAGCGGGAATGGCAATTGTTGCGGTTTGGCACCGGCAATATCATACAGGAAGTGCTGGACACCCGTTTGGCACAAATGTCCGGCGTCATGGCGGAAACGGTCCAATATTCGGACCAGGAATTTGTCGTCATTTTTATCGGCGAATTGACGCAGGATGCCGAAGTGCAGCAGCGATTGCTGAAGCTGTCGGGCGTATTGCTGGAAAATATTTTGCAATTCATGAAACTGTCCGTGCTGGCCGGCATGGGGACGCCCAGACAGGGGTATCACCAGTTGATCGATTCGTATCTGGAAAGCCGCCGTGCCCTGGAAACGGCGGAAATGAACGAGTGGAACCGCGTCTACACGTATGCGGAAACATCAGCGTCAGAACGGAAAGGCACCGTTTCGCTTGAAGCGGTCCGGGATATCCACGATGCCATTTTTCAAAAACGCTGGCTGCATACGCTAGACCTGTGGAAGCAGTTTGCGGCGGAGTTGTCTGCGGATGTGGTGCCGTTGCCGGTGCTCAAAGCCGTATGCGCAGGCATTGCGACTTCACTTTGGACGGCCATCCAATCGACTGGCCAGGAAAGCGAAGCGGTGATCGGCAGCCTGGATGAATTGTTGCTGCAATTGAATCGGCGGGGCAGTGCCCGTGAACTGCTCGAATGGATGGACGGCACGGTGACGAAGCTCATCCAGCAAATCCGCGACGTCATGCAGGGCAAAAAAAGCCACGCCCTCGTGGATCGGGTCATCCGGGATTACATCGAAAAATGCTATCACGAAGACATTTCCCTAGAGAAGATCGCCGCCGAACTGCATGTCAATCGCAACTATCTGAGCCAGTTGTTCAAGCGGATTACCGGTGAACCGTTCGTCACCTATTTCAATAAGTACCGGATACAGAAGGCGAAGGAACTGATCCTGACGGGCAATTACATGATCTATGAAGTCAGCGAAATGGTCGGGTTCCAAAATTCCACGTATTTCAGCCAGGTGTTCAAATCGATTACCGGGTGCAGTCCTTCGGAATACAATCAATGACTGGAACGGGGAGTACGGCGTTCATGCATGTATTGGAAAACTTGAGGAACGGAGACCCATTCGGCCGGACAGGGCTGCCTGTGGAGGAAGCAGGACGGAAGCTGAGGGCCGAATTTGTCCGCTCGGGCGTCAAATTCGCCGCAGCGCCCGACCGGCTGCAGCAAGCATTCGCGTCGGCGGCAAACCGGCTGGGGGATTGTGTCCAGCCTGACCGGCTGGGCAGGCCTGTGCTGCAGGAAGGCGGCGTATACCGGGGGTGCTGGCTGGAAAGCACGGGGACGATCAATGCCGAGCTTTTGTCACGGTTTTGCCCGGATGCGGCCCATGCAACATTCGAGCAATTTGCGGACGGTCAGCGGGAAGATGGTCTGATCCCGTACAAAATTACGGATGAGGGGCCGGTTTACAGGCAGATCCAGCTGGTGACGCCTCCGGCCAGAAGCGTATGGAACCATTACCGGATGAATGGCCGGGACAAGCAATTCCTGGCGAAAATGTACCATGCGCTGGGCAGGTTCGACGATTGGCTTGCCGCCTATCGCAACACCCGGGGGACTGGCTGCGTGGAAGCGTTTTGCACGTTTGACACCGGGCACGATCTGTCTCCGCGGTTTTGGCACATCCCGGATACGCCTTACGAGGACGACCCGAAGCGCTACGATCCGCATTCGCCGCTGCTGCCGATTCTGGCCCCCGATCTGACGGCCAGCGTCTATTGCGGCAGGTTGTATTTGGCGAAGATGGCGCGCGAGTTGGGCGATGATGCCGCTGCCGGTGTTTGGACGTCCAAGGCCGGCCAGACGCTGCAAAGCCTGTTTGCGCATTGCCTGGACGAACAGGACGGATTTTTCTACGACGTGGACAATGCGGGGCGATTCAATCGTATCCAGACGGATGTGCTGTTGCGCGTGCTTGCCTGCGAAGTCGGAGACGGCGCATTTTTTGCCTCGTCGCTTTCCCGGTATTTGCTGAACACACGCAAGTTTTTTGCCAAATATCCGCTGACGTCCGTCGCGATGGACGATCCCCGCTTCGATCCCTTTTCGGGCTACAATACGTGGGCGGGCGCAGTCAATTTTTTGAGTCTCATCCGGGCGCCGCATGCGTTTGAGCGGCATGGCCGATTTGTGGAATTGACATGGATCATGCAGCCGATTGTGTCGGCCATTTCCCGTATGAACCGGTTCGGCCAGGTGCTTAGTCCCTGGACCGGTGAAGAAGGTTATGCCGAAGCATATTCGCCTGCCCTTTTGTGCGTGCTCGATTATATCGAACGGCTATGCGGCATCCAGCCGACGCCGGAAGGCGAATTGCGGTTTACCGGCTTGTTGCCGCAGACGCGCGACCACGGCGGGAAATTGGCGGAGGAAACCGCGTACAGCCGGATTGTTGACGGCATCCGGTACGAACTGCACAATACGCGGACGGTATGCACCGTGTACCGGGACGGCCAGTGGCATTGCGCTTTTCCCGCAGGCGTGCGGCTTGTGACCGACCGCTTGGGCCAGCCGGTTGCGCTGGTCGGCATGACGGTAGCCCATGTGGAAGGAAAGCTGCGGATGCGCAACCAGGAAACAGTCTTACGCATCACGGGCAATGAGATATGGCGTGCGGGGCCGGACGGATGGACGAAGGTATCGTCGCCGGGCGTCATCTTGCCCGCCCATGAATAAATGCGAAGAGGACGGATGAGACATGTATTTGACCAGAGCGGATGTCCAGATGCGCGACCCGTTTGTGCTCCGGCACGATGCGGAAGGTTGTTATTATCTCTACGGTACCACGGACCCCGATCCATGGAAGGGCAGGGGGATCGGCTTCGATGTTTATCGCAGCGAGGATCTGGAAAATTGGGAAGGGCCGTTTCCGGCATTTCGTCCGTCGCCTGATTTCTGGGGCCGGTACAATTTCTGGGCGCCTGAAGTTCATGCCTATCGGGGCAAATATTACATGTTTGCGTCTTTCAAGGCGGAGGGCGTGTGCAGGGGCACGCAAATTCTGGTGGCCGATCATCCGCTGGGGCCATTTCACCCGCACAGCGACGGGCCGGTGACGCCCCGCGACTGGGAATGTCTGGACGGTACGCTGCTGCTCGATGAAGCCGGAAATCCGTGGATCGTGTTCTGCCATGAATGGGTGCAGATCAACAACGGCACGGTGTGCGCCATGCAACTGGCACCGGAACTGGATCGCGCGACTGGCGAACCGGTTTTGCTGTTTTCGGCAAGGGATGCGGCTTGGGTCGATCCGGTCCGCAACGGAGCCGGTTATGTCACGGACGGGCCATTTGCTTACCGCTGCGGGAATGGACAATTGCTGCTGCTCTGGTCCAGCTTCAGGCAGGGACGCTATGCGCAGGCCATTGCCCGATCGGCATCCGGCCGCATCACCGGCCCCTGGACGCAAGAGCCCTCGCCGCTTTTTGAGAATGATGGCGGGCATGGCATGATTTTCCGCACGTTCGACAACCGGCTGATGCTGGCGCTCCACTCACCCAATCGCACGCCTGACGAACGTCCGGTTTTCATTCCATTGACGGAGGAAGACGGGCGATTGTCCGTCCGTTCGGAACGGGAATAATCGAATTGGCCATTGAACATGAACCTGGCGAACGCCGGGTTCTTCAATTTTTTCTTGACTCTGAAACTGAGAATCATTATCATTATGGGAAGGAATCGTTTTGGGAAACGGGGATACGCCTCATGGTTCAGGTGCAGGTTGCATTGGATTTTTCGTTGACGGAACGTTTTTTTAACACGAGTCCAAACGGTCTGCCGAAACCGATTTTTGAAATGCCCGCGTCGCAATGGCACAATGCGGAGATGGCCAGACGCGCGCTGGAACACGGCGTGCCCGTATGCCGGGCAATCAGTCTGGAGCTTCCGGCATCTTATGCCGGGCTGTCCCTGTTGAACCTGATGCTCATCAAGTTGCTTTTTTTGGCGCAAGACGAACGGATGCTGGATTTGTCGCTGGATCACCTGGTGTACCAGATACAGGAAGAACACGATTATGGCTTGGTCGGCTATCGCATCCGGGAAATGCGTTGGACGGATGTGCCCGAATCAGGTCGTGAAGCGTTTCTGACGGAAGCCTGGCGGACCTATGTGACCAAGGAAATCCGGCCGGCGGTTGAACGGATTGCGGAGCAGGCAGGCGTGAAGCCGGACATGATCTGGAACCAGTTTGGCAGCCGCGTCGCCGGCATTCGTGAATATCTGGGCAAGCTGGTGACCGATCCCGTGTTGCTGGCGCGCTATGATGATCACATGCGGATTTTGACCGATGGGCTGACGCCGGAAGATTTCGGCCGCAGGCGGAATCCGTTCATCTGGAAACCCCGGTATATCGACGACCCCAGGCAGGAAGGCGCCCGAATGATGCTGCGGTCCTCCTGTTGTATGTACGATAAACGTGAAGGCGGACAAAAATGCTACAATTGTCCGAAGATGACGCCTGAAGAGCGCGAGGCGCGCAAGACGGCCATGGTGAATTCCCAAGGCGGCCACTGATGAAGTTTGCGAATGTGGGGGAACATGGATGGTAAAAATCTGTACGGAGTCGCTGGACATTGCCTATTTGGATCGCGTCATCGTCAAGGATCTGAATTTGAGCATTCCAACGGGCAAAATTACGGCACTGGTCGGTGCCAACGGTTCCGGCAAGTCGACGATCCTGAAGGCAATGGCGCGCCTGCTCAAACCCAAGGCGGGATGCGTACTGCTTGACGGCAAATCGATTCATGAACAGCCGACCAGGGAAGTTGCCAAACAATTGGCCATATTGCCGCAAAATCCGACAGCGCCCGAAGGACTTACCGTTTTTGAACTGGTCGGTTACGGCCGATTCCCCTACCAGCGCGGATTCGGTACGCTGTCCAAACTGGATCGCGATGTCATCCGGTGGGCAATCGATGTGACGGGCATGACCGCTTTCAGCGACAGGCCGGTCGACCAATTGTCGGGCGGACAGCGGCAGCGGGCCTGGATTGCGATGGCGCTGGCGCAAAACACAAGGTTTCTGTTTCTGGATGAACCAACCACGTTTTTGGATATGGCACACCAACTGGAAGTATTGCAGTTGCTGCGCAAACTGAACGAGGAAGAGAAGCGCACGATTGTCATGGTGGTCCACGATTTGAACCATGCGACCCGGTTTGCCCACTATATGGTGGCGATCAAGCAGGGTAAAGTGGTATGTGAAGGGCCAACCGTCGACGTGCTGACGGAACAGGTGCTGGGTGAAGTGTTCGGCATTCGCGCCGATATCGTGAAAGACCCGCGCACGGGTGTGCCGCTTTGCTTGCCTTATGCGCTGGCCGATGAACCGGAAGCGGCCATCCCCGCCGCCCGCGTGGAGAAACGCGTGCAGGACGCATCCGCGCTGGAAGGGAAGGAACCGGTTCTGGTTGCCAAATAGTCTGTTTCTGTGTTGACAAATTTATGAGCATGATGCGGACCAGGGACATCCGGAGCGAAATGGATGTCCTTTTTTATCTTCAACGACTTTCCAGCATAGATAAGGATGATTCAATCCCGTCAGATATGATACGATGATAGGAAGGTGGGACGAAAGGATTTTGGGAGATGGCTTTCGGAGTCAAACGCGAACAGCTGGAACGCTGGAAAGCGGACGTCTCGGCGGGACGCATCGCTTTTTTGACGCATTATTGGCATGATCCCCGGTTTCCGGCATGCAGGACCGTAACCAAAGTCGGCTGTGCCGATCTGGCCCGGCTGGAAGCATGGTGCCGGTCAAACGGGCTCGACCCGAAATATATTCACCGCCGGGAACCGTTTCCCCATTTTGATTTGATAGGGCCAAGGCAGCGGGATATTTTGCAGCGTGAAAATCAATGGGGTCTCTTGCAGAAATTCGGGCCCAATATGAGGTAAGGAAGGTTTACAGATTGAAAGCCTGGTTTCGTGCACGGCCCATCCGGCTCCGTCCGGTTTGGATTGCAGCCGTGATGCTGTTGCTGAAGGCATTGTTGTTTCGTTATTTTGTATTCGATCATATTGCGTGGGGGCAGGTTGTCGCCGACGCCGCGTCAATCGCGATGTTCATCGGACTGCTTGAAGCGCTGTTGGCAGACAGGGCGAAAGCCCACGGCTTCTGGGTGCTCAATTTGTTCCTGTCCGCGCTGATGTTTGCCTCGGCCGTCTACGTCAGCTATTTCAGCACGATTCCGACCTATTCGGCCCTGAACGAATTGAACCAGGTTGCCGGTGTCCAGGACAGCATCCGGTCCACGCTGAAATGGAAATACTTTCTATTCTTTCCGGATTTGGCCGTGATGGCTGTACTTTGGCTGGTTCGGCGTATCAGGCGCAAAACACGCACGCCGCACATGGACGGAAAAAAATGGAGACTCGGCATGCTGGCGGTTGCCGCTGTCGGCATGATCATCTCTGACGGGTACATGCAGTACGGAAAATCGATATACAGCGAACTGGCCAGGGCGGATGAAATCGGATTTCTCAATTACCAGATTTCGGCGGTATTCCATGACCTCGATGCGGACGGCCAGCCGATCGACATCGATCAGGTCGCTACGCAGATCACCAAACTCGTGAAAACCAATCCGAATGTCCGGACCACGACGGATCAGCCTGCGCTGTTCGGATCGATGGCGGGCAAAAATGTCGTCGTCATTCAGCTGGAGGCGTTCCAAAATTTTCCGATTCATTTGCGGATCAATGGCCAGGAGATTACCCCGGTGCTGAACGATTTGGCGGACAATGGCTATTATTTCCCCCGCTTTTTTCAGCAGATCGGGCAGGGAAATACGTCCGACGCCGAATTTTTGTCCAATACGTCGATTTATCCAACGGCCAGGATCGCGATGTCAACCGGATACGGCGACCGCGAATTGCCCAGCTTGCCGCGGCTGCTGCGTGCGCGCGGCTATGTTGCCGAGACGTTCCACCCGAACGATGTCACGTTCTGGGACCGCGACAAGCTGTATCCGGCGCTCGGATTTGACCGCTATTTTGATCGTCCGGCGTTTTTCAACGACCAGTTCAACGCTTTTGGTGCATCCGATGTCGAATTGTACCGGACGGCAGTCCGCCGGATGGTGGAACTGAAACAGGAAAACAAGCCCTTCTATATGCAGCTTGTCACCGTTTCCAGCCACCATCCGTTCCAGATACCGTCAGACAAGCAATGGCTGGATCTTCCCGGGGAGATTGCCGGTACGCAGTTGGGCGACTATCTGCAGGCAATCCATTACACCGATTATGCCGTCGGGGAATTGATCCGGATGTTGAATGAGAACGGACTTTACGAGGATACGATGCTGGTTCTCTATGGGGATCATTTCGGCTTGCAGCCGGAAGAAAACGACCCGGCAGACATCGGCCGGAAACTGGGCATCGTCTATCACGAGCGGATTAGCCGGTATAATGTGCCGCTCATTATCAGCGTGCCGGGTGAATCGCCGCGGCGTGTCGTCCAGACGGTCGGCGGACAGGTGGACATCATGCCGACCCTTGCCAATTTGCTGGGCGTGTCTCTTCGGGACGAGAACGTGCCTGTCTTCGGAATGGATCTGCTGAACACGGAGCGCAACGTATTCGGCATTCGATATTATTTGCCGACCGGTTCGTTTGTCAACCAGGAGGTCATGTTCATTCCCGGCAAATCGTTTGAAGACGGCGTGGCCATCTCGCTGGATACGCTCGAGCCACTGCCGGAAGTGCCCGTATCCTACCGCAAGGATTATGAATATGTTCTGCAACTGATGTCGCTGTCGGACCTGTATGTCAAGATGCTGCCCAAACGGGAGTAGGTTCGGCAGGAAGCAAAACGTTGCGGCAAAAGGCAGACAGCCAGCAGTCGTGCACTGCTGGCTGTCCGTATTTCCGGCGATCTGCATTTATTGCAGATAATCCATCATCAACTTCAATTTGGGCATGATGGCTGCAGGAATCGGTTCGTGACCGAAATACCGGTAGATACCGATTTCTTTGCTGCAGGCCAGATGGTTGTAAACGGCAAACACGGTTGAAGGAGGCGTAATGGTGTCGATGAGTCCGATGCCGATCCAGGTGTGGCAACGAATGCGGGGCGCCAGATTCATGATATCGAAATAGGTAAGCGTCTCCCGCGCTTTGGTCTCCACTTCCGGAAAAGAGCAATGTCTGCGGAAATAGTCGTTTAGCTCTCCGTAAGGTCCGGCCGGCGCAATGTCAATGGCCCGCTCGAAATGTGAGAGGTATGGATAGTCGGCCAAAGCCAGTTTCGGAATATCGGACAAAGCGGCAGCGGCCAGTGTCAATGCGCCGCCCTGGCTGCCGCCGATGACACCAATCCGGCTGCCGTCCACCTCCGGCAAGTCGCGCAACACTTCCAGCGCCCGAACCGCATCCATATAAACGGCCCGATAGTAATATTCTTTCGGATTGAGGATGCCTTTGGTCATCCAGCCGGTCACGTGGCCGTTGGAGGAAATCACATTGTCGACACTGCCGCTTTGTTGCCCCCTGCAAAGCATCTGCAACACCGCATAGCCTTTCAGGGCAAGATTGACCGTCTCGTGCAACTGGTTGTCAGCGGCCCAATTGTAGCCGTGATATTGAACGATGCCGGGCAGCGGCTTGTCCTGTTCCGGAAATGCAAGCCAGGCTTCAATCGGGGCATGGTTGAAGCCGTCGAACGTCATGCGGTATACGCGTACGCCTTTGACCGGATAGTCGAATGGCGTTCGTTCATGGCGGAGCGGTACGGCAGCCAGCTCCTGCAGCGTTTCTGACCAAAAGTCGTCGAAATCGGGCCGCTTCGTAAGCGGAGGTTGATAGACGCGAAGTTGTTCCAGCGGCAAGTCATAAGGTTGTTGCATGGTTGACGCCTCCTGTTATGCGTATGGCGGTTATGACCATCCTTCCGGGCCGATTGGCAGCGGGAAAGAGGCCACATCCATATGTTCGCAAGTGAATCCTTGCATTGGCAAAAATGGATAGCATCATTATAATGTGAACGCCGGAATATTGTGAACCCCCTATAAGTGATCATGTGAACTTTGGCATATTGTGAATCCGCATATGCACCGCCTATTGCAACCGTGAATCGTCCGTCTGTTGTCCGCCTGTTGGACCCTGCACTTTCTCCTTCCATTTGTTTGGTATATAATTGAGGCAACCAGCAAATGAATGAACGTTTCGGTTGTGGCGGTGTCAGGAATTATTCCCGGCACCGCCATTCCCGATTTAGCGCGGTCTTTTCCGGCTGCATGTCCGGCCCGGTATTTTCATGCGTTTGACAAGGAGCAGAAAATGATGATTGTAAGAACCGTCACCCCTTCCGAAAGCGGCAAGCGATTGCATCGGTACCTTCGCAACCTGATGCCGAACATGCCACTTGGCCAAATTTACAAAATGATCGACCAGGGCAAGGTGCGCGTCAACGGCAAGCGGAAAAACCAGAATTACGAATTGGCAGCCAACGATGAGATTGTTCTCCATCTCGAAGAAAACCTGTTCAGGGATGCCAGTGCCGGCGCCGGACAGAAAAAGGCGAAATATATCGGCGTCAATGCCAATATTGACGTTGTCTACGAGGATGCGGAACTGCTTGCCGTCAACAAGCCGGCCGGCCTTTTGACGCATCCCGACCAATCCCGGTCCAAAGATACGCTGATCGGCAGGGTGCACGCCTATTTGTACCGTAAAGGGGAACTGGACAGTGCGATGTTTTTGCCCGCGACAGCCAACCGGCTGGACCGGAATACAAGCGGCATCGTGCTGGTCGGCAAGACGGCGGGGATGCTTCATCGGTTGAACCAATGGATTCAACAGCGGGAACTGGACAAATTCTATATCACGATCGTAGAAGGCAGGATTGCGGGTGAAGGGCGGATCGAAGGTGCACTTGTGCGGGATGAGAAACGCAATCGCACTTCCGTCGTTGATGCGGGTTCACGCCCATCCGGTGCCGCCGATGCAGCCACAATCAAATCGGCGGCTACACGCTACCGTACCTTGCAGACCGGACGCACCCATTCGCTGGTGGAAGTGGAGTTGATCAGCGGACGCACCCATCAAATCCGCACCCATTTTCAAAGCATAGGGCATCCGTTGCTCGGCGATCTCAAATATGGCGGACATGTTTACGGAAGCATCAATCACCAGCTCCTTCACGCCTGGCGAATCATCTTGCCGGACGGGCGCGAATTTCGCGCGCCGCTGCCGCCGCTCATGCGCCAGACGCTGAAGCGGCTGAACCTGTCATTGCCCGGTTGACGGGCATCATCGGGCACAAAGGAGAGGAATCCTGTGATTCAACTGTTCCGTTTTTTGAAACCATACCGCTTGTCCATTGCGGCCGTGCTAATACTGGTGCTGCTGCAATCGCTCTCGGAATTGTATTTGCCCACCCTGATGGCGGACATCATCAATGAAGGTGTCGTCAAGGAAAACATTCCGTATATCTGGAAAGTTGGGGGCTTCATGCTGCTTGTGACGCTGCTCGGGGCCGCCGTGTCAATCGGGGCTAGTTACGGCGCTGCCCGGGTGTCGGCCGGTTTTGGGCAAATTGTCAGGGGGAAAGTGTTCCGGCAGGTCGAGACGTTTTCGCTTCAGGAATTTGACAAGCTCGGTGCCGCATCGCTCATCACCCGCACGACCAACGACATCAATCAGGTACAATCCGTGCTGACGATGATGCTGCGCATGATGGTGATGGCGCCGATGATGTGCATAGGCGGCATCATCATGGCAGTGTCCAAAGATCCGACCCTTTCCCTGGTTTTTGTCGTGGCATTGCCGGCACTGGCTGTCGCGATCTGGCTCATTGCAGCAAGAGCGATGCCGCATTTCAAGGTCATGCAGAAAAAGCTGGACCGGTTGAATCTGGTGTTGCGCGAATCGCTCACCGGCATTCGGGTCATTCGCGCTTTCAATCAGACGGAACGGGAAAAACGCCGGTTCGGCGAGGCAAATGCGGATTTTACCGCAACGGCCGTTCGCGTGAACCAGCTGATGGCGCTGGCCTGGCCAATCATGATGCTGATCATCAACCTGGCACAGCTGGCGATCGTCTGGTTTGGCGGTTTGCGGATCGACAGCGATCATATGCAAATTGGCGATTTGATGGCGTTTATCCAGTATGCGATGCAAATCATGTTTTCGCTGATGATGGTTTCCATGTTGTTCGTCATGGTGCCCCGGGCTTCGGCATCGGCCGTCCGCATTAACGAAGTGCTGCAGACGGAAGCGGCAATTGTTGATCACAAGATGGCATCATCGGAGTCATCCCGTTCTGCGGAATCATCCCGTTCTGCGGATCGCGGTCAGACCAGCAGTGAAGCACCGAAGCATGCATCCGGGGGCGTCGAGATCGTGTTCGACAACGTCACGTTCCGCTACCCCGGTGCAGAGCAACCGGCATTGTCCCAAATCTCGTTTGTGGCCCGGCCCGGCGAGGTGACCGCGATCATTGGCGGTACGGGTTCAGGCAAAACAACGCTCCTGAATTTGATCCCCCGATTCTATGATGTGGAGGAAGGAGCGGTTCGCATCGGCGGCACCGATGTACGGCACATGACGCAAGCGGAACTGCGCGCTTTGATTGGATACGTACCCCAGAAGGCGGTATTGTTCACGGGCACCATTGCGGATAATATCCGCTTCGGCAAGGAAGATGCGACGGATGAAGAAGTCCGGCTGGCGGCTGAAGTTGCGCAGGCAGCGGATTTTATCAGCGCCATGCCGAATGGTTATGACGCGGTCATTGCACAGGGGGGTACAAACGTATCCGGCGGCCAGAAGCAACGGCTATCCATTGCCAGGGCATTGGTGCGCAAACCGGCCATCTATCTGTTTGACGACAGCTTCTCCGCGCTGGATTTCAAAACGGATGCGAAGCTGCGCGCAGCTTTGCGTCCGTATACGTCCAAATCGACCGTCCTGATCGTTGCGCAGCGCGTCAGCACGGTTGTGGATGCTGACCAGATACTGGTATTGGACAACGGACGCATTGCGGGTCGCGGCACGCATCACGAATTGCTCCGGACGAATGCAGTCTATCAGGAAATTGTCGCATCCCAATTGTCGGAGGAGGAGATTGCATGAGGACCGATTCGCGCAAGGCCGCATCCGGTATGCGGGATTTTCCGGAAAGGGCGGGCGGCATATCGAATGGTGCCGCAGTTTCCGGGCAGGACCAGGCTTCGGGTGGTTCTGGCGGTTCTGGTCGTTTTCCCGGTGATTCGGGCAGTTCAGGCCGCCAACCGGGAAATTCCGGTGGTGCAGACCAGCGTCCGGAAGATTTGGGCAGATCAGGTCATCGGGGCGGTTTCGGTCATGGTCCGGGGGGACCGGGTGGTCCCGGCCGCGGACCGATGCCATTTGCCGGTCCCGGCATGAGGATGCCCGGCGCCAAGCCAAAGCAGTTCAAAGCGACGTTTCGCCGCTTGCTCGGCTATTTGAAGCCGTATCGCTGGAGGCTGGTCGTGGTGCTGCTCGCAGCCGCAGCCAGTACGGTGTTCGGCATTCTCAGTCCGAAAATATTGGGTAACGCAACCACTTTGCTGTTTGAAGGATTAGTCGCGAAATGGAACGGCATTCCGGGGGGCGGCATTGATTTCCGGGCGATTTGGGAAATCATGATGCTGCTTGTCGGGTTGTACGTCGCCTGTTCGTTGTTTTCCTATATCATGCAATATTTGATGGCAGGCGTGGCCCAGCGGACGGTCTACGCTTTGCGGCGCGACGTGAGCGAAAAGCTGCATCGCTTGCCGCTCAAATATTACGACAGCAGGACGCACGGGGAAATCATGAGTCGTGTCGTCAATGACGTGGACAATATCAGCAATACGTTGCAGCAAAGCCTGACACAATTCATCACTTCCTTCATCACGTTGATCGGGATCGTCGTCATGATGCTGACGATCAGCCCCATCCTGACATTGATCCTGCTGTTGACGCTTCCGGTCAGTTTGGTTGCAATGGGAGCGGTTGTCCGCCGGTCCCAGCGTTATTTCGTAAAGCAACAAAAAGAACTGGGTGAACTGAACGGCCACGTGGAAGAAATGTACACCGGGCACATCATGGTCAAAGCGTTCGGACGCGAAGCCAAATCGATCGGTACTTTCGATGAAATCAACCGGCGTCTGTACCAGTCAAGTTGGCGGGCACAATTCATGTCCGGCATCATGATGCCCGTCATGAACGTCATCAACAATATCGGATATGTGCTCATCTGTATCGTCGGCGGGATTTTCGTGGCGAGGCAGGCGATCAAAATCGGCGATATCCAGGCGTTCATCCAGTATGCCCGCCAGTTTTCCATGCCGTTGTCGCAAACGGCAAGCATCGCCAACATCATTCAATCGACGATCGCTTCCGCCGAACGGGTATTTGAAGTGTTGGACGAACCCGAGGAAGTTCCGGAAGCGGAAGATGCATTGTACGTTCATGCGCCGAAAGGCAACGTCTCCCTGCATCAGGTTACTTTCGGCTACGAGGCTGCACATCCGGTCATTGAAAAGATGGATATCGACGTGAAGCAAGGACAGACGATCGCGATTGTCGGGCCAACCGGCGCCGGCAAAACGACGCTGGTCAACCTGCTGATGCGGTTCTATGAACTGGACGGCGGACGCATCACGATCGACGGCGTGGATATTACCCGCATGAAGCGAGGGCATTTGCGCAGCCTGTTCGGTATGGTCTTGCAGGATACCTGGCTGTTCAACGGGACGATTCGAGACAACATCGCGTTTGGACGCCAGGATGCGACGGAGGAAGAAATCGTTGAGGCGGCCAGGGCGGCCTACGCGGATCATTTCATCCGTACGCTGCCGGAAGGTTATGATACGGTGCTGAACGAGGAAGCTTCCAACCTTTCGCAGGGACAACGGCAACTGCTGACGATTGCCCGCGCCATACTGGCCGATCCGGCGATTCTGATTCTTGATGAAGCAACCAGCAGTGTCGATACCCGGACGGAAGTGCAAATTCAGCAGGCCATGAAACGGCTGATGGAAGGCCGCACCTGCTTCGTCATCGCCCATCGGCTATCGACCATTCGTGAAGCCGACCGAATTTTGGTCATGAACAACGGAACGGTCGTCGAGCAGGGGACCCACGCGGAACTGATCGCGCGACAAGGGTTCTACGCAAACTTGTACAACAGCCAGTTTACAACCGGATTGAAGCAGGTCCACACAGGTTCATAAGCGCGAAGCAGGGCAGAAGAAAGCACCAGAGCAGACAACAGCGTTTTTCTGACAGTCTGGAAAATGGAATCGCCAGTTCGGTTTGCAGGTCAATTGTCGATGGGAGATGGACATATGGGATTTGTACCGTTTTCATCAGCACATTGGATGGCAATCGGATTGACAGCGGTTTTTGTAGTCGCCATTGTCCTTTTTCGGGGGAAATTGCGTACACCGGGGCCAGACCGCATGGCGCGTCTGGTTCTGGCGGCTTTGTTGCTGGCGAGCGAATGCGCCTTGTATGTCTGGTATGGCGTGACAGACAATTGGGGTTACCACGTTCTTCCGCTCCAACTTTGTTCCATGATGGTCTGGATTGCCGCTGCCGCGCTGCTGATACGCAACAGCAAATTGTACGAAATCGCCTTCTTCCTCGGCATTCTGGGCGCTTTGCAGGCACTGCTTACGCCGAATCTCGATTATTCGTTTCCGAATTTCCGATACTTTCATTTTTTCATCGCGCATGCCGCGATTATCGGTACGGGCGTATACATTGCAGCCGTTGCCGGTTATCGTCCGAAATTCAAAGACGCGATTCGGGCATGGTGTTGGTTGAATGGGTTTGCGCTGGTCGCTGGCATGGCCAACGTCTTGACGGGGGAAAACTTCATGTTTTTGGCTCGCAAGCCCGATACCGCTTCATTGCTCGATCTGCTGTCTTCCTGGCCTTGGTACATCCTCCAATTGGAAGTGGTTGCCCTTGCAATGATTTTGTTGCTGCTGGGCATCGTCCGGGGTTTGAACAAGCTTTTGGACCGCCGGAACCGGATTGGCAACAGGACAGTTTCGTAATCCTGCGAAGGGCCATATCCTTGAATCCATACATGATGGCCATAGCTTCGTTATTATTGATGAATGGCGGATGCGGATTGGACAGATATGCTGAAATGCGATGGCGTTCGGCACAATCTTTAGTGTCCCGACGTGCGGACCTCTTACTCTTGTAGGTTGACTGCCAATGCGCATCTTGCACACAGCCACACGCTTGACTTGCGGACAAAAATGACCATTAGACGCCGTTTTGTCCAAAAAAAGCAATCTGACGGTCAAAAATGACCATTAGATTCATGAAATGCGATTTTTTCGGCGGAAAGCCCGGCTAATGGACAAAACTGACCATCAGATTTGCCAATTGCACCAAAATCATCGCTAACGGTCATCCGTGACCGTTTACCAGAATCGGCCCCAACATAGCACAACCCAACACAGCACAACCCAACATAGCACATCCCAACCCGAACTACCCAACTCGCACAACGCCATCTTGCAAACGCCAATCCGTACAATGTCAACTCGCACAACGCCATCCCTGCCATAGCACCCGCACATCCAACTACAACACAACACACCTCAATCCGCATCTATCTGCATACATTTCAACGGCAGTTTGCGACCGACTGGCGGATATCGGTGAAGAAAGACCTGAAGCCCGCTGCCTTCGATTGCATGAAACTGCCTTCGGAGCAGATAGATTTCGCTTATGTCCGTTTATTTTTGAAAACACATATTCAAAAACAAACAAAAATGTTATACTGCCTATAAACGGAAGAAAACAAAAATATAAGTGGAGGAAACGGACATGGTGCAAAATTTGTGGGATGCAGAGAAGGCAGCTGCGCTGGCGGAGGGGCTGGAGCAGTTGGTGTACCGTTCCAACCTGATCGGCGCTGATCGCCGCGTTTGCAATATATTTGGAGGCAATACATCGGCCAAAACAACGATCCGGGACTTTCGCGGCCGTGAAGTGGAAGTGATGTTCGTCAAGGGCAGCGGATCGGATCTGGCCACGATGAAGGCGGAGCACTTTACGGGATTGCGCATGGACGACATACGCCCGCTCTTCGAACGTGATGAGATGTCTGACGAAGAGATGGTCGCCTATCTGGGCCACTGCATGATCGATGCCAAACATCCGCGCGCGTCAATCGAGACATTGTTGCACGCATTTCTGCCGTTCAAGCATGTCGACCATACCCATCCGGATGCGATCATCAGCTTGTGCTGTGCGGACAACGGCAAAGAACTGGCGCAGCAAATTTTCGGCGACCGATTCGTATGGGTGCCGTATATCCGCCCGGGATTCAAACTGTCCAAGATGATTGCCGAAGGTGTGCTGGCAAATCCGAAAGCCGAACTCGTGCTGATGGAGAAACACGGGCTTGTGACCTGGGGCGAAACGTCGGAAGCCTGCTATGCGCAAACGATCAAAATGATCAACGAAGCCGAAGCCTTCATCGAAGCGCGTGTGGACGAATCCACGCTGTTCGGCGGGATCAGGCATCGGCCGCTGCCGGCGGACGTCCGCCGCCGGATCGTTGCGGAAATCATGCCGACTGTGCGGGGGGCCGTATCCGATTCCAAAAAGATGATCGTAACCTATGACGATCAAGACGATATTTTGGCTTTTGCCGGCAGCGCGGATGCGCCGCAATTATCGCAAATCGGCGCGGCCTGCCCGGATCATCTCGTACATACGAAAGTGGTGCCGCTGTTTATCGACTGGACGCCGGATGCAGGAGATGCGCAGGGTCTGAAAAGCAAATTGCAAGCCGGGATTGCCGTATACAAGGACCAATACCGGGCTTATTTTGAACGCAACCGCAACGAAGGAGACGTCATGATTGAAGCGGCTCCGCGTGTCATTCTCATTCCGGGCATTGGCATGTTGAATACGGGAAAAAGCTGGGCGATGGCCAAAGTCAGCGGTGCGCTGTATCATCGTGCCGTCGCCGTCATGCGCGGAGCAACGACACTCGGCAATTTCGTGTCACTCAGCGAAAACGAGTCATACAACGTGGAGTACTGGCCGCTGGAATTGTACAAATTGTCCCTGGCCCCGCCGGAAGCCGAGTTTTCACGACAGGTTGCCTTCATCACGGGCGGAGCGGGCGGCATCGGCAGCGCGACGGCACGCCGCCTTGCTGCCGAAGGCGCGCATGTCGTGCTGGCGGATCTGAATGTGGCAAGCGCTCGTCAAATTGCTGATGAGATCAATGTCCAATATGGAGAAAATCGCGCATTGGCCGTCCATGTGGATGTGACCAACGAAGCGGCGGTGAAGGCCGCTTTTGCACAAACCGCACTTGCATATGGCGGCATCGACATTCTGGTCAACAATGCGGGATTGGCGACATCGAGCGCCTTCGAGGATACGTCGCTGAAAGAGTGGAATCTCAACATGAGCGTGCTCGGCACCGGCTATTTCCTCGTCGCCCGCGAAGCGTTCAGGTTGATGAAGCAACAGGGCATTGGCGGCAGCATGGTGTTCATCGCTTCCAAAAATGCGGTCTACGCCGGCAAGAACGTCACCGCCTACAGTGCGGCCAAGGCGCTGGAAGCGCATCTGGCACGATGCATTGCGGCGGAAGGCGGCACGCATGGCATTCGCGTCAACACGATATTGCCGGATGCGATTCTGCAAGGTTCGGCAATATGGCATTCCAATTGGCGCAAAGAGCGGGCTGCCGCCTATGGCATCGAGCCGGATCAGCTGGAGGAATATTATCGCCAGCGCACGACTTTGCTTGTCAATGTGTTTCCGCAGGACATCGCCGAAGGCGTCGCGTTTTTTGCCTCGTCGAAGGCGGCCAAGACGACAGGTTGCATGCTGACGATCGACGGCGGTATGCCGGCGGCATTTACGCGTTGACAAAATCCGGCAAGCCATACGGTCGTCCGTATTCGGCCTGGGAAACTTGATCCACAGCAATTCGATTGGCGTATTCATGAATGCCCAAGGAGAGGATGCTCATGGTGTCCACAGATCAGATCGAGCAAAATTATGCGCATGCCAGGCGCCAATACGCGCAGCACGGTATCGATGTCGACAAGGCGCTCGATAAACTGGCGAAGATCAAAATTTCGGTACATTGCTGGCAAGGCGACGATGTGCGCGGATTTCTGAACCGCGACCAGGAATTGACCGGCGGCATATCGGTAACCGGTCATTATCCGGGGGCGGCCCGGACGCCGGAGGAATTGCGGGCGGACCTGGAGAAGGCGTTTTCGCTTATTCCCGGCAAACACAAGGTGAACCTGCACGCCATTTATGCCGATACCGACGAACCGGTGGAATGGGATCAATTGCAGCCGAAACATTTCCAAACTTGGGTGGATTGGGCCAAGGCGCATGGGCACGGGCTTGATTTCAATCCGACGTGTTTTTCCCACGCCAAATCCAGTGACGGATTTACGCTCAGCCATCCGGACCCGGCCATCCGGAAATTCTGGATCGATCATTGCAAGGCTTCCCGCAAAATCGGAGCTCACTTCGGCGAGCAGCTCGGACAGACGTGCGTGACGAATGTGTGGATTCCCGACGGATTCAAGGACGTTCCGGTGGACCGAATGGGACCGCGGCAGCGCCTGAAGGATGCGCTTGACGAAGTGTTTGCGGAACCGCTCGATCCGCGCCACAACCTGGACGCCGTGGAGAGCAAGCTGTTCGGGATCGGATCGGAAGCGTATGTCGTCGGTTCACACGAATTTTACATGGGATACGGCATTCGGAACAACAAGCTGATCTGTCTGGATTCCGGCCATTTCCACCCCACGGAGACGATTTCCGGAAAATTGTCGGCGATTGCCCTGTTTGCGAGCGGCATTCTGCTCCATGTCAGCCGTCCGATGCGATGGGACAGTGACCATGTGGTGATCCTGGATGATGAATTGATCGAGATCGGCCGCGAACTGGTGCGTCACGATCTGCTCGATCGCACCCATATCGGACTTGATTTTTTTGACGCCAGCATCAACCGGGTTGCGGCTTGGGTCATCGGTACGCGCAATACGCTGAAATCGCTGCTCAGGGCGATGCTCGAACCGGTCGAAGCGCTGAAGCGTGCGGAGTTGGCCGGCGACTATACGACGCGGCTCGCATTGACGGAGGAGTTCAAAACATATCCGTTTGGTGCGGTCTGGGACTATTATTGCCTGCAAAAAGGCGTTCCGGTGCGGGAAACGTGGCTGGCGGAAGTGAAAGCCTACGAGCGCGACGTTTTGCTGAAGCGGATTTGACGAGTCCAGGTAAAGGATGATGGGCAATGTCCATTGCATTGGCGTTTGACTTTGGGGCCAGCAGCGGCAAGGCGCTGCTCGGCAGGCTGACGGACAATCGGATCGAGACGGAGGAGGTACACCGGTTTCCGAACGACCCTGTGCAGGTGGGCAACCGGTTGCATTGGGACATATTGCGCTTGTATCACGAAGTGAAGACGGGGCTGCTGAAAACGAAGCATGCTGGTCTTTGTCCAGACAGCATGGGGATCGACGCGTGGGCGGTCGATTTCGGATTGTTGGGCGCTGATGGCGCGCTGCTTGGCAATCCGTATCACTATCGCGATCGCCATACGGACGGCATGATGGAGAAGCTGTTTGCTGAAGTGATGCCCGCCTCGGAAGTGTTTGCACGAACGGGTATCCAGTTTTTGCCGTTCAACACGCTTTTCCAGCTCTATGCGATGCGGAAGGCAGACGATCCGCTGCTCGGGATGGCCCGCCACTGGTTGATGATACCGGATTTGCTGCGGTATTTCCTGACAGGGGAGAAGTTCCACGAGTTTTCCAACGCCACGACAACCCAATTGTTCAATCCGTCAGCAGGCGATTGGGATCGGGAACTCATGGACCGAATCGGCGTGCCTGCCGCCTGGTTTGGCAAAGTGCTGAAGCCGGGCAGCCCTGCGGGGGAATTGCGGCCATCGGTCAGAGAGGAGCTGCAACTCGGCGCGACGCCGGTCATTGCTGTTGCCGAACACGACACCGGATCTGCCGTGGCCGCCATTCCGGCGCTTGACCGTTCATTTGCCTATCTCAGCTGCGGTACATGGTCGCTGCTCGGGACGGAGGTGACGCAACCGGTGCTAAGCGATGCGGCGCGGGAAATGAACTTTACCAACGAAGGCGGCGTTGGCGGCACGTACCGGCTGTTGAAAAACATCATGGGCCTGTGGCTGCTGCAGGAAATCCGGCGCGAATGGCAGCGGGCGGGCCGCAACCACTCGTTTCCGGAACTGGTTGCGCTGGCTGTGCAGGCGAAGCCGTTTGCTGCGTTCATCGAGCCGGATGATCCGTTGTTTCTGCCGCCGGGTGACATGGCGGTGCGCATTCGCGCCTATTGCCAGCGAACCGGGCAGCGTTTGCCGGAAACGCCGGGTGAACTGGTACGGTGCATTTTGGAGAGTCTTGCCTTAAAATATCGGTATGTGCTGGAACTGACGGAGCGGCTGTCGGACAAATCGTTCGGTGGTTTGCACATGGTTGGCGGCGGCATTCACAACACGCTGCTCTGCCAGTGGACGGCCAATGCCATCGGCAGACCCGTGTGGACGGGGCCGGCGGAAGGCAGCGCCATCGGAAATCTGGCCGTACAATGGATCGCCGGCGGCCATTTCCGGGATATCGCGGAAGCGCGACGGACCATCCGGGATTCGGTGGCATTGCAAACGTACGAACCGTTAGACAAAACAGCGTGGGAAGAAGCGTATGGCCGGTTCAGGCGGGTTACCGGCCTGCCGTCCATCGCGTTGTAGGAGAGAGGACAAGATGCTGGTTGCGGAGCGTTATGAAAAAATTGTGCAACTCGTCAACGAAAATGGCAGCATGCGCGTGACGGAACTGAGCGAATTGTGCGGCGTAACGGAAGAAACGATTCGCCGTGATCTGGATCGGTTGGAAGCGGCAGGGCGCCTGCGCCGTTCACATGGAGGCGCGGTCAGCATCAAGGATCTGGCGCTTCTGCGGGGTGCGGAAACGCCCCATGCTGAACGGGAAGTCGCGCATGCTGAAGAGAAACGCCGCATCGCGGAAGAAGCGGTCGGCCGCATTCGGCCGGGGGAGCGAATCCTGCTGGATGCCAGCACGACAGCCTGGTATATGGCTCGCAGATTGCCGGACATGCATTTGACGGTACTAACCAATTCCATCCATGTGGCGACGGCGCTGGCCGTCAAGGAGAAAATCCAGGTCATCTCCACGGGCGGTCTGTTGGCACAACGCTCGCTGTCTTATGTCGGTCCGCTTGCGGAGCGCTCGCTGGAAGCCTATCATGTGGACAAACTGTTTTTTTCCTGCAAAGGGGTGCATGTGGAGCGGGGAATCAGCGAATCCAACGAACTGCAGGCTCGTGTCAAGCAGACGATGCTGGGCATTGCAGATGAAGCGATTCTGCTCGCCGATTCCAGTAAATTCGGCGTTCAGGCGTTTACGCAGGTCGCAACTTTGTCGGATGTAGACGGGATCATCACGGATGCGAAGCTTGATCCGGATATCTTGCGGGCGTTAAGGGAAAAAGGAATTGCCGTCAGCCTTGTATAGGCTGGCGTTTTTTTGTGTTTCACAATTATTGTTGATTGATATGTAAAACGTTTTATGTTTAGAAGTCCGGTGAAAAAGTCCGCCTAAGCAGGCCTTTCCCATGGTTTTATCGAATTTATAGTAGTAACAAGACGATCGAAAGAGTGATTGAACATGAAAGCCCACAAGTCGTCGGCCCTCCAG
>Ga0310833_100229_pt1 | contig 59260 bp, 44 predicted proteins | sample SM_ome_FD_201312 | JGI IMG/M metagenome (GOLD analysis project Ga0310833, IMG submission 201312) | Sorghum-adapted microbial communities enriched on stacked mutant (SM) sorghum from Joint BioEnergy Institute, Emeryville, California... ...
GACGTCAATGTGGTCACGTTTGCAGACATCCAGGATTCCTGGGCGAAGTCCTATATCGAGGAGCTCGCCACGCAAGGCATCCTGAACGGCGTGAGCGCAGATCGCTTCGCTCCGAATGCTGCTGTTACCCGCGCCCAATTCGCCGTGATGCTCGCGCGTGCGCTTGACCTGCCGCTCGAAGCCTATGAAGGGCTGTTCTCTGATGTTCCGGAGACCCTGACCTGGGCGGCGCAAGAGATCGAAGCGGCCAACCGCGCCGGCATCGTGCTCGGCAGCGAAGGGAAGTATAACCCGAATGATCTGATCACTCGCGAGCAGATGGTGACGATGGTCGTCCGCGCCGTGAAGCATGTCAACCCTGAGCTGGCAGCCCAGTTGACCTCGCCGGTCCAATTCGCCGATGCAGCGGAGATCGCTTCCTATGCGAAGGACGCTGTCGATGCGGCGGTAGCGCTGGACATCATCAACGGCATCGAGAAGGGCAACCAGACCTTCTTCGCGCCGAAGGATCACGCGAATCGCGCGCAAGCGGCGAAGGTGATCCACGCCATGCTGGCAGCACTTCAGTGACGATCATTCCTGATCCATACGCCGGCGTCGCAGGTCAGCGATGCCGGCTTTGGCATGATCAGGAGAGTATGACCAAGGGGGGCGGGAAGATCATGTCGAGAGGCAAAGGATGGATGATCGCCTGCATGATGCTGGCGCTGGCGGTTCTGGGGCTGGCTGGCGGGCAGACAGCGCATGCGGAAGCGATCACCTACGCGGATGGCCAATATCAGGCGCCGTTCCAGGTGCTCAAGGATACGTCGGATGAGATCTCGGCGACAAGCGACTATGTGGAAGGAACGGCGGAGATTCATATCGAACATGGCAAGATTCAGGCGCTGCTCACATTGAAGAACAGCTCCTGGTGGCAGGAATTCAAGGTCCAGTCCCATGCCGGGCAGGCATACACTGATGTGGTGACGGTAAGTGAGGATGCCGAGCGGCAGACGAGCGTGGTCACCTTCCCGATCGATGACCTGTCCCGTTCCATCAACGGGAAGATTCACATCATCGTGACCGGCATACCCGGCTTCGAGTACGACCACCAGTACGATATCCGGCTCAAGTTCGATGCCAGCGGCATCCCGGTGTCGACGAAGCCTGCGGCGTCCGAATCCTCCGAAGCGAACGCTGCGCCGGTCACCACGCCTTCGGCGAAGCCGGAAGCAAGCTCGCCTTCGGCGCAGGAGACGCCTGCGAAGCCGGCGGAGGCCGCCGATCGTTCGGAGAGCACCCAGGACCGGCAGGCTCAGGCTTCTGAGCCGCAGAAACAGACGGAGACAGCCGATCAGGGCGCAAGCCCGGCTGGCAACGGAGGGGAAGCTGCGGCGGCAACCGAAGCCGATGCGGCTGATCCGGGACAGGAGTCCGGGGATGCGATCGAGGAAGAGGCACCGTCCGCCGATGAAGCAGGCGATCTGCCGGATGGCGAGGAGCCGCTGGCGCCCGCGGATGCGGCGGAGGAGTCCGAGCCTGCAGCCGGAAGCGCACCGTGGATTCTCATCGCCATTGGCGCGCTGCTCGTGATCGTGGCAGCCGTCGCTGCGACGATCTGGTTCAGGCGGCCGCGCAAGGCTTCGTAAGCAAGCGCAAGGAATCGAACGCTTGCAGGAATTCGAAAGCTTGCCAGGAATCGAATTCGCAGGGATTCGCAAGCTCACACGGGTTCGCGAGATCGTAACGAATCGTGGATTCGCAAGAGACAAGTTCGTATCAACACTATCCAAGCAAGGGAGCAACTCGGATGAACAAGCGGCTGAAGTTAACCGTTGCAGTATGGCTCGCGTTGATCCTGGCCGTGGCTGGCTGCGGCGGCGGATCAACAGGTGCCGGTCCGTCCGTCATCGATGCGGATGCGGGCGGTGACCGGATCATCGCCACGACCGTGGCATTGACAGAGATCATGGATGCACTGGAGCTGGATCTCGTCGGCATCCCGAGCAGCTACAAGGACCTGCCTGAACGATATGTCGGGGTCCAGGAGGTGGGCAATCCGATGAGTCCGGACATGGAGATCATCCTCTCGCTGAAGCCGACCGAGGTGCTGTCGGTGACGACGCTTCAGTACGATCTGGAGCCGCTGTTTGCCAACCGGGGCATCCAGATGACATACGTCAATCTGGAGAGCATCGAAGCGATGCATCGTGAGATCCTGGCGCTCGGCGAGCGATACGACCGGAAGGCCCAGGCGGAGGCGATCGTCCGGCGGTTCGAGCGGAAGGTCGCGGAGATCCAGGAGAAAGTGAAGGGGCGCGAGGCGCCGACCGTCCTGATCCTGCTCGGCGTCCCGGGCAGCTATCTCGTGGCCACGGAGAACTCGTACATCGGGGACCTCGTCCGGCTGGCTGGCGGCAAGAACGTGATCGTCGGCGAGGAGGCCGAATATCTGGCCTCGAATACCGAATATCTGCACCAGGCCAATCCGGATGTCATCCTGCGGGCGGCGCATGGCATGCCGGAGGAGGTCGTGAAGATGTTCGATGAGGAGTTCCGCACGAACGATGTCTGGAAGCATTTTAACGCCGTGAAGAACGGCCGCGTCTACGATCTGGAGGAAGAACTGTTTGGCACGACGGGCAACCTGGCAGCCGTGGAGGCGCTTGAAGTGCTGGAGCAATATTTGTACCCGGATGTACAGAACTAGCAGCAGAGGATGTGTAGGATGAAGAGAAAACAGGTCATATCGCTGATCGCCGTCATACTCCTGCTGATCCTGGCGTTCATCGTCTCCGCGATTACCGGCAGCCTGCGCGTGACGCCGCTGGAGCTGATCTCGGGCCTGCTCTTCGGCGGTCATGAACAGGTCGAGATCATCAAGGATCTGCGCTTCCCGCGGATCATCATCGCCATCTTCGCCGGCGCCGCGCTGTCCGTGAGCGGGCTGCTGCTGCAGGCGGTGATGCGCAACCCCCTGGCCGATCCGGGGATCATCGGCGTCTCCGCCGGCGCGAGCTTCATGTCGCTGCTGATGGCCACGCTGCTTCCGACGCTTTATTTCTTCACTCCGCTGTTCGCGTTCCTGGGCGGAGCGTTGGGCTTCTTCCTCGTCTACGCCCTGTCCTGGCGCGGCGGGCTGAATCCGCTGCGCATGGTGCTGATCGGCATCGCCATCCATTCCGTGTTCAGCGGTCTGGCGCAGGCGCTGGGCATGCAGGGCAGCTCGCTCATCTCGTCGCTGACCCAGATGAATTTCACGCTGTCGATGAAGACGTGGAGCGAGGCGGAGACGCTGGTCATCTGCGGTTCGATCGGGCTTGTGCTGGCTCTGCTCGTCAGCAGATGGTGCAACTATCTCGCATTGGAGGACAAGACCGCCCGGAACCTTGGGCTGAATGTCAATCTGATGCGCTTCGTGATCTCCATGATCGCGGTGTTGCTGGCGGCGGTCGCCACCTCGGTCGCGGGAGTATTTGCCTTTGTGGGCCTGCTGGTGCCTCATATCGGCAGACTCCTGGTCGGATCGGATCACAGGATCCTCACCCCGTTCTCCATCCTGGCCGGAGCGGCGCTGATCCTCATCGCGGATACGGTCGGCCGGGCGTTGATGCCGCCCCACGAGATTCCCGCTTCGATCATCATGGCGGTCATCGGTGGGCCTGTCCTCATCATCCTGCTGAGAAAGAGTGAGCGGATCTATGGAAATTAAACAAATCTCCTATGCCTACGATCGCACGAAACAGACGCTGCACTCGATCAGCGGCCGGATCGCCAGAGGGAAGATCACCACCATCATCGGGCCCAATGGAAGCGGCAAGTCCACCCTGCTCAGCATCATGTCGAAGAATGCGACGCCGGACAGCGGGCAGGTGATCCTGGACGGCAAGTCCCTCCAGGCGTACAGGGCGAAAGAGCTGGCGAGGAAGCTGGCGGTCGTTCATCAGCACAACGTGGCGCCATCCGATCTGACCGTCGAGAAGCTGGTCGGCTACGGGCGCATCCCGCATCGCGAGAGGTTCGCCTCCGGCTCGGAAGAGGATCAGCAGGCGATCGAGTGGGCGCTTGCGTGCACGAACCTGCTGGGCAAGCGGAGCAAGACGCTGGATGCCCTGTCCGGCGGTGAGCGGCAGAGGGTCTGGATCGCCATGGCGCTGGCGCAGAAGACGCCGTTCCTGTTCCTGGACGAGCCCACGACCTATCTGGATATGTATTATCAATATGAGATCCTCGAGCTGATCCGCAGGATCAACCGCGAGCATGGCATGACGGTCGTCATGGTGCTGCATGACATCAACCAGGCGATCCGCTACAGCGACCGGATCATCGCGATGAAGGACGGACGGGTGGTCATTCAGGGCGAGCCGGAGCAGGTGATCACGCGGGAGACCCTGCTGGATATTTACGGCATGGAGACGATCGTCAGGACTGATCCGGAAGCCGGCCTGTACATCGTGCCTGTCGGTCTCGGCCATGTTCGCTGATGGGAAGCGATGGCGCATCGGCATGCGCCGCTCCCGTCGGTTTCCGCCTTATCATAACTGAGTACGGGAGTTGTCGGTACCGATGAATGCCAAAGATATCGCATGGATTCGCAGACATATCAAGCCTGATCATGATGCTCTCAGGGTATTTGATATCTTGCACGTCTATATTATGAAGGAAAGCAGCGAGATCTACCATTATGAGGCGCAGCCATTCGCCTTCCTGGAGAAGGATCAGCAGGAGCTGTTCATGGGCAATTTCCGGAAGCTGCTCAGCGGACGGATGGATGAGAAGCTGTTCGAGCTGAGGTTCCAGGGCGAGGCGGAGGAGGATCATGCGCAGCCGCTTCTGCTCGAGGCGATGCAGGCGAAGAGCCTGGAGGACTGGAAGGACCACATGCTTCGCCTCGTCAGCAAGATGCTGAAGGATGACCACCAGTTCGGGCAGGACACGGTCATCACCTTCATCCGCGGGGAGTATTTCAAGCCGATGAAGCAGCGGAGCGAGGAGTCGGAGGAGAGCGAGAAGGACGAGGTGTACGCCTTCGGCTTCATCCTGTGCACGATCAACAAGACGGAGCAGCCTCCGAAGTCGATCGTGTTTGATTACGTGAGCCGGGAATTCCGCTCCCATGTGGCGGTTGACCCGATCATCAAGCTCGCTTCGCCGGAAGGAGGCTTCCTGTTCCCGTGCATCACCGACGACGCGATGGATGTGAATCACATCCTGTATGCTTCCGGCAAGGCCCATGAACCTGACATGCGCTTCATCGAGGACGTGCTGAACGGCGAACTTCGCGCCACGGCCAGGCAGGACAAGGCGGTGTTCGAGGAGATCGTGCGCGAGGTGGCGGGCGACGAGCTGGAGGCTTCGACGCTGGCCCACGTCTACGAAGAGATCCATCGCCTGATCGAGGATCACGAGGAAGAGGAGCCGCCGAAGCTGGATGTGCGCGATGTGGAGCGCATCCTGACGGCGAGCGGCGTGGAGGACGTCACGAAGGAGAAGGTGGAGCTGGCGTTCCGGCAGGTGGTCGACGACGAGAAGTATGAGCTGAAGGCGACCAGCGTATTGCCGAAGTTCGAGGCCAAGTCGATCAGGATCGAGACGAAGGTGGCGACGATCTCGATCAGCCCGCAGGATCTGAGATACGTGCGCCAGGTCCGCTACCAGGGCAAGCGGTGCATCCTGATCGAAGTGGACGAGGATGCGGTGATCGAAGGCTTCACGATGCGCACGGAGACGCTGATGTAACGGGGGACTGTTATGGATGCAACCTTGTCTGGGACGCTAGCGTCAATCAGGATGAATAATCATGGTTGAGGTGATGATCGTGTTGCTAAACGGTTGGCATCGGCGTACGGCCCGCCTGGCGACGGCGATCATGCTGTTGGCCGGATGGATGGCGATGGCAGGATGTGCTTATGAGGATGGAGCGGATACGACCGAAGAGGTGACCGCCGGAGGTGTTCGTGATCCATTGCCGGATGCATCGGGGGAAGAGACGGCAGCAGATGGAACGGAGGATGCTGCGGAAGCTTCCGAACCTTCTCCGGACGAGCGGTCGGAGCCCTCTGGCGTCAGGACCGCAACACCGCCCGAGCCCGAGGTGGTCATCGACTATCGCCAGGCTGTCAGCCTGGGCGGCAATCCCGACATATCCCCTTCGCCAGGCACGAAGATCATCGAAGTCCGTCCGGGGAACAGGCTCACCATCGATGAAGCGAAGTTGCGGATCCCTGTCCCCGAGAAGCAGCATGAGCCGATGAGCGGCATGCTGGCAACGACGCTCGAAGTGGAGCAGGGAGAGGAGCTGGCGAAGATCCGGATGACGCTGCGCAACATCTCTGGCCGGGACCTGAAGCTCACCTCCTCCAGCGGTCAACGATACGAGATAGTTGTAACGGATGAGCAGGGGAATAACGTTTATCAATGGTCGATGCATTTTTCCTTTATTTCGATGATCATCGATTGGGAGCTTGCGGCAGATGAGTCGGTGACCTATGAAGAGGAATGGAGTTATGTCAACGATGAGGGAGATCGGCTGGCGCCCGGCACCTATGTCGTGCGTGCGGTCATCCTGGCGAGACTGCCATCCGGCGAGGCGATCGACCCGGCTGAGCTGACGGCGGAGACGAAGATCACGATTCGCTAGGTTAGAGGCGAATCATCATCGGAGAAAGCAGGTGGTATCATGAACGAGGTCCATGATCGTCCATCCCGGCTCACTCTTGTCTATCCATCGGTCCGGTATGAGGCGGAGTTTCGGGACATGATGGCCGAGTGGGAGCAGACGGGAGAGAAGATCGAGCCATTTGTGCTGCGGATGGATGATGAGGATTTTGCCGCTTATGTCAGCGCGCTGGAGAGGATGAAGACGGAACCGACCGGTCACCGCAAGACGGTAAACAGTTCCACCTTCTGGTCGATCGACGGGGAAGGGCGGATGATCGGTGCGGTGAACATCCGGCACGAGTTGAACGAGCATCTGCTGAAGATCGGCGGCCACATCAGCTTCGGCATCCGACCCGGCGCACGGCGCAGAGGGTACGCGGTGGAGCAGCTTCGGCTGGCGTTGTCTGAGGCAGGCAGTCTGGGCCTCAGTCGCGTGCTGGTCACCTGCGATGAAGACCATGAGGGGGCGCGCCGGACGATCCTGCGCTGCGGCGGCGTCCTGGAGAACGAGACGTTCTTCAACGGCAAGAGGGTGCAGAGGTATTGGATTGATCTTCAGCCGTGATCCTGCCAGGCGTGATGACGTCTCTCCGATGAGGTCGCGGCTTGCCCGCTGAGCATCGGTTCGTACATCAAAGGCAAGACGATCATCCCAAGGACACCAGGGCCTGTTTGGCCGCCTGGAAGGCTTCTTCGCAAGCCGCTGCGGCCAATGGCAACCTCTGGTGTCCTTTTCACATGACCGATCGTGTCCGTCAGCGGTATCGATCAAGGCCGGATGGTCGCTCGGTGTTGCCGGATTCTACCGTGATGGCTGTCCTGCCTTAACAGACTCAACCGGGCTGGACAACCTGCGTGAACAGGCTCAGCTGAACTTCGGCAGCCAGTCGCCGTGCGCCTCGATCAGGTCGTCGCACAGGGCGACGATCTCGTCCAGCGTCAGCTCCGCCGCGGTATGCGGATCCAGCATCGCCGCATGATAGATGTGCTCCTTCTTGCCGGTAATCGCCGCCTCGATCGTCAGCAGCTGCGTGTTGATGTTCGTCATATTGAGCGCGGCGAGCTGCGGCGGCAGAGCTCCGACATAGGTCGGCTGCACTCCGTTCCGGTCGACGAGGCAAGGCACTTCGACGCACGCATTGCTCGGCAGATTCGTGATCAGCCCGGTGTTCATCACATTGCCGCCGATCTTGAACGGCACATCGGTTTCGATCGCTTCCATGATATAGGAGGCATATTCATGAGACCGCTCGTGGGTCAGCGACTGATTGTTCACGAGGTCGTTCCGCATCTTCTTCCAGCCCTCGATCTGGGCCACGCAACGGCGCGGATACTCATCCAGCGGGATGTTCAGCTTGTCGATCAGCTCCGGATACTGCCGCTTGATGAAATACGGATGGTATTCCGCATTATGCTCGGAGGACTCGGTGACGTAGTAGCCGAATTTGAACATGATCTCATAGCGCACCATGTCCCAATGCTTCTCCTTCTGCTTCTCCCTGGCGCGCCGCTTGATCTCGGGGTACAGATCGACGCCGTCGCGCGTCACCTCGAGCAGCCAGGCCATATGGTTGATGCCGGCGATCTTCGCCTGCACGCCCGTCTGGTCCATGCCCAGGTTGCCGAACAATCCCGGGATGCAATGCTGCACGCTGTGGCAGAGCCCGACCGTATTGACCCCGCCGTGGGTGATCATCACATTCGTCAGCACGGCCATCGGATTCGTATAGTTCAGGAACAGGGCGTTCGGACATACCTCGCGGATATCCCTGGCGAAATCCAGCATCACGGGGATCGTGCGCAGGTTGCGGAAGATGCCGCCGATCCCGACCGTGTCGCCGATCGTCTGCCTGAGGCCATACTTTTTCGGCACCTCGAAATCCGTGATCGTGCAGGGATCATACCCTCCGACCTGGATCGCGTTGATCACATACTTCGCGCCGCGCAGCGCTTCCTTGCGGTCCGTGTAGGCCTTGACCTTGCAGGTGCTGCCCGTCGTTTTCTGCAGATTCTCCAGCATCATCCGCGAGTCGTTCAGCCGCTCATGATCGATGTCGAACAGGGCCAGCTCGAAGCCCTGCAGCGCGGGAGTGAGCATCACATCCCCCAGCACATTCTTGGCAAAAACCGTGCTCCCTGCCCCCAGAAACGTAATCTTGCCCATCTGATCTACCTCCCATGATTGATATGTGTCATGCAGATCTGTCTCCATTGTAAGGGACAATCGGTCAGCTTCGTATGGAATAATGATAGATAAATATGGCGTGAAGCTGTATTTTTGCCTTTCGACAAGGTTGCATATATGGAATAAGCGCAGATCATCCCGATGATCCAAAGGGCTCTAACATGACATGCGAAGCGTCGGAACATCTAATTATTCCATGAAAAGTAGTGCAGAATGGCTGATAGCGGGTGCTCCCCCCGTATGCTACAATGGACGCGACAATGGAACGAGACCGCTCGAACGAGCGGGGTTCTGACGGAACCGGACCTGAAGTCCGGAAGATCTGACAAGGAAAGCGGGTGTGCCTGTTGAATCGCAGGATACTGTTTAACGATGGTTGGGAGTTCGCGAAGAGCGGACTGGATGCGGAGGATTGCTCGGGCTTGTCCTTCACGCCGGTCGATCTGCCGCATGATTGGCTCATCTACAACACGCTCGACCTGTATGAGGACAGCATCGGCTGGTATCGCAAGATCTTTCATTATGCCAAAGGACAGGAAGGTGATGCGGAGCAGCTCCTGCTCTGCTTCGACGGGGTCTACATGGACTCCTCCGTCTATGTGAACGGCAGGCTGATCGGCGAGTGGAAGTACGGCTATTCCTCCTTCGAGCATGAGATGACGGAGGCGCTGAAGGATGGGGCGAACGAGATCCTCGTCAAGGTCGTTCATCAGGCGCCGAACAGCCGCTGGTACTCCGGCGCCGGCATCTATCGCAATGTTTGGCTGAAAGTGCGGGGCCCGAGCCACATCGTGACCGACGGCATCTACGTATCGACGAAGCAGCTGGGCGATGATGGGCTGGTCGAGATCGAGACGGAGCTGAGCCTGGCGGAGGATGCGGAGCTGTCCCATACGCTGCTGCTGCATGGCGAGGCGGTTGCCTCGGCGGCGGAGCGACTCTATCCGCGGCAGGATGGAGCGGCACTGAGCCGCCTGCAGCTTCGGGTGTCGAACCCTCTCCTCTGGAGCCCGGACCAGCCGCAGCTGTATGAGCTCGTGACCGAGCTGAAGCTGAACGGCCGGTCGACTCCTGTCGAGCAGGTGTCGACGAGGGTCGGATTCCGCAGCGTCGTGATGGACCCGGAGCAGGGGCTTGTGCTGAACGGCCGGAAGCTGAAGCTGAACGGCGTATGCGAGCATCATGACCTGGGAGCGCTGGGCGCGGCATTCAACGTGCAGGCGATGCGGAGAAGGATCGGGATCCTGCGGGCGATGGGCGTCAACGCGATCCGCACGGCGCACAACATGCCGGCCCGGGAGCTCATGGATCTGGCCGACGAGATGGGGATGCTGATCGTCTCCGAAGCCTTCGACATGTGGGAGAGGCCGAAGACCCGCTACGACTACGCCCGCTTCTTCCCGGAATGGATGGCGAAGGACGTGCGCAGCTGGGTGCGGCGGGACCGCAATCACCCGAGCCTGATCATGTGGAGCATCGGCAACGAGATCTACGACACCCACGCGGACGAGCGGGGGCAGGAAGTGACGCGCATGCTGATGGCGGAAGTGCTGAAGCACGATCCGAAGCAGAACGGCAGGGTGACCATCGGGTCGAACTACATGCCATGGGACAATGCGCAGCAATGCGCCGACATCGTCAAGGTGGCCGGCTATAACTACGCGGAGAAATACTACCGCGAGCACCATGCGGCGCATCCGGACTGGATCATCTACGGCAGCGAGACCGGATCGGTCGTGCAGAGCCGGGGCGTCTATCACTTCCCGTTCGAGCAGCCGATCCTCGCCGATGATGACGAGCAATGCTCGGCGCTCGGCAACAGCACGACGAGCTGGGGGGCGAAGTCGACGGAAGCGTGCATCATCGCGGAGCGGGACACGCCGTTCTCCCTCGGCCAGTTCGTCTGGACGGGCTTCGACTATATCGGCGAGCCGACGCCTTATCATACGAAGAACTCGTACTTCGGCCAGATCGACACGGCGACGTTCCCGAAGGATTCGTACTACATCTATCAGGCCGCCTGGACCGATTACAGGAAGCGTCCGATGGTGCATATCTTCCCGTATTGGGATTGGAACGAAGGCCAGATCATCGACGTGCGCGTCGCCACCAATGCGCCGAAGGTCGAGCTGAAGCTGAACGGCAGATCGCTGGGCGTGTTCGAGCCGGAGCACAAGCAGGGTACGAGGCTCGTCGGCTGGTGGAAGGTGCCTTATGAGCCCGGGGAGCTGGAAGCGGTCGCGATGGACGAGGACGGCCGCGTGATCGCCACCGATGTGCAGCGATCCTTCGGGGATGCGAAGCGGATCCGGCTCACCCCGGACAAGCGGCAGCTGAAGGCCGACGGCCGCGACCTCATCTTCCTCGAGATCAGCATGGACGATGAGGAAGGACGGCACGTGGCCAACGCGAACAACCGGGTGCGCGTCGAGGTGAGCGGGGCGGGACGGCTGCTCGGTCTGGACAACGGCGACAGCACCGATTATGACCAGTACAAGGGGATGAGCCGACGGCTGTTCAACGGCAAGCTGATGGCGATCATCGGGGCGACGCTGGAGAGCGGACCGATCCGCGTCCAGGTGACTTCCCCATCCCTGGAGCCTGCCATGATCGAGCTGGAGGCTCTCCCGGCGGAAGACGCGGACCTGACCGGCATCACGGCCATTCAGCGGAACGAAGACCTGCCGATCGTCATGGGCTCGGCCGACGAGGTGCCGGTGCGCAAGATCGAGATCATCAGCGAGTCCGGCCGGAAGCTCGGTCCCGACCTGCGGGAGATCACCGTGCGCGCCCGCCTCTATCCGGAGCATGCGTCGTACCGCGAGGTGGAATGGAGCGCGGTCAACGACGCGGGCATCGTTTCCAACATCGCCAGGGTGGAAGCAAATGGCCTGGAGGCGAAGGTGACGGCGCTGGGCGACGGTTCGTTCCGCATCCGCTGCACGAGCAAGAACGGCACGGACCGGACGAAGCTGATCTCGCAGCTGGAGTTTGCGGCGGAAGGGCTGGGCATCGCCTGCAAGGACCCATACGGCTTCATCGCCGGCGGGCTCTATGATGTCAGCGTCGGCGACGTCGGCAACGGCAATGAGCGGGGCGTGGCGACGGCTCGCGACGGTAAGTCGCAGGTCGGCTTCCGCAACCTTGACTTCGGCCCCTACGGCTCCGATACGATCACGATCCCGATCTTCGCGCTGTCCGACGAGCCGTACGAGATCGAGATCTGGGAAGGCATGCCGGGCGAGGAAGGCAGCGAGCGCCTGACGACGGTGACGTATCAGAAGCAACCGATCTGGAACGTCTATCAGGAGGAGACCTACAAGCTGCCGCGGCGCCTCCGCGGTCTGACCTCGATCTGCTTCGTCACGAAGGCGAAGATTCATATCAAGGGCTTCTCCTTCGCGCGGCTGAACCGGGCCTTCGCGCGGAATGCCGCCGCTGACTGCGACCGCATCTACGGAGACGCGTTCGAGATCCGTGATGGACGCGTGGAAGGCATCGGCAACAACGTCTCGCTGGAGTTCGACGACATGGATTTCGGCGAGCAGGGGGCGAAGAGACTCGTCATCTGCGGGCGCTCGCCGATCGACAAGAACACGGTTCATATTCGCTTCACGGGTGAAGGCGAAGCGAGCAATCAGCTCGTGGAATTCACGCATTCGGAAGGCTATGAAGAGAGGACATTTGAACTGGAGCGGGTGGCAGGTGTGCAGAAGGTGACGTTCATCTTCCTGCCCGGGTCGAGCTTCGACTTTGCCTGGTTCCGTTTCGAGTCCTGACGGAGTGACCTGTCATAATAATCTCACAGAGGGCGGATCCATCCTGCGTTGTCGTCTGGCGCCGAACCATGTCAGCATGAGTCGGCATCACCGTCGACACCGCCGGAGGGGTCCGCCCTTTTTCATGGCCTGCAAGCGGATCCATCCTGCGCCCGTCGTCCGATGCCGAACCATGTCAGGATAAGTCCGAGCACGCCGCCGACCAACGCCGGGATGATCCAGCCCAATCCCTGTTTATACAAGGGCAGGCAGTCATTAGCCATTCGGGGCTCACGCCGCTGCTGATCCTTTTCCTCATCACGCTGGTGACTCTTTCCAGCGGAGTGATCATTAACAGTCTGTCCGCGCGCGCATTCCGTCATGCATGAGGATGCCTGCCAGGTGATCCGGGTTTGACCGCTAATCCCGCCAGATGAGCTATATTGCGTTAGATAAAAGTAATATAAATTGACATATAATCGATCAGTGATCATATATATGTGATATAAATTTACGCAAAGAGGTTGAAATACGGAATATTTATCGCTATCATTTGCTTTACCAGCTATATTATGTAAAATAATATAACACATGGGAGGAGAGGAAACGATGGAGAGTCATGTGGAAAGTCGGTTTGCGCGCAAAGCGTGGATCATCCTGCTGGTGATGCTCCTGATCGCATCGATCAGCGGGTTCGTCCAGGCTTCACGCCCGGCGCAGGTATTGGCCGCGGAGGAGAACCTCGTCAATATTCCGCGGATCACGGCCAGGCAGATCATCTCGGACCTGCCGAACGTCATCGTCATCGGAACCGGAGGGACCATCTCAGGCCAGGCCACCAACGGAGATCCGACGAACTTCCAGAGTTACAGGGCCGGTACATATACGATCGAGGAGATGGTGCGGTCGCTGCCAGGTCTGGACAAAATCGCGGATGTCAACACCGTTCAATTCGGCAACAAGGGTTCAGGCTCCATCTATTCCGAGGGAACGAACATCATCGCCGGCGACAGCCTGAATCCCCAGCATGCCCGCATCCTGCTCATGCTCTCGCTCGCCTTCACGGATGATGTGGAGCAGATCCGCGAATGGTTCGCCACGATCGGCACGTGGGACATCGATGCAGTGAAAGCAGCCAACTAGATGTCCGTCATATCAGGAGAGGGCGAGTTCAAGGCCGGCGATCACTGCCGAGAAAGCAGCCAACTAGATGTCCGTCATATGGGAACATGAAGAGGGTCGCCGCCTGGTATCCCGCATTGGCGACCGTACAGCAGAAGGGAGGAGAGGCCATCAGGCCCCTCCTCTTCCTGCTTGCATCAGTTCACCGGCGAGCCGCTTACAGACGTTCCGTTCTTCGTGATCGTATACTCGATCACCTGACCGCTCCAGAAATGGAACTTCAGCAACACGACGCCATCCTTCGTCTCATCGAAGAAATTCGGCGTCAGCACGATCTCGCCCGCCTCATATGCCGGCTCGAAGGTATAGGAGAATTCCTTGTATGGTGTCCAGCTGTGCGGGCCCGCGAAGCTGCCGTCCTCATGGTAAGCCTCCATCGTCGCGAGCAGATCGCCGTTAAACTGCACCGGGATACGGAAGTGATCCGTTTCGCCGCTGGTTGCTCCGAACACGGGCGTGTCGTAAGAGAGGATGCGGAAGGTCCAGGGAGCTCCCAGGTTGAAATAAGCCGTCAGCCTGGCCTGCTCCCCCGTCGAATCCGCGGAGGTCAGCGTTTCAAGCAGGCGCGCGCTCAGCGTGAGGATTCCGCTGTCCGGATCATAGCGATAATCCGATAAGCGTTGCAGCGGCCTGGTACCGATCGCCATCAGGATGAGCCGCCTGCCGTTCAGATCGAGCCTGATCGCCGCATCCTGCACCGGCTCGCCTTGCCGGATGAAGATCAGGTCGGTTTCCGCCGTGGCGGAACGGCCCCGCCAGCTTTCCCGCATCATCTCATACAGCTGCGGGTCATTCCATTCGAATGTGCGGCGGTTGAAATGCTGCCCGTTATCCCACAGCATGTGGGTGATGCCCAGCTGTTTCGCATAAGTCAGCATGTATTCGAAGAATTTCAGCTTCTCGCCCTGCTCGATCGTACCCGTATGCCGGTCGAAGCCGAGCAGGCCGAATTCGCCGATGATGACCGGTATGCCTTCGCTGACGAAGGTGTCGTACAGCCGATCGAAGGTCCGAACGATATGCTGCCGGGTCTCCTCATTAAACGTGTAGAAGCCGGCGATATTGACGCTGAATGGCCAGAATCCGTAATAATGCGCGGTCACGATGAGATTCGGATCGTTCAGTTCAGCGAGGACAGCCTTCAGATCATCGAGGTACGCCTGTTCATCCGCGCTTGTGTACAGCGTCGGCAGCACCAGCGGACGGGTGGCGTTCAGGCCGCCCGACTGACGAACGATCGAGTGAAATGACCGGTTCAGATCATTCAGCAGCTCCTGCTCCGATCTGCCGGAGACTTCCCCGTAGAACGAGGGTTCATTGATGCTCTCGAACATCAGCTTGCGGTCGTGATGCCTGAAGTGTTCCGCCACCTGCCTCCATATGGCGGTGAAGCGCGCCAACACCTCATCGTAGCGGTCGCCCATGCCATTGACCCATCTCCACGAATCATGATGGGCGTTGATCATGACATACAGACCTTCTTCCAGCGACCAATTCACCACTTCCTCGATCCGATCCAGGAATGCCGGGTCGATCTTGTAATCCGGCGCCGGACCGGTCTTCAGATCCCAGGTGACCGGGATGCGGATGCTCCTGAACCCCTGGTCCGCGATCTGTGCGATCAGTTCGCGGGTGACCTGAGGATTGCCCCAGGCCGTTTCGTCCTCCGATGCCGGATCATCCGTTCCGCCCATGCCAACCGAGTCGAAGGTATTGCCCAGATTCCACCCGGGGTTCATCGCTTCCACATACAGCTGCATGGCCGACTTTGGCGTTTCCGCGGCCATGGCGCTCGCGCCAGGAACGAGACCCAGCGCCAACATGGCAGCAAGAATCAGACTGATGGCTCTCTTGTTGCGTCTCTTCATAAACTAACCCCTTTCCATCATCAAATGTCACGGCGCGATGTAAGCGCTCACTTAGAAACTATACACTGGATAATCGAACCAATCTTCCCTAAAAATTAGTGGAAAAATCATGTAATTATTTGACTATCCGCCAAATGTTCACGCCGTCCCGCATGTGTTACAATCAATACGTATACATACTGATGAGAGGACAGGTGTGGAGATGAGCAAGTTCGAGCAGGTAACGGTGGAGCAGAAGGCGAATATTTACTTTGACGGCAAGGTGACGAGCCGCACCATCTGGCTTCAGGATGGCACGAAGAAGACACTCGGCATCATGCTGCCGGGGGAATATGAGTTCTCCACCGGCCTCAGGGAAGTGATGCAGATCGTCTCCGGCAAGCTGGATTACCGCCTGCCGGGCGATGACTGGAAACGGATCGAGGGTGAGGGAGCATTTGAGGTTCCGGCGAACTCGTCCTTCCAGCTGAACGTCCAGGAAGTGACCGACTACACCTGCTCCTATCTGGAGGACTGACGGCTCGGACTTTCCGGGCAGGTGTGATCCATGCAAACCTATCAAATGGAAAGAAGGAGTTGAGGACAATGAGCAATCGCACGATCAGATGGGGAATCATCGGCGCGGGAGTTATCTCGGGCAAGTTCGCGAGCGACCTGAAGAGCGTGCCGAACGCGGAGTTGGTCGCCGTCGCCGCACAGTCGGCGGAGAGGGCGCGCAGCTTCGCTGACCAGCACGGGATTCCGCACGCATACGGCAGTTACGAGGAGCTCGTCAACAGGGATGACATCGACATCGTATATATCGGCACCCTGCACCCGATGCACAAGGATGGCGCGCTGCTGTGCCTGAACGCGGGCAAGGCGGTGCTGTGCGAGAAGCCGTTCACGATGGATGCTGCCGAAGCGGAGGAGCTGATCCGCACGGCGCGGGAGAAGAAGCTGTTCCTCATGGAAGCGATGTGGACGAGGTATCTGCCGACGATCGTCCAGACGAGGAAGTGGATCGCGGAAGGCGCGATCGGCGAAGTGAAGAGCGTGACCGCGAACTTCTCCTTCGACATCGGCTTCCGTCCCGAGCACAGACTGCTGAACAAGAAGCTGGGCGGCGGTTCGCTGCTCGATGCCGGCATCTATCCGGTATCCTTCGCCTCGATGGTCTACGGTCAGCAGCCGGACAGGATCATGAGCACGGCCTACATCGGCGAGACCGGAGTCGATGAGCGCTTCTCCGCCCTGTTCGAGTACAGCGGCAATCGCACCGCTTCTCTGAACGGCGGCGTGCGCCTGCAGATGGTCAATGACGCATACATCTATGGAACGGAAGGCTATATTCACGTGCCGAACTTCCTGTGGAGCCGGGTCGCCCATCTGCACCGGGCGGACGGCGTGCGGATCACGATCAACGATGATCGGAAGACCCACGGCTATAACTACGAAGCGGCCGAAGCGACGCATTGCCTGCTCGAGGGCAAGCTGGAAAGCAGCATCATGCCGCTGGATGAGACGCTCCGGATCATGCGGACCCTGGATGCGTTGCGCCAGCAATGGGGTCTGGAGTACTGAGTCAAGCAACGGGATATACATGGAAGAACAGGGTGGGGTCTCGCCGCGATCCGGCGATGGACCTCACCCTGTTACGTTATGGGCCCAGGATCGCCTCAGCGAGGTTGCCTGGCCACCGATTCATCTGTCCGCATCACGAACCGTTTGCCGACGCGATGCTGACGTCCTGCTTGTCGCTGCCTTTTTTCAGCACGTACACCTTGACATTCTTCTTCACCCCGAACTCCAGCGCTTCCTCGAGATCCGGAATGTACACGTCGATCTTCTTGCCCTTGATCGCCGAGCCGGTGTCCTCCGCCTTGCGGATGCCGAGCCCCTCGATATACACGAGCGAGCCGAGCGGGATGACCTCCGGGTCCACCGCGATGGTGAAGTTCTCCTTCACCCTGGCGCCGCTGGCCGTGATGCCATAGGCCGGATGCGACGGCGTCTTGCCCGTCGATTCATAGCCGGCGGTGTAGGCGGTCAGTGTCGCATAGAACACGTCGCTGATCTCGCTGCTTGAAGCGAGCCAGGTCGGCATATCCGCGCCGACCAGCGGGATGGACAGGCGCTGACCGACCTGCAGCTTCGTCGGATCGCTGATCCGGTTCTCCGCGATGAGCAGGTCGATCGAGGTGTCGAACATCCTGGCGATGCGGTAAAGGGTATCTCCCTTCCTGACCACATAGCGAGTCTGCGACTTCGGGGCGCTCAGGCCCACCTCGCCGCGCTCGCTGGAGATCTTGCTGACGAGCCCTCCGGCGGTCTGGACGAAGCGCGCCGAGCCGGACCGCTCTGAACCAGCTGTGCCCGGATAGGCTCGCTCCAGGTATCGATCGACGAGATAGCCGGGGATCAGCGCCCGGACGGTGCTCAGATTGAAGCCGCCATAAGGATTTGCGGCAGTTGCCGAAGGATTCGGCTGTGACGCTCCGTATGGAGCCGACGGCGATGTCCCGGTTACCCCATACTCATAGAATGACGATGCGTAAGGATAAGCGTTCATAGATTGATAGCGATTCAACGTGCCGGTATATGGGCTCGCAGCTGCCGGTTGAGCGGCAGCGTGAGTTTCATAGCTTGGCGTGACATGCTGGCCAGGTATGCCATGCATGGCCCCGGCCGATGTTGGCTGTACAGGCGCCAACAGCGTGAACAGCCATGTGAACAGCAGCACTCCCTGTTTCGACAACAGCATTCTAATCTCCCATCCTCTCATTTCCTTGTTCTGGAATAAGTTGATAGGATTAGAATTGACCGAAAATATCAAAGTTATACATCTCTAGCAGAAACAGGGAGTATAATCAGACAGATTGTTTAGCCTTGGGAAAATGGCCGTTTGGCCATCAATAGCGGATCAACGTTCCGTTGCGGCATAAGGCTGGTCCCGGCGTGATCCTCCGTTCCTTGATCCCGCCATGAACAATAACGAAGGTAAACACAGCTATAAAAAAGTCAGAAGATCACACTTTCAGTTACCCGCCAACACCGCCTCTCTCGAATTGGGCCCGCCGGTATTCGTTCGGCGTCACGCCGTTGCAGCGCTTGAACGTGCGATAGAAGTAGGAGCTGTTCGTGAACCCGGTTCGCTCGGCGATGTCCGCGATCGGCAGATCGGAATGGAGCAGGAGCTCTTTCGCCTTGCTCATGCGAACTTCGGCGATCACATCGGTGAGCGATTTCATCGTCAGTTGCTTGTATAGCCTGCTGATATAGACCGGCGACATGTCGAGCTCCTGGGCGATGTGATTCAGGCTGAGCTGACAGTCGCCATAATCTCGCTCGATGATGTCATGGATGCGCCGGATCAGCTCCTCGTGCTTGGAGTTGCGCTTCTGATGAAGGCGCAGCGTCACCTCCTCGAACAGTTCGAAGAAGTGGGCATTGATCTCGTCGATCGTCTCCACGTTCAGCAGGGACAGGAAGGTGATGTCCTGATCCTTGGTGATGTCGAGCCCGTTGTTTTTCTTGATCGTATTCACCACGTTGCTGATCGTCATCGTCAGATGGGAGATGGCCAACTGGATGACGGAGTACGAATAGTCCGCCGTTTCCTCCACGATCTCGCAGTAGACCGATCTGGCCTCGGCCGCCCTGCCCATCATCAGCAGGTCGATCAGCTGCTTCTCCTTGTGCGTCGGGAACTCGTATTCCTTGGACTTGAGCTGCTCGATCTCCTCCGAGGAGATGATGCAGCCGTGGCCGCGGAACAGGCGGTGCATCGAAGCCTCGACCACCTGTCTGTACATCTCGCTGATCCGCTCGATGGACCTGACGGCAGGGCTGAAGGTGCAGGAGACGGACACCCGCAGATGCTCGGTCAGGGCAGCCTGCATCCGCTTCAGCAGATCCGGCAGGGCGCCCGCATCCGCGATCTCCTCATCCGCATCGAGCAGCAGGACGATGCTGCCTTCGCCCATGTTGACGGCCTCCGCCCGGTACGTGTCAGCCGCGATCTCGAGGCATATATTGCTCATCGCATACTGGATCAGCTTCAGATCATCGCCGTACTGGTCCAGCGCGGCCTTGTAATGATCGATCTTCAGCAGCACCAGCATGAAGCAGCCATCGACGCGGACCTTGGAGCCGACGCTGCGCAGCTGGTCCTGGAGCATGCCGGGCGAATATTCCACCCGCCCCAGCAGGTAGTCGCGGAGGAGGCTCTCGCGGATGATCTGCATGTTGTTGCGGCGCTCATTCTCAAGCGTATGCACCCGGTGCAGCACGGTATGAATCGGTTTGTAGAGGCGCATGGAGAGGATGACCGAGATCAGGAAACCGAGCAGCAAGATCGCCGAGCTGAAATAGACCGTGTTCATTCGCATCGCCCGGATCTCCGAGGTGATCTGATCGTAGGGCGTGATCCGCACATATCGCCATTCGAGGGCGTCCGGGCCCGTATAGGTGATCAGCATCTTGCTGCCGCCGATATTGTGCTCGAAGTATCCCGATTCGGAGTCGGCGAGGATCTTCCGGATGTATTCGCGATCGGAGATGTCCGTCAACATCGCCACTTCAGAATGATTGGAATACAGCCGGCCGTGCTTGTTGATGATGAACGTCTGCTCGTCCGGGCCATGGCTCGTGTCGGTCGTATCCCGGTTGATCCAGGAATCCATGATGTTGACGACAACGGCATAGTCGAGCAGCCTGTTCAAGGTATTGTAGCTCAGATAGGTGTAGACATTGACCTCCTTGGGCTTGGTGGTGCCCACGCTGTACGAGCGGGGAATCGGCGTATATGGCGGATAGGCCTCGTAATCGTCCAGCAGTTGGATGATCTGCTGATCGTCCAGCTCCTCTCGGGTCTGCTGGCCGTTCTGCACGCTGCTGGAGCTGATGTAGAACACGCCGGTCTTGGCGTTGTAGATATAGATCGATTCGATGAACGGCAGGGACATGCGGTAGTTGTTCAATTGCCGCATCGCCAGCATGATCTCGTAGATGCTCGGATCGCTGTACACCTGCAGCGGCAGAAGAGAGGAGTCGGAGTAGATCTGATAGGTGAGGGATTTGGCGATCTCGGTCATGTTGGACACTTCCCGGCTCTTCAGCATGAGGCTGTTCAGGTCGGAGCGATACACCTGCTTGAGGGCGATATCCTCGAAGTTCACATGCAGGATCGTGGAGGCGACGAGCAGCGTGATGGAGACAGAGGCGATGAAGCCAAACAGCAGGCTGGTGTACAACTTGAGGTTGTGCTTGCGCAAGAAAGCCATTCAGGGCATCCCCCCTTTTTTCCGCCCGAAATGGGAATCTATGACAAACCCAGTATACAGTAATCGTTTTCACGGCTCAATTCATCCTCGGCAATACTCGAAATTGTTCATAAAAGTCGATATATTTCACCAGGGCCGTTGCACATATGTACACAAATTCCACCCCGCAAAAGTAAAAATCGTTCACCAAAGTGCGGCAAAATGAACTGTCCTCCGCGAAAAAGCCGATAGTATAATGCAGGCTAGGATGCGCGGCCGGCGGACCCTGACGGACAGTCTGCCGGCAACACACAGAGAAGCGAGCTTACGTCTCACCTGGATGGTGAGCGGCGCGTGCCGCAGAGCATCGGACGGATGAACAGCGCCCGGCACATCGCAGATGACGGCCTTGGTCAGGCTCGCAACGGGCCTGCTGGTCCGCTCGCATCGGAGGGAGGAGGTGAGAGCCAGAGCAATGTCCAGACGCAGAGGATTCTGGCATGAGGTACGCAAGAATTGGGTTATGTTTCTGATGCTGCTGCCGACGCTGTTGTTTTTCTTGATTAATTCCTATGTGCCGATGGTGGGGATCTATTTTGCCTTTACCCGGTATAACTTCGCAGACGGCCTGTTCGGCAGCCCGTTCGTCGGCTTCGAGAACTTCCGCTTCCTGTGGCAATCGGGCAAGCTGATGCAGCTGACGCTCAACACGATCGGCTACAACCTGGCGTTCATCGTCCTGGGACATACGCTGGCGATCGTCTGCGCGATCCTGCTCAGTGAGATCGGGGCGAGATTCTTCAAGAAGCTGGCGCAATCGATCATGTTCCTGCCGTACTTCGTTTCCTTCGTGCTGATCAACGTCATCGCCTACAACCTGCTGAATTATGATACCGGTTTCATCAACTCCCTCCTTGTGCGATGGGGCATGGAGAAGCTCGACTTCTACGGCATCCCCTGGATCTGGGTGTTCCTGATCATCTTCTTCTATCTGTGGAAGTATCTCGGCTACTATGCCGTCATCTATCTGGCGGTGATCACGGGCATCAGCGATGAGTATTTCGAGGCGGCGAAGATCGACGGGGCCAACATCTTCCAGCGGATCTGGTACATCACCGTGCCCATGCTTCGCCCGACGTTCATCATCCTGCTGCTGTTCTCGCTGGGCAGCATCATGAAGGGGCAGTTCGAGCTGTTCTATCAGCTGGTGGGCAACAACGGCCTGCTGTTCAATGCGACGGATATCCTGGACACCTATGTGTACCGGTCGATCAAGGTGACCTTCGATATCGGCATGGCGACGGCCGCGGGTCTGTATCAGTCGCTGTTCGGATTCGTGCTCATCATGACGGTCAATTACATCATCCGCAAGGTCAACGAAGACTACGCGCTTTTCTAGGACGGCCGCCATCGGCGTCCTGACGGGTGTGGCGCCAGCCAAGCATTCCTTATGGAAGGAGGGGGGGAGCATGAAGGTGAAGGATGCGGAGTATTCCTTGCTGTTCAAAACCATCGCCTACGTCATGGTGACGATCTTCACGCTGGTCTGCCTGTTTCCCGTGCTGCTGATCATCTCCGGCTCCCTGACCGACAATGAGACGATCGTCCGCAACGGCTTCGGGCTCATACCGGAGAAATTCTCGCTCGACGGCTACATGTATGTGTTCAAATATCCGACGGCGATCCTCAGGGCATACGGGGTCACGATCTTCACAACGGTGGTGGGCACGGCGCTGGGCATGTTCTTCATCACGATGGCCGGCTTCGTCCTGCAGCGCAAGGATTTCAAGTACAGGAACCAGTTTGCGTTCTACATCTATTTTACCACGCTGTTCGGCGGCGGGCTCGTGCCCTGGTACATCATGCTGACCAAATACATGAAGCTGATGGACACCTACACGGTGCTCATCTATCCGGGACTGATGACGCCGTTCCTGATCATCCTGATGCGCAGCTTCATCAAGTCCGCCATCCCGGACGAGCTGGTGGAATCGGCGAAGATCGACGGGGCGAACGACTTCCGCATCTACCGGAGCATCGTGCTTCGGCTGTCCATGCCGGGCATCGCGACCGTCGGGCTGTTCCTCGCCCTGCAATACTGGAATGACTGGTTCCTGTCATCGCTGTTCATCAACGATACGCGCAAATATCAGCTGCAATTCTATCTGTACAACATCATCAACACCGTGCAGTTCATTCGCGATATGGCCATCTCATCGGGCGTCAGCATCGGGAATCCGCCGACGGAGGCGATGCGCATGGCGATGTCGGTGGTCGTGACGGGCCCCATCGTCTTCCTGTACCCGTTCGTGCAGCGATACTTCGTCAAGGGGCTGACGATCGGTGCGGTCAAGGGTTAGAACTGAGGGAATGCACATTCCGTCGTCTAACATAGATGGATAATCATAAAGGGAGGAAGGATACATTGAGGAGAAATATCAAACTGGTCGCAGCGTTTCTGGCAGTGATGCTCATCCTGCTGACCGGCTGCATGGGGGGCGGCAAGTCCGAACCAGGCGGCGGAGGCAGCGGAGGGGGCGGCAGCGGCGGCCGCACCAGCGCGTCGGGGCTTGACATCTCGCAGAGGGTGGAGCTGCAATTCTATATGCTCGGCGATGCGCCCGTTGACCTGCCGCTGATCGAGGCGGAGATCAACAAGATGCTGGTCGAGGATCTGAACGCCACGGTGAAGTTCAACTTCACGACCTGGACGGACTGGGAGCAGAAATATCGGCTGCTGCTCACTTCCGGTCAGCCGGTGGATCTGATCTTCACCGCCGAATGGACGCAGTATCAGGCGTATGCGAAGAACGGCGCGTTCCTGGCGCTGGATGATCTGCTGCCGAAGGTGGCGCCGAAGCTGTATGCGTTCGTGCCGCAGGAGATGTGGGATGCCGTCCGCATCGATGGCAAGATCCAGACGGTGCCCGCCACCTGGAAGGAATACGTGACCTTCGGCAACGTCTGGCGGGAGGACCTGAGGGAGAAATATAACCTGCCGATCCCCGATTCACTCGAGAACGTGGAGAAATTCCTGGCGGGCATCAAGCAGAACGAACCGGATATGATCCCGCTCGCGGCCAACGGTCTGTTCCATACGCCGGGCTACTACGACTTCAAGTATGAGCCGGCGGGCGTGGCCAGCTACGGCTTCCCGTACGGCCTCTACATCCCGTACGACGATCCGTCCAATGTCCAGCAGTTCTGGGGCTCCGAGCGGCATCTCGAGGATCTGCTGGTGATGAAGCGGTGGATGGATAATGGCTATATCAGCCGGAACGTGCTGACGACGCAGGACACGGCGCATACGATGCTGGTGACGGGCAAGAGCGCCCTCATGATGGGCGACAACCCGAACCGCTGGAATTCGACCAACCAGGACATGAAGAGCACGCATCCCGACTGGGAGCTCGGCTACTATCCGTATCCGCTGAAGAAGGGATACGCGACGCCGGTGCATCCGATCCACAACGGCTTCGCGATTCCGATCAGCAGCCAGAATCCCGAGCGGGCGCTCGCCTTCTATGAACTGATGGTGACCGACAAGCGCTATAACTGGCTGACCCAGTACGGCATCGAGGGCACCCACTTCCAGGTTACCGAGGATGGCTACTATGAAGGGCTGTCCGACTCGTTCAAGCGGGAAGGCATGAACGGCTGGGCATGGCGCAATCCGGAGTACATGCTGTTCGACGAGAGCTTCGAGGCGGTGAACGAGATCTTCCACGAGCTCGACAAGATCGCGAAGCCGGACATCTTCACCGGATTCGCCGAGGACTGGACGCCGTACCAGGCGGAGAGGGCTGCGCTCGAGCAGGTGCGGCAGCAGTACCTGCATCCGCTTGAAGTCGGCCTCGTCGACGACGTCGAGGCGGGCCTGAGGACGTTCATGGAGAAGGCGAAGGAAGCCGGGCTTGAGACGATCCAGAAGTCGTACACCGAGCAATGGCTGAACTATCTGAAGGAAGCGGGAATTCAATAAGCTGTGGCGACAGCACCCTTGCCGGATCGGCAGGGGTGCTTTGCTGTGCCCGCGTCCGTGCATCCGCATCGGAGCGTCGATCGTATGATTCGAGCCCTGCTGGCATGGATTAACCCGTGCTGGACGCCCGTTTGGCAGTATTGACATGGAAAAATCGCCTAGGTAAACTAGTTAGAGATTAGCAGTCACAGGCATAGAGTGCTAACAGGACTGGGAGGATTACGCAGGGAAAGGAGATCCGACATGACGAAGAAACAGTTCAAGGCAGAGTCGAAGCGATTGCTGGAGATGATGATCAACTCCATCTACACGCAGAAAGAGATCTTCCTGCGCGAGCTGATCTCCAACGCCAGCGACGCGATCGACAAGATCTATTATAAGGCGCTGACCGATGACAAGATCGAGTTCAACAAGGATGACTATTACATCAGGATCACTGCCGACAAGGAGAAGCGGACGCTGACGATCTCCGATACCGGCATCGGCATGACGAAGGAAGAGCTGGACACGAACCTGGGCGTCATCGCGAAGAGCGGATCGCTCGCGTTCAAGCAGGAGCACGAGAGCAAGGACGGACACAGCATCATCGGACAATTCGGCGTCGGCTTCTATTCGGCTTTTATGGTGGCCGATGTGGTGACGGTCATCAGCCGGGCGCTCGGCAGCGACGAAGCGTACAAGTGGGAGTCGAAGGGCGCTGACGGCTACACGATCACCCCTGCGGAGAAGGACACCGTCGGCACCGACGTCATCCTGAAGATCAAGCCCAATACGGAGGAAGAGCGCTACGACGAATTCCTCGAGGAATACCGGCTGAAGCAGATCATCAAGAAATACTCCGACTTCATCCGCTACCCGATCAAGATGAACGTGACGGTCGTGAAGCCCAAGGAGGGCAACGACAAGGAGTTCGAGGAGCGGATCGAGGAGCAGACGATCAACAGCATGGTGCCGATCTGGCGCAGGAACAAGAACGAGCTGACCGATGAGGATTACGTGAATTTCTACCAGGAGAAAAGATACGGCTACGACAAGCCGCTCAAGCACATCCATGTCAGCGCGGACGGCGCGGTATCCTACAATGCCATCCTGTTCATCCCGGAGAATATCCCGTTCGATTACTACACCAAGGAGTATGAGAAGGGGCTGGAGCTCTATTCGAGCGGCGTGCTGATCATGAACAAATGCCCTGAACTGCTGCCTGACTATTTCAGCTTCGTGAAGGGGATGGTCGATTCGGAGGACCTGTCGCTCAACATCTCGCGCGAGATGCTGCAGCATGACCGGCAGCTGAACCTCATCGCGAAGAATATCCGCGGCAAGATTCGCAGCACGCTGCTGAGCATGCTCAAGGATGAGCGGGAGAACTACGAGAAGTTCTGGAAGTCCTTCGGCAGACAGATCAAGTTCGGCGTTTACAGCGATTGGGGCGCGAACAAGGAGACGCTGCAGGACCTTCTGGTATTCTACTCCTCCCGGGAGAAGAAGCTGGTGACGCTCGAGGAATACGTCTCGAGGATGCCGGAGGATCAGAAGTACATCTACTACGCGACCGGCGAATCGATCGAGCGCATCGACAAGCTGCCGCAGGCGGAGCTCGTCCGGGACAAGGGCTACGAGATCCTGTACTTCACGGAGGATGTCGACGAGTTCGCGATCAAGGTCCTGATGCAGTACAAGGACAAGGAGTTCCGCAACGTATCCGGCGGCGATCTCGGCATCGAGACCGGCTCGGACAACGAGCAGGCCAAACAGGCGAATGAGGACAACAAGGAGCTGTTCGAGTTCATGAAGGACGTCCTCGGCGACAAGGTCAAGGCGGTCAAGGCTTCGACCAGGCTGAAGTCGCATCCGGTATGCCTGTCGGCGGAAGGCGAAGTGTCGATCGAGATGGAGAAGGTGCTGCGAACGATGCCGGTCAGCCAGGGTGTGAAGGCCGAGAAGGTGCTGGAGGTGAACACCGGTCACGAGGTGTTCCAATCGCTCAAGGCGGCGTACGAGCAGGATCAGGAGAAGCTGCGGCTGTACACGAACCTGCTGTACAACCAGGCCTTGCTGATCGAAGGCTTGCCGATCGAGGATCCGATCGAATTCACCAACAACATCTGCAAGATCATGGTGTGACGGATCTCCCGTCGCCTGATCGCCTGTCAGTGCGGGGGCAGTCCGGGACGTCAGGCAGACTGACGAATGGACCTTGCCCCTTCCTGATTCCTGTTCGCACGATCCCTGGTCCCTGCATGCGATGGAGGCAGCCGGTTGGTCAAGCGATTCACCGACCTTTCCGGACTGTCTCTCTTAATTTCAGCGGAGGATTTCCGATATATATGATATGATGATCAGGATCTGATGAGCGGTTGAGGTGTATGAATGGAATATCTTACGTTGATGAATAATATGAAGAAAATCAGGGAGGACCAGAAGCTGTCCCTGTCCGTCATCGCAAGAGCGACGGGCATCCCGGTCGCAAGGCTGCGCGAGGCGGAGAAAGGGGACGAACGGCTGACGGTCGGTGAGCTGGACAAGCTGCTGGCATTCTATCAGATGTCGGCAAGCGATGTCCTGAAGTATCGACGATCGCAACGGGGCATCTGGCTGGGCACGGCTGTCGCCGGTCTGATCCTCCTCCTCATCGCATTCGGGATGGGGCTGGGCGACAGGCTGGAGGGCCTGCTGTTCCAGGAATCCCGGCAGGCAGCTTCCGGGAACGCGGCAATCGGTGGCGACGAAGCGGCAGCCGGCGGCGGTGATTCCGTCCAGCCGGGATCGGCGCAACCGGCAGACGAGGCAGCCGGCGGCGCAGGAAGCCCAGGCGGAAGCAGCGGCGCCAGCGCAGGCGATAGCGCAAGCAACGAAGCGGGTGACGCGGACGATGACAGCGGCGACGGGGAGATCGGAACGGATGCTGGCGGCGAATCTGAGGCTTCCGGTCTGGCGGCTGACCCGATGATGCCGGCGGGAGACGGGACGCAGCAGGGCGAAGCAGCCGGCGGCGAAGTGATCCTGCGCTTCTGGGGAAACATCGCCTACGATGCGGATGGCTTGCCCGAGCTGCCGGACAACGGCGATGAGCGGATCTTTCACATCATCCCGGTGGAGCAGCTCTCCACCGATCGTCCGGCCTGGCTGGACAAGGTGGGGCAAGGCCGGTATCTGCTCAATCTCGGCAATGCGGATATCTGGACGAAGACCACCGTTGCGGAATGGCAGCGTCTGACCCGCGACGGCTTCAACGTCATCGGCCTCGGTCGACAGCTGGACGTCTACAAGCCTTATGTGATGGAGATCGAGGGGCGCAAGATCGGCATCCTGTCCTTGTCGGGGCTGATCCATGAGGCCGACCAGATCGCGACCAACCAGCGGATCGGACTCCCGCGCGCCTATGACGAGCAGGAGATTCGGAACGCCGTCTCCAGCGCCAGGGAGCAGGTGGATTACCTGTTCGTCCTGCCGCACGTCGGCAACAAGCGCGGCACCGAAGAGCCGATCAACAGGCAGCGGAGGCTCGCCCGCCTCATCGCGGAAGCGGGTGGCGACTTCATCATCGGCAACCGCTCGATCCGCACGCAGCAGGCAGAGGTGATCAACGGCGTGCCGGTGTTCTACTCCCTGGGCCGTTCGGTGTCCGCGGATGCGAAGGATGGTCTGCTGAACTATGTGGTGGACGTTCATCTGTCTGACACGCTGGACAAGGTCGTCATCCATCTCGGAGAGATGGAGGGCGGAACGCTTCGCTTCGACCGCGATCTGACTTCGCACCGGGCGACCATCGAACAGCAGCTGGATCAGCTGAATGAAGCGATCGGTCAGCTGGAGATCCAATACCGGCATACCGGCATCAGTTCTTCAATTCCGTGATAAACGCACAAGAGAGGCGCTCGTCCGGCCCATGGCCGGAAGGGCGCCTTTTGCCTATATGACATTTATCATATATGGTCACTGACGATTGTGACTCATGCGAACGGAGAAGATTTCCTATAATAGAGCTACACATGAAATCCGCAGAAGCAATTGGGAGGATTCTCTATGAAAGATCAAAAGAAGATTATCGCTGAATTAAAGAAGGAAGTCGCCCCGTTCGAGGTTATTGATACGAAGGCCAGCATCATCCAGATCATCAACACGCTGGTGCCGCTCGCGGTGCTGTGGTATCTGACCTATCTGAGTCTGTCGGTGTCCTGGCTATTGACCATACCGCTGATCGTCGTAACAGCAGGCTTCGTCATCCGGACGTTCATCCTGTTCCATGACTGCTGCCATTCGTCATTCTTCAAAAGCCGCAGGGCCAATGACATACTCGGCACCATCACCGGCGTGCTGACCATGGTCCCTTATCGTCAATGGAAGCATGATCATACGGTGCACCACGCGACCAGCGGCAATCTCGACAAGCGTGGCACCGGTGATATGTGGGTGCTGACCGTCGAGGAGTACATGGAAGCACCATGGTGGAAGAAATTCGCCTATCGCTTCTACCGCAATCCGTTCGTCACCTTCGGGCTTGGTCCGATCGCCATCTTCATGGTCAAATATCGCTTCAACCGCCGTGGACCGATCAAGCGGAAGGAACGGCTGAACACCTATCTGACCAATGCGCTGATCGTCCTGCTCCACACCGCGCTGGCGTTGGCCATCGGCTGGCAGAACTTCCTGATGATCCAGCTCCCGATCTTCTTCCTGTCCGGCATGCTCGGCATCTGGCTGTTCTACGTGCAACACCAGTTCGAGGAAACCTACTTCGAGCATGACGAGGAATGGAGCTACGTGCAGGCAGCGGTGGAAGGAAGCTCCTACTACAAATTGCCGAAGGTGCTGCAATGGATCACCGGCAACATCGGCTTCCACCACGTGCACCATCTGAGCCCGCGGGTGCCGAACTACAACCTGGAGAAGGCGCACGAGGCGACGCCGCCGCTGCAGAAGGCCACGACGATCACGATCCGCTCGAGCCTGAAGGCGATCCGTTTCCGCCTCTGGGATGAGGACACGAAGCAGTTCATCAGCTTCCGGGAATACAAGCGGTACAAGCGCAAGCTGGCGGACATGAAGCTCGCGGCATCGGCCTCGCAGGGGAATCTTGCGGTCAGCCCGAGAACCGGTCTGCAAGGCAGCAAATAAACAGGCAGGGTCTCACTTCGCTGCTGCCAATGGCGGGAGCAAGAAACCAAGGGCCGCGCGAGACCCATTAATAAACGGTCAAGGCGAGGCGGGTTGCATACCCGCCTTGTTGGCATGATCAGGGGTCAGGATATCGGGGGCGCGTTCACGCCGCCGGGAGATCGCGTCTTTTCCGACCTGTTGTTGGTATATAAGGCAAGTATGTGTTGTGGTACAATATGCTCAAGGCAATGTTCCTTATCGTTGTGCCAGGCGAGGGACCGGGCATCCGAAGCTCAGCGACAACGGATCGGAACACAGCCATGATGAGCATCGGCCGAAAAGTCGACCCGATGAACCTGTGACAGGGAGGACGGCTCTGCATGAATAACTGGAAACAGCTGTTTCTCAGGAATACCGGGATCAGCCCCTATGTGTGGGTCGTCTTCTATATCCTGCCCTTCTACTTTATCTTTCGCTCGCCTTCCACCTACCAGATCGCCATCGGCATCGGGCTGACCGTCGGATTCTTCATCAGCTATGTGCTGTCCTATATATCCCGCGGGCCGCTGGTTTATGTGTGGACCGCGCTGCAGTTCGCGATCTCGGCGGTGATGGCGTATGTGTTCAGCTACATTTATTTCTTCCTGTTCCCGGCCTACTTCATCGGCCGGATCCAGGGCAAGGCTGCCTTCATCTCGCTGTATACGATTCTGCTCATCACCGCTTATGCGACGGTGAACTACGAGTTTCTGACGGGCGACGCGATCCTGATCACCCAGCTGCCCTTTGTGTTCATCTGCCTGATCGCCGTCACGCTGCTGCCGGTCAACACGTACAACCGGCACAAGGAGGTCAAGCTGCAGGGCCAGCTGGAGGACGCGAACAAGCGGATCGCCGAGCTCGTCAAGCTGGATGAGCGGCAGCGCATCGCCCGCGACCTGCATGATACGCTGGGCCAGCAGCTGTCGCTGATCGGGCTGAAGAGCGATCTGGCAAGCAGATTGCTGCGCACCAATCCCGACAAGGCGCTGGCCGAGCTGAACGATATCCACCAGACGGCGCGCGTGGCCCTGCAGGAGGTGCGCGAGCTGGTGACGGAGATGCGCGGCATGAAGCTGGAGGATGAGATCGGCACCATCGGGAAGCTGCTGCAGGCGGCGGATATCGAGTTCAGGCTCGAGGGCGAGTCGAAGCTCAGGGCCGCCTCCCAGCTGGCGGAGAACGTCGTCTGCATGTGTCTGAAGGAAGCGGTGACGAATGTCGTCAAGCACAGCGGAGCCACGCAATGCACCATCTCGATCGAGGAGACGAACACCGGTCTGACGGTGAGGATCAAGGACAACGGCTCCGGCATGCCGGGCTCCACGGGCAGCAAGGGCAACGGCTTGCGCGGCATGAAGGAACGGGTGGAGTTCGTCAACGGAACGATGTCGATACGCTCGAGCAACAAAGGCACGACCATCACGATCCGGATACCGAGCGTGGTCAAACCGTCGATCAAGGAGGGAAGAGCATGATACGCATCGTGATCGCAGAGGATCAGAAGCTGCTCCTGGGCGCGCTGGCAGCGCTGATCGAGCTGGAGGAAGACATGGAGGTGGTCGGCCGAGCCAGCAATGGCGAGGAAGCGGTAAGGCTCGTGCGCCAGCTGAAGCCGGATGTCTGCGTGATGGACATCGAGATGCCCGGCATGAGCGGGCTCGAGGCGGCAGAGCAGCTGAAGCAGGATGACTGCAAGGTGATCATCCTGACGACTTTCGCGCGCTCCGGCTACTTCGAGCGAGCCGTGAAGGCCGGCGTGGACGGTTACCTGCTCAAGGACAGCCCTAGCGAGCAGCTCGCCGAATCGATCCGGCTGATCATGAGCGGCAGGCGCATCTACGCGCCGGAACTGATCGACCGGGCTTACAGCGAGGAGAATCCGCTCACCGAGCGGGAGAGCGAGGTGCTGGAGCTCATGGCGGAGGGCAAGGATACGAAGGAGATCGCCAGCGAACTGTACCTGACGACCGGAACGGTGCGCAACTACATCTCCGTCATCCTCGACAAGCTGGACGTGAGCAACCGGATCGAGGCGATCAAGCGGTTCCGCGAGAAAGGCTGGTTCAAATAACGGGCCGGAGGCTCGAAGCTGCCCGAATGCCAGACAACAATCGATGGAAACCCGACTGTTCGATGAACCGTCTTCCTGGCGCTGATGCTGCATCGGCGTTCGGAAGGCGGTTTTGACGTTTCCGGAAGTTGCGCTGGCCATGGACGGCTATTTGGCAAGGGAACAGGAGTCGGTTGAGAACGTCTTTTCGGTGAGTGAAGACGAGTCGGTCGAGGGCGGCTGATGGGTGAGCGGACATCGGATGGCTGTGAGGAGGTTTGCTGTCTCCCGTCACGGTGCCGACGGAAATGGATCATATCCTTGGTGACGTGTTGACGTACAAGTTGCCTTGGGTATAGAATGTTTCCATCGATAAAAAAATTGCACTGATGCAACTTTATATAGACAGATGCAACGAAATGTGTCCATGTTGTCGTAACGGATCACATATCGGAGGGAGGAGAAACGTATGGACCATCTGTGGGTAGCCTTCAGCCTGACGCTGCTCGCCGGACTGGCGACCGGCATCGGCAGCTTGCTGGCCTTCTTCACGTCAACGACCAATACGAAGTTCCTGTCGCTGGCCCTTGGCTTCTCGGCAGGGGTGATGATCTATGTGTCGATGATCGAGATCTTCGTCAAGGCCCGCGATTCGCTCGTATCCGCTCTCGGTCTGGAACCGGGGAACTGGGTGACCGTCGCCGCGTTCTTCGGCGGGATGATGCTGATCGCGCTGATCGACCGGTTGGTGCCCAGCCAGGGCAATCCGCATGAGGTGAAGAAGGTGGAGGACGCTGGCAAGAGGAAAGAGGCGGTCATCCAGGATCAGAGCCTGCTGAAGATGGGAACGTTCACCGCCCTGGCCATCGCCATCCACAATTTCCCGGAGGGGATCGCGACGTTCGCGTCCGCGCTGCAGGATCCGAAGCTCGGCATCGCCATCGCGGTGGCGATCGCCATCCATAACATCCCGGAGGGCATCGCGGTGTCCGTGCCGGTCTACTATGCGACGGGTGACAAGAAGAAAGCCTTCCGCCTGTCCTTCCTGTCGGGATTGTCAGAGCCGATCGGGGCGCTGGTTGCGATCCTGATCCTGATGCCGTTCCTGAACGATGTGATGTTCGGCGTCATCTTCGCGGCGGTAGCCGGGATCATGGTGTTCATCTCGCTGGACGGCCTGCTTCCGGCGGCCAAGAAGTACGACGAAGGGCATCTGTCCATCTATGGCCTGATCGGCGGCATGATCGTGATGGCGATCAGCCTGCTGCTGTTTATCTAGGGGAACAGTAGACAGTCTACCGGCAAAAGCATATACTAAATATATTCGGAGTTGAACGGTCGGCCGTCGGGTCGGCGCCGTGCAGACCCTTAGCTGAATACACGCAGCGACGTGTGTGTTGTGGCAAGGGTTTTTTTCATATCTGCGCAGTCTGGTCCGCTTGTGCGAGTCAAGCGGGGGAGAGGGAGTGTAGTCGATGACGACATTCAGACTGTCTGCTGCGGAGCGGGACAGTCATCTGCGGAGCATGGAGAGCGAACAGCTGGATATGCTCGTGATCGGCGGCGGCATCACAGGAGCGGGCATCGCATGGGACGCTGCTGTTCGCGGCATGAAGGTCGGACTTGTGGAGATGCGGGATTTTGCCGCTGGCACCAGCAGCCGCTCGACGAAGCTCGTCCATGGAGGACTCAGATATCTGAAGCAGGGAGAAGTGAAGCTGGTGCGCGAGGTCGGAAGGGAGCGGGCGTTGCTGCATGAGCGCGTGCCGCATCTCGTCGAGCCGATGCCGATGCTGCTGCCGGTATACAGAGGCGGAACGTACGGATACTATACAAGCTCCCTCGGCATATATATCTATGACTGGCTGGCGGGCGTCAAGCGAGGCGAACGCCGCCAGATGTATCGCAGGCAGCGGACGCTGGAGATGGAGCCGCTGCTTGAGCCGGAAGGGCTCAAGGGCGCCGGGCGGTATTACGAATACCGGACGGATGACGCGCGGCTGACGATCGAGATTATCAAGACGGCGGCGAGACATGGAGCGCTCGTCTGCAACTACGTGAAAGCGGTGGATTTCATCTATCAGAGAGGACGCGCGATCGGCGTCGAGGTGCTGGATACGCTGGGCGGGCGGACGTACAGGCTGCATGCGCGCAAGATCATCAATGCAACCGGGCCATGGGTGGATGAGCTGCGCCGCATCGACCAGTCGCTCAAGGGCAAGCATCTGCTCCTGACGAAGGGAGTGCATCTTGTCGTGGCCAGGGATCGTCTGCCGATCAGCCAGGCCGTTTATTTCGACGCGCCTGACGGACGGATGATCTTCGCCATCCCGCGCGGCGCCAAGACGTACATAGGGACGACCGATACGGTCTACCAGGGCGACCCCAGGTATCCGACGGTGACGATGGAGGATGCGCAGTATCTGCTCGACGCCTCAAACAGGGTCTTCCCGAAGTCCCGTATGTCCATCACGGATGTGGAGGCGGCCTGGGCGGGGCTCAGGCCCCTGATTCACGAAGAAGGCAAGAAACCGTCGGAGGTGTCGCGCAAGGATGAGGTCTTCGTCTCCGAATCCGGCCTGATCTCGATCGCCGGCGGCAAGCTCACCGGCTTCCGCAAGATGGCGGAGAAGGTGGTCAATCTGGCGGCGCGCCAGCTGGAGGACGAGACGGGAGTGATCTATCCGCCGTGCACCACCGACCGCGTTCCGGTAAGCGGCGGCGCATCGGAGGGAGAGAGCTACGAGGAAGTCCGGGACCGGATCCTGAAGGAAGGAGCGGGGCTTGGACTCGACGGCAGCGAGATCGAAGATCTGTTGTCCCGATACGGAGCCAATGTGAAGCAGATCCTGCGGCTGTACAGCGAGCTGAGCGACCAGTTGCCCGGCCAAAGGGATCGGCTCCTGGCGGCGGAGGTATGCTACAGCATGGACCATGAGATGGCGACCAGCGCGGTCGACATCCTGCTGCGCCGCACGGGGTGGATGCTGTTCGACCGGATGCGCATGTTCGATGTGAGCGGTCGGGTGGTGGAATATATGGGCGATCGTCTGGGATGGGATGAGGCGAGGCGCTCGCAGGAGCTGGTCGCGGTGGCGGAAGAAACGAAGCGCTGTTCCATAGCCGATATGAACTGATCAGGAGGGAGCTCTATGCTGGATATCATGATCGATGCACCAACCATTATCTTGCGTTTGCTGTTGTCGGTACTTCTCGGCGGCCTCATCGGCATGGAGCGCGAGCGGCGCAACAAGCAGGCCGGGCTGAAGACACATCTGCTCGTGTCGGTGGGGGCGACCCTGATCATGCTGACCTCGATCTACGGGTTCGACAGCGATCTGGTCAATCACCCCAACGCGAGATTCGATCCTGCCCGCCTGGCGGCCCAGGTCGTGAGCGGCATCGGCTTCCTCGGCGCCGGCGCGATCATGCGGCGCTCGGACAACGTGATCTCCGGCCTGACGACGGCCGCGACGCTGTGGGTGGCGGCGGCGATCGGGCTGAGCGTCGGCTCGGGCTTCTACCTGCCGGCGGTCATCACGACGGCGATCGTCTTGCTTGCCACATTGCTGCTGAACAAGTATGAGACGCGGTTCATGTCCTTCAAGCGGTCGGGAAGCCTGCGCATCAGCATGGTGACCAATGAGCGTCCGTCCAGCCTGGATCAGATCACGACCGTGCTGGAGAGCACCCGGATGAAGATCGAGAAGGTGCATGTGACCGATGAATCGGCGGAGGACGGGAAACGGCAACTGACGATGGAGTTCCAGGTGTATGCGGTGAGCGGCAAGAACATCAACAGGGTCTTCGAGGAGCTCTGGAAGATCGACGGGATTCGCGACATTCGCATGAACTGGCGCGAATAACATCCGATTAAATCCATTTGTAATATGAAGTTGTTTAAGATACATTTATTTATAAGGTTTTATCTGACAATCTGACAAACGGTTTCACTGACCAGGCTGGTATGGTCATCACCCATCAAACAGGACAATGGCAGGAGTGCATATATGAACACGATCAGGAGTCTGCAGGAGGGATGGCGTCTGAGGCTGAGTGAAGTGACAGAGGGTCTCCGTTTTCGCCTCGTGCAAGGTTCATTGGATAATGAGATCCGTCAGGTTGCGAACGATCATCGGCAGGTCGGTCCAGGGGATGTATTTGTGGCGATTCGCGGATTTACGGTGGATGGGCATGCGTACATACCCGATGCGATCGAACGGGGGGCCAGCGTGATCGTGGCAGAGCAGCCAGTTGCGGCCGATGCCTCGGTGACCGTGCTGGAGGTGGAGGATACGCGCAAGGCGCTTGCCCGGATCGCAGCCAATTACTACGGCCGCCCTACGGAGAAGATGAGCGTCATCGGCGTCACCGGCACCAACGGCAAGACGTCGATCACGTACTTCCTGAGGTCGATCTATGAGCAGGCGGGCCGTTCCATCGGTATCATCGGCACGATCGGCACGCTGATCGGCGGCGAGCTGCGCAAGAACAAGAATACGACGCCGGAATCGCTCAGCCTGCAGCGGATCTTCGCGGAGATGGCCGACGCGGGCATCATGAACTGCGTGATGGAGGTGTCGTCGCATGCGCTCAGCCTGGATCGGGTCGCGTGCTGCCGCTTTGAGACGGCGATCTTTACGAACCTGACGCCGGATCATCTGGAGCTGCACGGCACCATGGAGGGGTACTATGAGGCGAAGGCGCGGCTGTTCGCGATGGCGGAGAAGCACAACATCATCAACGCCGATGACCCTTATGGCCAGCGCCTGATTCGGGAAGCTGCCTCGCACCGGGCAAGGCTGATTACATACGGCATCGACCAGCCGGCGGACGTGTATGCATCGCATATCGAATATACGGCGGACGGCATTACCTATACCGTACATACGCCTGCAGGCAGCATGCCGATTACCGTTCATCTGCCGGGCAAGATATACGTTTACAACAGCCTCGCCGCGATCGCGGCCGCCTGGGCGGCAGGCATCCGCTTCGAAGATATCCGGGCGGGCATCGAAGCGGTTCGCGGCATACGCGGCAGGATGGAAGTCGTGTACAGGACGGACGATTACAAGGTGGTCGTCGATTTCGCCCATACCGAGGACAGCCTGGAGAAGGCATTGACGACGCTCAAGCCTTATACGAGGGGCCGAGTCATCCTCGTCTTTGGCGTGTACGCCGCCCCCGGCGAGATGGGCTTAAGCAAGCGGCGCGGCATGGGGAAGGTGGCGGCGCGCCTGGCGGACCTGGCGATCGTCACTTCGGACAATCCGAAGGAACAGGACCCGAAGGCGATCATCGCCGATGTGGCGGCAGCGATGGAGGAGGAAGGCGGCAACTACGAGGCGATCGTCGATCGCGCCGAGGCGATCCGGCGCGCGGTCGAGCTCAGCCGGCCGGGCGATTGCATCCTCATCGCGGGCAAGGGGCATGAGACGACGCAGATCATCGGCAAGGAAGAAATCCCGTTCCATGAGGCGGAGCTCGTGCGCGAGATGTTCGCCGAGCTGAAGTCGGGCGCAAGGCGCGCCTGACCGTTCGCTTCCCCGCAGGGCAGGCGTTCGGTGACTGACCGGACACGCCGGGCATAAGCGGGGGATCCGCCAGACGGAGACTGAACAGTCGGAATCGGATGTCTGACATCAGTCCGGGCAACGCCGGACGTGAGCAAGGGACCCGTCTGACGGAGCCTGGTCGGTCGGATTCAAGCGCCCGGTGGCCGTACGGACGACGCCGGGCATAAGCGGGGGATCCGCCATATGGAGACTGAACAGTCGGAATCAAGCGTCAGACAGGAGTCCGGTCACCCGGATCAAACGTCTGGTGACTGCGGAATCGGTGGAAGACAGGAGATCAACCTGGTGGCACCCGCAGGCGCGGGCCCGAGGGTGCGGAACCGGATCAGATAACGAACCAAGATCGAGAGGTTATGGCGATGTGCGGTTTTGTCGGTTTCGCCGATGCGAAGGATGTAGCTGATCGCATCACAACGATTCAAGAGATGATGAACATGATCGTCCACAGGGGACCGGACAGCGATGGGTATTTCTCGGACGATCGGGTGACGCTTGGCTTCCGGAGACTGAAGATCATCGATCTGTCCGAAGAGGGAAGCCAGCCGATGTACAACGAGGAACGCACCTGCGTGCTGGTGTTTAACGGGGAGATCTACAATTTTCAGGAGCTGCGGGAGGAGCTGATCGCCAAGGGGCATCGCTTCAGCAGCAAGACGGACAGCGAAGTGATCCTGCACGGCTACGAGCAATACGGCATTGACATCCTGCAGCGCCTGAGGGGCATGTTCGCATTTGCGATCTGGGACATTCGGGAAGAGACGCTGTTTGTGGCGAGGGATATGTTTGGCATCAAGCCCCTCTATTATACCCGTCATACGACGGACGGCTCGCTGATCTTCGGGTCGGAGATCAAGTCGTTCCTGAAGTCGCCGGTATTCCGCAAGGAGTTCAATGAGCAGGCGCTGAAGCCTTATCTGACCTTTCAATATTCCGTCCTCGATGAGACGTTCTTCAAGGGCGTGTACAAGCTGCGCCCCGGTCACTACATGCTCTACAGGAAGGGTCAGCTGGTCGTGAAGCCTTACCATGAGCATCGCTTCGCGGCCGAAGAGGGCAGTCTCGAGCAGTACGTGGAACGCATCCAGCAAACGGTCAGCGAGTCCGTCCGCTATCATCGGATCAGCGACGTCAAGGTCGGCTCCTTCCTGTCGGGCGGCATCGACTCGAGCTATATCACGGCTCTGCTCAGACCGGACAAGACGTTCTCCGTCGGTTTCAAGGATCACGAGGGCATCTTCAATGAGACGAATCACGCGAAGAACCTCTCCGACCTGCTCGGCATCGAGAATTACCGGACGATCATCGGAGCCGACGAGTGCTTCGAGATGCTGCCGGAGATCCAATATCATATGGATGAACCGCAATCGAATCCTTCATCGGTGCCGCTGTATTTCCTGGCGAAGCTGGCGAGCGAGCATGTGACGGTCGTGCTGTCCGGCGAGGGCGCGGACGAGATCTTCGGCGGCTATGCCTGGTATGACAAGACGCCGGCGATGCGCGTGTACGAGATGGTTCCGTATGCGCTGCGCAGGCCGATCTCCCGCATCTGCGGCAAGCTGCCTCCATCCCGCATCACCTCCTTCCTCGTGAAGGGCGGGCAGAAGGTGGAGGAGCGATTTATCGGACAGGCCAAGGTGTTCGAGGAAGCGGATGCCTGCGAGGTGTTGAAGGAGCCTTATCGTCAGGGACCATCCGTGCGCAGCATCACCGATCCGGTGTATGCGAAGGTGAAGGGCGAAGGCGACGTGACGAAGATGCAGTTCATCGATATGATGCTGTGGCTGCCGGGGGATATCCTGCTGAAGGCGGACAAGATGAGTATGGCTCATTCGCTGGAACTGAGGGTGCCCTTCCTGGACAAGGAAGTGATGGCGCTGGCCTCCAGGCTGCCGGAACGCTATCGCGTCAATCGCCGCAACACGAAGTACGCCCTGCGCCAGGCGGCTCTGGCGAATCTGCCGGAGGAATGGGCGAACCGGGAGAAGGTCGGTTTCCCGGTGCCGATCCGTTACTGGTTCAGAGAAGAGAAGTATTATGCGCTCGTGAGAGAGATGTTTGAGTCGGAGATCGCGCAGAAGTTTTTCCATGTTCCACAGCTGATGCGCTATCTGAACGATCATTATGAAGGTCGGCACAATTATGCCCGTTATATCTGGACTGTGTATGTTTTTCTCGTCTGGTATAAAAAATTCTTTGTCGACCTGTAAACGCATGCGATACGGCGCGACCACTCCGTGCTACACCCGATGACAACCGAGACGAAAGGAGGAGGCGAATCGTTGGACAGACGACTGCTTCTCCCGATGCTGCTCGCCCCGATGCTGCTCGCCATAACTGTGGGGTTGACCGCTGTGACGGCGCTGATCATCATCCATGAAAACAGGGCCAAAGAGTGGCAGCCTGCTGAGCAGGACCATGCAGGCGGACCGAGCAGCGACAGCTTGACAGCCGAATCGGATCTGATGTTGTCAGCGGAGGAGTCGACAGGGCCGGACCTGGAGGGGGCGGAACCAGAGCCCGAACCTGAACCGCAGTTCGGCGTGGTGACGATCGCCAGCGTGGATGCGGTGACGAACGAGCCGGTGCAAGGCGCGGAGTTCGCGATCGAACTGGCGGGAACGGGCGAGCTGCTGGATCTGATCACCACCGACGAGGAGGGGCAGGCCACTTCCGAGCCGATCGAATACGGCACGGAGGTCGTCATCCGGCCGCAATCCGCTCCTCTGCCGTATGCCATAGCTGTACAGGAGCAGCAGGTACTGATCGGGCAGGATCAGCATGAAGCCAGTTTCGTCATGGAGCATCGCAGCTATGTGAAGGGCGTGAAGATCGGCGAAGACGGCAACATCGAGATCACCCATGTGCTGATCGAGATGGATGCCATCCTGCAGAAGCCCGAGTTACCCAACGGCTGCGAGATTACGTCGCTTGCGGCCGTGCTGAATGCGCTGGGCTATAAGGTGTCCAAGACGGAGATGGCGGATCAGTATCTGCCCAAGGAAGAATTCGAGTGGAAGGAAGGCAAGCTCTACGGCGCCAATCCGTACAAGGCGTATGCGGGCGATCCGCGCCTTGAACGGGGCGGCTGGTTCGTGTATGCGCCGCCGATCGTCGAGGTTGCGGACCGATACATCGCTGATGCGGGCGGCGTCCACCACGCGGCGGACATCAGCGGCAGCAGCCGGGATGAGATCATGGAGTATCTCAAGGAAGGCGTGCCGGTCGTGATGTGGGTGACGCTGAATCTGGAGAAACCGCGCATCAATTATTCTTGGTATTTCCATGATACGGGCGAGCTTTTTCAAGCGCCGACCAATCTGCATACCGTCGTGCTGCATGGCTTCAACGGCGATGAATTGTATGTGATGGATCCGCTGCGCGGCCTGATCACTCGCGATGCCGATCCGTTCTTCCAGAGCTATGTTGATCTGGGCAGCCATGCGGTGGTCGTGATGGAAGGGTAAAGCAGTCGCCTTTTTCCTTGATGATCCATATGGGAGAAGTAGCAGTTTGGCCGGTGTCCCCTGGGATAGGGAGCTGGATTGGAGAAGCTCCGAGTCCCATGGTCGCCAGCGTTGCGCCAGGGACCGGGCAGCTGGGAATAGACGCAATCTTGATCTGGGAGGTCGAAACGTGGCATATAAACGCTTGGGAGTTGTCGGGGGCATGGGGCCAAAGGCGACCGCTGTTTTTTTCGACAAGGTGATTGAACGGACTGCAGCGAACAGGGATCAGGAGCATCTGGACATGATCATCCTCAATCACGCGACCCTGCCGGATCGGACGGAAGTGATTCTGAACAACCGGGATGAGGAATTCCTCCAGGAAGTCAGGCGAGATCTGGAGCTGTTGGAACGCGCGGGCGTCGGGAACATCGCCATTCCTTGCAATACTTCGCATTATTTCTATCATGAGATGCAGGCGATGACCCGGGTGCCGATCATCAATATGGTTGAGGAGACGCTGCTGGAAGTGCGGCGTCAATACGGCGAGAACAGCCGGATCGGCATCATGGCGACGAACGGCACGATTCGCAGCGGCGTGTATGACAAGGGTTGCGCCGGGAACGGACTGAGGCTGGTCAAGCCGGATGAGGAACTTCAGAATCGCATCATGGATATCATCTATCAGGTGAAGAGCAAGCTGGAAGCCGATGTGCAGGAGGTCGAAGGGATCGTCCGCCATTTTGTCCGGGACCTGGGGTGCGACTGCGTCATCCTCGCCTGCACGGAACTGTCCTGCCTCACGCTTGACGAAGAGGTCGCGGCCTATTGCGTGGACGCGATGGATGTGCTCGTGCGCCGGGCGATCGAGCGTTCCGGCAAGACGGTGCGTGAGGGGCGGTAGCGCTGGCTTCGGGTCGCCGGGAGGGTGCTTCGATACGTCGCCTTCGGGTGATGTTTCGGGACGACGTTTCGTTCGGTAATGCCGCTAACTTGCTCGTTGGTCGGTATCTGTTGCTTTAGTGGCGGTTTTGTATGAGGAATCGTACAAAGGATTGGCGTCGTCCGCTTCGGTGGCGGTTTTGTACGAGGAATCGAACAAAAATCATGGCGTCGGCCGTTTTTTGCGTGGTTTTGTATGATAAATCGTACAAAAGGGTCGGCGTCTGCGGTTATGGGGGCGGTTTTGTACGAGGAATCGAACAAAAATCATGGCGTCGGCCGTTTTTTGCGTGGTTTTGTATGAAAAATCGTACAAAAGGGTCGGCGTCTTCTGTTATGGGGGCGATTTTGTACGAGGAATCGAACAAAAATCATGGCGTCGCCCACTTTTGCCGTGGTTTTGTACGAAAAATCGAACAAAAGGATTGGCGTCGTCCGCCTCGGGAATGGTGTACAAAAAGTTTGGTCCATCCTCCCTGGACGTGGTGTTGTACGAAGTTGCGCCCTGACATCGTCGTTCAGAAAGTGGTCGTATGCGAAGTTCCAAACGATATCAGGGACATATTGACATCTTGGGAATCCATATGCCAAAATGTACACGTGTACATTATAGACAGTTCGTTGCGTCATCTACCGTATGAGATCACGATGACCAAGCGTAAACGGGTTGCAGCAAGCAGACGGGATAACGATGACCAAACATGCACAGAATGCAGCAAGCGGATGGGATAACGATGACCAAACATGTACAGACTGCAGCAAGCGGACGGGATGACGGGGACCAAACGTGCACAGAATGCAGCAAGCGGACGGTATGACGAGGACCAAACGTGCACAGAATGCAGCAAGCGGACGGGATGACGAGGATCAAACGTGCACAGACTGCAGCAAGCGGACGGGATAACGATGACCAAACATGCACAGAATGCAGCAAGCGGATGGGATAACGATGACCAAACATGTACAGACTGCAGCAAGCGGACGGGATGACGGGGACCAAACGTGCACAGAATGCAGCAAGCGGACGGGATGACGAGGACCAAACGTGCACAGAATGCAGCAAGCGGACGGGATGACGAGGATCAAACGTGCACAGACTGCAACAAGCGGACGGGATGACGAGGACCAAACGTGCACAGAATGCAGCAAGCGGATGGGATGACGATGACCAAACGTAAACAGGTAGCAGAAATAGCAGGAGTGTCAGAAGCGACGGTCTCGCGGGTACTCAGCGGCGTTGGACCGGTGCGGGAGGAGACGCGCCGACGCGTGCTCGAAGCCGCCGCGCAGCTCGGATACACGCCCAGCGCCATCGCGAGGAGCTTCGTCCTCCAGAGAAGCGAAAATATCGGCGTCATCCTGCCCGTCCTGCCCAAGGTGCATCTGTTCTCGGCGTACTACTATTCCGAGATCCTGTCCGGCATCGGGCATGAGGTGGAACGACGCGGGTACAGCATGCTCGTGCAGTTCCATCAGGCGGGGGAAGAACCGCGATATGAGTCGGCCTTTCTCAAGCACAAGATCGACGCCTGCATCATCCTTGGCTCGAAGAATAGCGATGAAGACCTGCGAGCGCTGGCCAAACTGCATCGGGGCGGGTATCCATTCTGCATCATCGGCGGCCGCACGCCATATCCGTATAGTGAAGTTGATGCCGATCACATCAGCGGCAGCAGGCAGGCGATCTTCCACCTGCTCGAACGAGGCCACAGGCGCATCGCCTTCGTCAATGGACCGCTGGTCTACTCGAACAGCGTCGACAGGCTGCAGGGGGTCCGATCTGCGCTAGCCGAGGCTGGTCTGGATGGTCAGGTGCTGTATTATGAAGGCAACTACAGCCGCAAGAGCGGATACGAATTGGCGGAGCAGCTGTACGAGGCTCGGCATGAGTACGATGCGATCTTCGCCGCCAACGACCGCATGGCGATCGGCCTCATGCAAGGGCTCAAGGAACGGGGGATGGAGGCGGGACGCGATTATGCGCTCGTCGGATACGACGATTCCGACACCGCGCGTGTGGCCGATCCGCCGCTGACCACGGTGCATGTTCCGTTCTTCGAGATGGGCCGGATCTCGGCGGCGCGGCTGCTTGATCTTGTGGGGAGCGGCGCAGAAGGCGCCGATCCGTTCAAGGAGCTGCTCGAGGTGGAGCTCGTGGTTCGCCGTTCATCCTGATGGCAATGACCGGAGCACAAGCGAAAACCGGGTTGCCCATCGCAGGGATGAAAGCGTAACCAAACAGTGCATCGGACATCATGACTTGATATACATCAATCATTACATATGGGGAGGAGATACGCATGCAAGAAGTACGTGTCGGAATGGTAGGGTACAAATTCATGGGCAAAGCCCACAGCCACGCATACCGGGATCTGCCGATGTTCTTCCCGAATGTGCCCAGGCCGGTCATGAGCGTGATCTGCGGCCGACATGAACCGTCGGTGCGCGCGGCAGCCGAGCAGTTCGGCTGGGCCAGCTATGTGACGGATTGGCGTGAGCTCGTGCGTCGGGATGACATCGATCTGATCGACATCAATGCGCCTAGCGATGCGCACAAGGAGATCGCGCTTGAAGCGGCTGCGGCGGGCAAGCATATTTTCTGCGAGAAGCCGCTCGCCCTGACGTTGGCGGACGCGCGCGAGATGCTGGCTGCGGCGGAACAGGCAGGCGTGAAACATATGATCGGCTTCAACTACCGGTTCGCGCCCGCCGTGCAGCTGGCGAAGAAGCTGGTGAGCGAGGGCAGGCTGGGGCGCATATATCATTTCCGCGCATGGTTCCTCCAGGATTGGCTGGTCGATCCGGAATTTCCTCTTGTCTGGCGATTGACCAGGGAGGTGGCAGGATCCGGATCACATGGCGATCTGGGCGCGCATCTGATCGACCTGGCGCATTTCCTCGTCGGCGATATGACGGAAGTGGTCGGGATGAGCGATACGTTCGTCAGGGAGAGACCGCTGCCCGCTTCGATGACCGGCCTGAGCGCAACGGGCAGCAGCGATGGTGCCAAGGGAGAGGTGACGGTGGACGACGCGACGCTGTTCCTGGCGAGATTCGGGAACGGCGCGCTCGGCAGCTTCGAAGCCACCAGATACGCGTCCGGGCATCGTTGCACGAACTCGTTTGAGATCAACGGCAGCAAAGGCAGCGTCAAATTCGATTTTGAACGGATGAATGAGCTTCAGGTGTACTTCACGGATGATGATGCCGATGTTCAGGGATTCCGTCGCGTGCTGGCGACAGATCCTGCGCATGCCTATGTGGATGCGTGGTGGCCGCCAGGGCATACGATCGGGTACGAGCATACCTTCATCCACGAAGTCGTGGAACTGATGGAGGCGCTTCGTGACAACCGCTCGCCGGTGCCAAGCTTCCACGACGGCGTCAAATGTCAGGCCGTTCTGGAAGCGGTGGAGCGTTCCGTCGCCGAACGGCGTTGGGTCGCGATATCGGAGCTGTGAGGGTGGTCAGGCATCATCCGTTGCCTTATTTCACATGCGCCAGCGGGTGGTCGGAACTGTGAGGATGGGCTGGCGGTACCCGCTGCCATGTCCGCATGTATGGACTGGATATGGAGTTAACTGAACATGGGAGGAGATCTGAATGGGCAGAAAAGCGCTGATCGTATGGGGCGGGTGGCTCGGCCATCAACCGGAGCAAGTGGCGGGTATATACCGGGAGGTGCTCGAGGGAGAAGGCTTCGAGGTTGAGGTGTCCAATACGCTGGAGTCTTTTGCAGACAAGGAGAAGCTGATGGAGCTTGACCTGATCGTGCCGAACTGGACGATGGGCGAGATTGAGAAGCACCTGGTCTTCAACATCATGGCCGCGGTCCAGGCTGGCACCGGCATCGCCGGCACGCATGGCGGGATGTGCGATGCCTTCCGCAACAATGTGGACTGGCAGTTCATGACCGGCGGCAACTGGGTGGCCCACCCGGGCAATGACGGAGTGCGCTATACCGTGAACATCAGGCACAGTTCCAGCTCGCTTCTCGAGGGGATCGAGGACTTCGAGGTGGTCAGCGAGCAATACTATCTGCACTTCGATCCGGCGGTGGAGGTCCTCGCGACGACGCGCTTCCCGAATCCTGCGGTGAAGGGGCCGCACAGCACGAACTCGCCGGTGGATATGCCGGTCGTCTGGACGAAGCGATGGGGACTGGGCCGCGTGTTCTACTGCTCGCTCGGCCACCAGGCGAATATCATCGAGATGCCCCCGGTGAAGGAGATCATCCGGCGAGGCTTCGTCTGGGCGGCTGAAGGCAAGAAGCTGGCGCAAGGGAACACCGAATTCAGCGGAGTGTATACCGGCATGGGCGACAGCCGGTAGGGGACAAGAACTTCTGGCCAGGTGACAAGGCTTGGCAGATAACCAGGTCATGAACCGAAGATAGCGTCAGTTCAGGCTGTACGGACCGGTAGATGAAGCCCTGTCAGGGAGGGGAGCACGCTCCATCCCTCATGACCCGTCATCTGACACATCAGCACTGCCAGCGTCAGACGGCATCATTAGAGAGCGGCATGGCTAACACAGGATCGCACAAGAGCAGCAGCATTCAGGATACATGGAGGCGACACAGAGGCATGGAGAGTAACAGGAGAACCAGAGTTGGCATCATCGGTTGCGGGAATATCAGCGGCACATATATGAAAAATCTGAAGTCGTTCGAAGAGATCGAGCTGGTGGCGTGCGCGGATCTGGATGTGGACAGGGCCAAGGCGAAAGCGGCCGAATACGGCATCCCCAAAGGCTGCACGGTGGAGGAATTGCTGGGCGACGAGGAGATCGACATCGTCGTCAATCTGACGATCCCCGCCGCACACGCCGAGGTCAGCCTCAAGGCGCTTCAGGCTGGCAAGCATGTGTACAGCGAGAAGCCGCTGGCGGCTACCCTGGAGGATGGCAAGCGGATCCTCGCCGCAGCGGAGGAGCGCGGCCTGAAGGTTGGCTGCGCGCCGGACACTTTCCTCGGCGCCGGCATCCAGACGTGCCGCAGGCTGATCCTGGAGGGAGCGATCGGCGAGCCGATCGCCGCGACGGCCTTTATGATGGCGAGAGGGCATGAGTTCTGGCATCCGTCGCCGGAATTCTATTATCAGGTGGGCGGCGGGCCGATGTTCGACATGGGCCCGTATTATCTGACCGCACTGGTCGCGCTGATCGGCCCGATCCGCGAGATCGCCGGGATGACGAGCATCTCGTTCCCGGAACGGACGATATACAGCGAGCCGAAGAAGGGAACCAGGATCCGGGTCGAGGTGCCGACCCATATCGCGGGCACGATGCGGTTCGCAAGCGGGGCGATCGGCACGATCATCACGTCCTTCGATATTCCGGGCGGCAGCACGCTGCCGAACATCGAGATCTATGGATCCCTCGGCACGCTGAAGGTGCCGGACCCGAATATCTTCGGCGGCAAGGTCCTGATCAGTTCAGCTGGCAGCCCGGAGTGGCAAGAGGTTCCGCTGGAGCTGCCTTATGCCGACAACAGCCGCGGTCTCGGCGTGCTGGACATGGCCCGGGCGATCCGCTCCGGCGGCGAGTACCGGGCGAGCGGCGCGCTGGCATACCATGTGCTGGAAGCGATGCACGGCTTCTATATCAGCTCGGACACCGGCTCCGTCTATCGGATGCACAGCAGCGTGGAACCTCCGGCTCTGCTGTAGGTTCTCTCCTGCCAGCGACATGAAGGATCTGGCCGAACAAACGGACAATAAAGGTTGGGGCGATACCCCAACCTTTACTCGTATGCGCCGACGATCGGCCCTTCAGGAGCCGTATAGGCAACGGGACTCATCGTTACCGCAGGCATGAAATACAGGCTCTCATCCGCCCGGTATCCGCCGCCCGACTGACCGCCCGCATGACGCCCTCCTCCAGGATGACCGCCTACGCCACCTCCACCGTGTCCACCGCCTCCAGGGTAACCGCCGCCAGGATGTCCGCCGCCAGGCCCATGGCCGCCATGGTGACCGCCCCCTCCGTAAGGCGGGAACAGCCACGGATACAGGAAGGCATACAGATACCACGGATAAGAGTAGTAGTACGGATAATAGGCATAGGGATAGTACGGGGGATAAGGGTAATAGCCTTGCGGGTAATACGACGTTGTGTAAGACATGATCGCACACCTCCTTCCGCCGTTCGACGGGTTGCTTCATCCTATGAAGGGGCGTTGGCTCGTGATACTTGCCCATGGAAAAATAGGCGCGAAAGAGGTATACGGAGATCCATGTCGAAATCATTGCAGATACCAGGTCATGTGGCACCAATAAAGTTCGAATGGGGTGATCGACATCGATACGAAGATACTCGATATGGATGCAGGCAGCCTGGCGGCGGCGATCCGCGAAGGGAGCCTGCGTTCGACGGAAGTGACGGAGACCTGTATCCGCCATCTGAAGCGGATGAATGAGAAGGTGAACTGCCTGACCCAGGAACGCTTCGAGGAGGCCAGGCAAGAGGCGGCGAGAGCCGATGAACTTGTGCGTTCCGGCCAGGCCGCAGGCAGGCTGCTGGGCGTGCCGATCACGATCAAGGATTGTTTCCACGTGGCGGGCATGCGGACCACGGCAGGCCTGAGGCATCGTCGGAACATCGTCGAGCAGGAAGATGCGGAGATCGTTCGGCTGCTGAAAAATGAAGGCGCTATCATCCTGGGCAAGACCAATACCCCTCAGCTGTGCTTCTGCCAGGAAACGGACAACAAGCTCCACGGCCGCACCAACAACCCGTGGAATCCGGAGCGAACGGCCGGCGGCTCCAGCGGCGGGGAGGGCGCCTGCATCGCCGCAGGGGGAGCTGCGGTGGGCATCGGCGCGGACATCGGGGGTTCGATCCGCTTCCCGAGCCATTGCAATGGTGTCGTTGGCTTCAAGTCCGGCAACAGCCAGGTTCCCGACCGGGGCAACTTCCCGGATGTAACCATCCCGGAGCAGTCCAGGATGCTTGGCATCGGCGCTCTGGCGAAGTCGGTGGCTGACGCCAGACTGATCCATGAGATCATCGCTTATCGACCGCCTGAGAAGCGGGATCTGTCGACCTTCCGCATCGTGTTCCCGGGGAAGGCCCCCGCTTACCCGCTCGGCCAGGCAACAGCCGATGCGCTGGTCCAGCTGCGTCATGGCCTTGAGGCCGAGTTCACCGTAGAGGAGGAGACGCCGCCATACTATGAGGAGTCAGCGCTCGTCTGGCAACAGATCATGTCGATCGACGGAGCCCGGCATATCCGCCGGCTGATGTCCGAAGACGGCCAACGCCATCCGATCACCGAATATGTGAAGGAGAAATTGGCAGGCAGTTCGGACATCCATGCCTATCTGTCATGGGCGCTGATCGGCGCGAACATGTTCAAGCCGTCCTCACGCAGACTTGACGAGATCAGGGATCTGCTCAGGCAAGGCGACGACAAGCTGAACGCCCGCCTCGACCGGTCCATCCTCATCCTGCCCGTGTATCATTCCGCTGCGCCGAAGCACGGCCAGCTGTACAAGGAGATCTTCTCGATCCGTCGCACCTACCTGAAGTACATGCCTTATGTCGCCTACGCCAACGTGTGGGGTTTGCCTTCACTTACCGTGCCTGTAGCGGAGGATGGAGACGGCATGCCGATCGGCATTCAGCTCATCTCGCTGAACGGCAACGAGGATGCCCTGTTCCGGCTGGGGGAGCGAATCGAGCAGCAATTCCGCGGTTACGTGCGCTGCCGCTAATATGATTGACGGCAGCTTCCTCATTTCCCGCGCTTCCGATTAAACGCGATATAAGTCAGGATACCCGCGAGGATCATGCATATGTAACCGATGTTCTCCGCCTGCAACTGCGGCACGCCAGCCAGCATCGCCAGCGTCTGGGTCAGGGTCTTCGCCGTATAGGCGATCAGGATGAGCATAAGGGGTCGAAAAAAATTAAATCGCAAGCAACATCTCTCCTTTGGACATTCCTCTGCTGGTACAAGCCTCTATATTACTGTAACTGATCGAAACGTGAAATACCAACCCTTTTCGCACAAAAATAGGATATACCCGAACGGAGCAAATGACGCTATACTAAATGTACGTTTTCTGATGAGTGACCGACAGGCGAAGACTGGCGCATCGCCCGGCAAGCCTGATCGGCATCGGAGGACTCATCGACTACAGGAGTTGAATGGTCATGAATCCCTGGTTGAAGACGATCGGGCTGATCGCGCTCACCGCGCTGATGACGCGCTTCATCCCCTTCTCGGAATATTTCCGCAATGTCAATACCCTGATTCACGAAATGGCCCATGCCGTGGCGGCCCTGCTGCTGTCGGGCAACGTCATGTATATCCATCTGTTCGAGGATCACAGCGGCGTCACGTATGCCAGCCTGCCTGAGGCCTGGCGCATCATCCCCGTTTCTCTCCTCGGCTATTTCGGGGCTTCGCTGTTCGTGGTGCTGCTGTTCCGCTGGTACGCCCAAGGCAGGCAGCAGCTCGGCCTGGCCGTGCTGACGGTGCTGGCGTCCATCGGCCTGATCGTGTTCATTCGCAACCCGTATGGCATGGTCTGGTGTGCCGGTTTCATCGCCCTGTGCGCCGTGGCCAGTGTCATCCGCTGGACGAGCGTTCGCGATCTGTTTTACTTGCTCGTCGCTTTTATCTGCCTGGTCGAATCGGTATGGACCCCGGTCATGCTCATCCTGATCGCTGTCGCGTCTCCGGAAGCGGCGGGCGATGCGACCAACCTGGATATGGCAACCGGCATTCCGGCGATTGCCTGGGCGATCGTCTTTGCGCTCGTGTCGCTTTGGTGCGGCAAGCTCGCCGTCGGCACGATGTTCCAGCGCGGAAGGAGGGTTAGGGGGCGCTACTCGAGCTCATTAGCAAAATAATCTACACCTCGCAAAAGAAGCCCACATCCGCGTAACCCCTTTCCATGCGCACATGAAGCCGATTTCCGCACGTACGCTGTTCCTCGATCACTGCCCGGTACGACATGCAAAAAAGTGGAATTGTCTCTACTTTTGCAGGGATGTTTAAATAAGGGTACCTAATCAAGCGCAAAAAAGTGATCATCATTGCCGCCTGATCATCCATATCTCGTCCAAGCGCTTAATTACTGCTAAGGGGTGTCATGATGCTGCGCAATATGAAGGGGACTTTTTACCGCAAGAGCTTCATCTGGTTTCTGCTTACGGCGACCATTCCCGGTGTCATAACCGGCGCCATCATCTACTGGTACTCGACTGCGCAGATCGAGAAGGATCTGAGCCAGTTGCACCTGAACCAGATGGAGCAGAGAGTGAAAAACATCGATGATCAGCTGAGCTATCTGGAGATGGATCTGTCCAACTGGGCGTTTAACTCCCGATTCGGATACAAGCTCAAAACCCTTGACTTTGTCTATTACTTCCAGGAGACCTGGGACATCACACAGACGCTCAATGTGATCGCTGGCTCGCATCCGCTGATCAAGGGAGTGGAGCTGTACATCGACCGGGAGCAGCCCGTGGTGTTCCGCACCGAATATTACAGGGTGACGGACCCGGAGCAGCTCGCGGAGTATCGTCGGCTGCTAGCAGACAAGCGGCTCGTGTATTGGGATCTGATCTTGGATAAGGAAGAAACGGATGCTCAGGAGGATGATCAGGAGGAAGAGACGCTCTATACGGCGGATGATATTCGCCTGATCCACAAAGTCCCCGGCATGATCACCTCGCGCTTCGGCGTGCTGCTCGTCAGGGTGGACAGCGCCAAGCTGGTCAACCTTCTGAAGACGATGACGCCCTATAATGAAGGTTTGACGTTCCTGATGGATGCTGGCGGCAATGTGGTGGCCACCGACTCCGCTGATGGCGAGAAAGACATCCACCATGTGCTCAGGGAAGAGATCCTGCAGTACAAGGCTTCCCATGACGGACAGGCATCGGGCAACTTCCTCTGGAACTGGAACAACAAGACGTATTCCGTCTCTTACGGGAATATCAAGCGCATCCAGACCGATTGGACGTACGTCTCGGCTTCGCCGATCAGCGCGATCATCTCGCCGCTCATGACCTTGTCCCGCGTGATCATCACCGTCAGCCTGTCCGTTCTGCTGCTCGGTCTGCTGCTTTCCTGGATCGCTTCGAACTGGATCTATACGCCGGTCCGCCGCCTGCTCAACAAGATCGAGGATTACGGCATCACGCAGCAGAAGCTGGACGAGTTCGAATATCTGGAGCGACAATGGAGCCATCTGACCAATCAGCAGGTGACGCTGCAGGAGCGGTTGAACGAGCAGCTGCCGAACCTGCGCAACAGCTTCCTGCTGCAGCTCATTCAGGGCCACCTGTACGCCTATACGGAAGAGGATCTGCGGAAGCGGATGGAGCGCTACGGTTGGGATTCCGGCAGCAACCGCTTCTACATCCTGCGTTTCCAGCTGAGCGGCTACGATAATCTGAAAGGACGCTTCGGTCCTGGAGACGAGAGCCTGGTCACGTTCATGGCCTCGAATATCATAGAGGAGATCGCCGAATCAAGCTTCGAGCAATATGTGGTGCTCAATTTCCACGACCTGTCCGTCGCCATGTTCCTGGCGTCGAAGCAGGATGCGCAGGAAGCGGAGCGGATCCGCATGTTCGCCGAGGAAGTGTCGCAGAAGATCAACCAATGGCTCAGGCTGTATGTCACGATCACCGTGAGCCGGGCGATCGAGCAGCTCAGGCATACGCATGAGGTGTTCATGGAGGCGGAGCGTTACACCGGTTACAGGCGGCTCGCCAATCAGAACCAGCTCCTGTTCATCGAGGAGATGCCCGAGGAGATGATGACCAACGAGACCAGCTATCCGTTCGCCCTCGAGCAGGACATCCTGCAGGCGCTGCGCAGCGGCAAGCTGTCCGAGACCGAGCGCTGCATCAGCCAGTTCATGAACGAGCTGGCGGCCCGTCAGGATACGGTCATCTACGTACAGCAGGGCATGCTGCAGCTGCTGGGCAGTATCCTGCATGCGATCATGCAATCCGGCATCAGCACCTTCCGTCTGTTCGAAGGGGAGAATCTGTACGAACAGCTGTCCCAGATCCGCGAACCCGGCAACATGCTGAAATGGATGAAGGAGAAGGTCATCCAGCCCTACATTGAGGAGCGGGCGGCGAGAGCGGACCGCCAGCTCAAGGAGATCGTGGAGCAGACGATCGATTACATCCATGCCAACTACATGCGGGACATCTCCCTGGATGAATGCGCCGACAGGGCGGGAACCAGCCCCTATACGCTGAGCAGGCTGTTCAAGCAGATCACGGGCGTGAACTTCATCGATTACGTCACCAACATCCGCATCGAGAAGGCCAAGGAGCTGCTGCAGGATCCGCACCGGAAGATCAACGAAGTGGCGACGGATGTCGGCTATCAGCAGCGGTACTTCAATCGGATCTTCAAGAAACAGGTCGGCGTCACGCCAGGTCAATATCGCGACATGTACCTGGAGGCGACGAGTGCGATCAAAAAATGAAACATCACGCAAAAAAAGTGGCATCGTTCGAAAAGCCTTGATGTATCAAGGCTTTTTTGCTTGCAAAAATGTGGAATTGAAACCGCTAACATGAAAATGGATACTCAGGATAGAGTTCGGCTTGCAGATCAGGCGGTACAAGCAGAGCGATCAAGGGATGCAAGCGATCCGATGAGGTCCGTAACATTCCAAATGAAAAAAATAAAGAACAGGAGAGAGCGGATGGATACGACAATCAATCATCAAGCGGATATGACTGACCTGGATCCCAGGCCTTCCGCAGCCTTGCCGAAGCGCAGAAGATCCAAATGGGCCAAGATCAGAAAGGACTATTGGTTGTACATTCTGTTGTTGCCGGGTCTGGCGTATTTCATCATTTTCAAGTATCTGCCCATGTGGGGGATCGTGATCGCATTCCAGGACTTCAGTCCGTTCCTGGGAGTTCTGAAGAGCAATTGGGTAGGGGTCAAGCATTTCGTCAATTTCTTCAACAACCCGGACTTTGTGCGGCTGCTTCGGAACACGCTGATCCTCGGATTCTATGATCTCGTGTTCTTCTTCCCGGCGCCGATCATCGCAGCGCTTCTGCTCAACGAGATCCGGGTCGGCATCTTCAAGCGAGCCGTACAGACGATGATCTATGTGCCGCACTTCATCTCGATGGTGATCGTCGCCAGTATGACCTATGTGTTCCTGACCACCAACGGCGGCGTGGTCAACGAGATCATCCATGAGCTTACCGGTCAACGCATCAACTTCCTGGCAGATCCCGCCTGGTTCCGTCCGCTGATCATCCTGCAGATCATGTGGAAAGAGACCGGCTGGGGCACGATCATCTTCCTCGCGGCCCTGGCCTCGGTGGATGTCGAACAGTATGAGGCGGCGATCGTGGATGGCGCGAGCCGATTCCAGAGGCTGTGGCACATCACGCTTCCGGCGATCAGCAGCACGATCGTCATCCTGCTCATCCTGCGCCTGGGCAACTTCCTGGATACCGGCTTCGAGCAGATCTTCCTGATGACGAACTCGCTGAACCGTACCGTAGCCGACGTGTTTGACACGTATGTGTATCAGGTGGGGATCAGGCAGGGCGCATTCAGTTACAGTACAGCGGTAGGCCTGTTCAAATCGGTGGTCGGCATCATCCTCATCTATGGCAGCAACTATTTCGCCAAGAAGTTCGGCCACGAAGGAATCATATAGGGAGGGGAACCACGATGAACAGCAGCAAATATGATTCATTCGGCGAACGAGTGTTTGACGTATTCAACTACCTGTTCCTTACCCTGTTCGCGCTGGTCACCGTATTGCCATTCATATATATCATCGCAGGCTCGTTTGCGACGGAGATCGAGCTGATCCAGCGGAAGTTCTTCCTGTTCCCGCGCAATCCGTCGCTCAGTGCGTATCAATATATTTTCTCGTCTGACACGCTGTTCCGCAGCATCGGCAACTCGGTGATCATCACGGTGTTCGGGACGCTGACCAATCTGGTGTTCACCCTGTCGATGGCCTATGCGCTGTCCCGCAGGGATCTCATGGGCCGCAACTTCGTGATGAATCTCGTGATCTTCTCCATGCTGTTCAGCGGCGGCATGATCCCGGGCTATCTGGTGGTCAAGGAGCTGGGCCTGCTGAACACCTATGGGGCGGTCATCCTGCCCGGCGCGATCAGCGCGTTTAACCTGATCGTCATCAAGAACTTCTTCCAGAACCTGCCCCCTGGACTGGAGGAAGCCGCCCGGATAGACGGCTGCTCGGACATCGGCGTGCTGTGGCGCATCGTGCTGCCGCTGTCCAAGCCGATCATCGCGACCTTCGGCTTGTTCTACGCGGTTGGCCACTGGAACAACTTCTTCTCAGCCATGATGTTCCTGAACGACAGCAAGATGTGGCCGCTGCAGGTGATGCTGCGCGAGATCGTCATGTTGTCGCAGGTCGCGGTTGGCGATCTGAGCGCATTCGATCCGGAGTTCGTCGAGCCGCCGGATCAGGCGGTCAAGATGGCGGTCATCGTCGTCGGTACGGTGCCGATCCTGCTGGTTTATCCGTTCCTGCAGAAGCATTTTGCCAAGGGCGTGCTGTTGGGCTCGATCAAGGGATAGGGACTGGCGCAAGTGCACTGACGGTTCTGTTGAGGTTAGCGTTTGACACCGGAGTGCTGAAATGTCCGATCGGGGGACCGAATCTCGTACAAGTGCATGGGAAGTTTTCACCAGCAGTAGATTTTCACCGCAAGGTGATGATCTAATAGATCTATCAATATAAGGGAGGCAAACCAATGAAGGGGAAACGCAGTTTCAAAATCATGGCATTGCTGATCATCGCAGTGATGCTGATGCTGGCAGCATGCTCTGGCGGCGGCTCCAACAACAATAACAGCGGCGGCTCAACAGGCAACACCAGCAGCAACACTGGCGGTCAGAGCTCGAACTCTGGCAACACAGGCTCGGGTTCGGGTCCGGCGGAGGAGAAGCCTGCGCCGATGAAGATCAGCATCATGATTCCTTCATTCTCGACCGAGCTGCCGGACAAGAGCAGCCCGGTATGGCAGAGGCTGGAGGAGTACACCAATACAGATCTGGAGATTCTCTTCACTCCGAACAGCTCTTATGAAGACATGCTGAACATCACGCTGGCTTCCGGCGACCTGCCGACGATCATGAACGTGGGCAAGACACCAAGCGTCATCAGCGCTGCCCGCAATGGCGCATTCTGGGACATCACCGACTATCTGAAGGACTATCCGAACCTGAGCCAGGCTCACCCGGTTGTTCTGAACAACACTTCGATCGACGGTAAGATCTATGGTATCTATCGTGCACGTACACTCGGCCGTATGGGCGTAACGTACAACAAGGTATGGCTGGACAATCTCGGACTGCAGCCTGCCAAGACGATCGATGAGTTCTACAACATCCTCCGTGCATTCACTTACGACGACCCGGACAAGAACGGCAAGAATGACACCTATGGCGTAGTTATCACGAAGTACACGGGTCCGTGGGATATCATGCAGATCTGGTTCGGTGCACCGAACAAATGGGGCGAAAATGAAAACGGTGAGCTGGTTCCGGACTTCATGACGCCTGAGTACAGAGAAGCGCTGAAGTTCTTCCGCAAGATCTATTCCGAAGGTCTCGTGAACGAAGACTTCGCGGTTATGGATTCGGCGGCATGGAACACGCCGTTCGTCAACGGTCAAGCTGGTGTATTCGTAGACGTTGCCGACAACGCTCGTCGTCTGGACAACGCGATGCAAGAAGCTGCTCCGAGAGATGAGCCTTACACGATCGTAACGCAAGCGCCTGTAGGTCCGAAGGGCCATCGCGATATGCCGACATCCGGTTGGTCCGGCATGTTGGTGATCTCGAAGTCCAAGGTGAAGACGGAAGAAGAACTGCGCCGCGTACTCGACTTCCTGGATAAGCTGAACGATGTCGAAATGAAGCTGCTCCTCGGTTATGGTATCGAAGGCCGCCACTACGACATGGTAGACGGCTATGTCGTACCGAAGGAAAATCTGGATGCGGCAATTACACAAGAACTGACTGGCATGAACCAATTGCTGATGTTCATCGGCGAACAAGAGCCTGGATATGCTCCGACTCCGATCAACGCGCAGATCGCGGAGGTTCAGAAGGCGAACGAAGCGATCGTCGTCGGCAACCCGGCCGAGCCGTTCGTATCCGAGGTGTACGCGCAGGTCGGTCAGCAGCTTGACAATATCATCGGCGACGCTCGCATCCAGTACATCGTTGGTCAGATCGACGATGCCGGCTTCGACGCAGCGATCGAGCTGTGGAAGAAGACGGGCGGCGACGACTACATCAGGGAGATCAACGAGCTGTACAAGGCAGCGAAAGGCAAATAATAGGCAGGTTCAGACAGTGCAGCGGTCAAACGCTGCACTGTCTGTTATGTGGCGTTTGCGGCGTATGGTGAGCGGTCTGCCATTGGCAGAACCGCAACAGGATGCTCGGCCATATGCCCAATGCGGATTGTATCGACTGTACGGCCGTTTTCCATGAGTGCACGTCCATATGCAGGTCATGGGCTTGGTCAGGAGAAAAGACAAGGGATCAGGAGAACAGGAGGGACATCAATGATGCAGGATCAACCGGTATGGCTGGGGAAGATCGACCTGGGCCAGGCCGGAGTGAGAAGCAAGATGCTGGTCGGAGACATCAACGGCGATGGAAGGATGGAACTGGTCATGGTGCAGGCGGATGGCGGGATTGATGACCGTTATGTGCCGCATCAGGTGATCTGCGTGACGGCCTTTGATCTGGATGGCCGGATGCTGTGGCAGGTCGGCAGGCCTGATGAACATGCCGGCGGTCCGGGCTCGGATTATCCGGCGCAGGTCTATGATATCGACGGTGATGGCTATCTTGAGGTGCTGTGTGTGATGAATGACCGGTTCCTGGTGCTCGATGGGCGAAGCGGGGCGGTGAAGGCTTCCCATGCCTTGCCGGATGAGCATGCCCATGATTGCATCATCATCTGCAACCTGCGCGGTATGCCCTATGCCCAGGATATAATCCTGAAGGATCGTTACCGCAGGCTGTGGGCGCTGGATCGGGATATGAACCTGTTGTGGAAATACGAAGGGAACCCGGGGCATTTCCCCTGGGCATATGATTACGATGGCGACGGCCGCGATGAGGTCATGGCCGGCTACGACATGCTGGATCATGACGGGACGAAGCTGTGGAGCTGCCGCGATCTGAAGGATCATGCGGATTGCATCTGGGTGGGAGAAGTGGACGGTGACCCTGGCAATGGCTGCGAGATCGTCATCGGCGGCAGTGTGACGGTAATGTACAATATGGCGGGTGAAGAACTGTGGCGATATGAGGGATCGATCGAATCCCAGCACATCGCATTGGGGAGGTACCGCGAGGATCTGCCCGGGCTTCAGATCGCCGGTCTGGATCGAATCGTGCGCGGTGACGGTGAGAATCGACGCAGCGGCAAGGATGGGATCTTCCTGCTGGATTCGTGCGGGCGTGAGGTGTGGAAAGAAGACAGGCAAACCCCGGGCTGGCTGACGATCATCGAGACGATACGCGGCTGGGACGAGGGGAAGCTTGATTATATACTGGCATACCGCAGGGGCGGTGGCGTGATGCCGACGATTTATGACGGGCACTTGAATCCGGTGGCTCAGTTTCCGATGGACGGATATGTCGTTCATGCCGACCTGATCGGCAGCGGACTGGAACAGGTGATCATCTGCAACGATGCGGAAGCGCGCGTCTATGGGTCGAAGCCGCTGGATCTGTCGCGCAGCGCGTCGGGTCGTCCGCTTCCCCAGCCGAAGCGGCTGTACAGCTCAACGCTGTATCCCGGCGGGGAATATTAGGCGCCCGGGAAGGACGCCGGGCGGCAAACGTCAGATGAAAGCGCGCTAGGACGCGGTTGTCTGCCGCTATGGCGTCTGAAGGTGCGAGAGAAGCGGCGTGGGTCGTGCCCCGGTTGGCGCTGGTGTGGCAGATGCGGCAGATGCGGAAGAAGCGGTGTGAGATGGGGCGGAGAGCAGAAAAAATCGTGTCTCAGCTGAGTTGAGCTGGTCGAGGCTGGTTCATTTCATATCAGAAATGTTTTCGGAGAGGAGAGGTTGCTATGGTTTATTTTCCTGCGGAACAGAGCAGCTACATGGTGTTTCAGGGCGATATCGAGAAGACGCTGGAGCTGATCGCGAACCGGTATATCGGCAGCCAGCCGAAGCATCCCTGGGTCTATCGGGCCAGCCATCGCGGAGCTTTCAGGCGGGGAA
>Ga0310833_100233_pt1 | contig 58784 bp, 54 predicted proteins | sample SM_ome_FD_201312 | JGI IMG/M metagenome (GOLD analysis project Ga0310833, IMG submission 201312) | Sorghum-adapted microbial communities enriched on stacked mutant (SM) sorghum from Joint BioEnergy Institute, Emeryville, California... ...
AACGCCACCGGGGCCTCGGCGGCGATCCTGCTGGCCGTCGGCGTGCCGTGGCAGTTGCATCGCGGGTTGGCCATGATCAGCCGCGCGGCCGGGTTGGTCGCGCACATCGGCGAAGAGATGGCGCACCCGATCACCCCGGAGGTGCGGCGGGCGCTGCGTCAGGCGAGCTGGCTCGACGAGGGAGAGCCCGATGAGTGATCCGGCAGCGGTGATCGGCAACAGCATCGGCTGGGAGCCGTTCGAGTGTGCCCAGTGGCGCGTGGAGCGCGTGCTGGACGCATCCGGGCTCACCGCGAAGCGCTATCGGCTCGACGGCCCGGACGGCCCGGAGGGTGCGCTCGTTCCGCCGTCCTTCCTCAGCGCGCAATACGTGGACGCGTTCGCGCTCGGCATTCCGGACGCCCCCGCGCGGCTCAACGGCGGCAACAGCGTGCAGTGGTTGGCCGACGTGCACGTCGGCGACCGGCTGGAGCGTCGCTCCGAGGTGACCGACGTGAAGGTGAAGGAGGGCAGGACCGGGCGGTTGCAGGTCTACACGGTCGAGACCGTCTACCGCCGGGTCGACACCCACGAAGAGGTGGCGCGGCTGGGCTACACGCCGATTCGGCGCTATCCGCTCGAGGGCGCCGGCTCCTCGTCCGGTGGTGGATCGTCCGCGGGCGTCCCGGAAGGCGCGAAGCAGGTGTTCACCACCAGGGCCACCCCGCGCCAGACGGTGCGCTACGCGGTCGCGACCGAGGACCTCTACGAGGCGCACTACGACCTGGAGTTCGCCAAGGCCAGCGGCTTGCCCGGCACGATCGTGCACGGCCTGCTGAAGATGGCCTGGCTCGCCAGGGGCGCGCTGGAGTTCGCAGGCGAAGGCGCCACGGTGCGCGAGTTGTCGGTGTCGTACCGCGGGATGGACCTCGTCGGCGAGGACGTGACGGTCTGGGCCGAGCCCGACGCGGACGCGGAAACCGACGGTGCGCTGCGGCTTTACACCACCTCGGCGGGCGGACAGCTCACCACGGTCGGCAGCGGAGTGGTCGCGTAGCGCATCAGGTATTGATTTTCTCAACGCCCCGAGCCACAATTTGCGCTTATCGGCAGGGGAGTGTGGTGATGACCACAAACGGAGCCAACGGCGCCTTCCACGTGCTTCGCACGCTGTCGGCGCGTGCGATCGGCAGTCGCGCGGTGCCCGACAGTGGCAAGCGCCGTGGTGGCCCATCCGTTGACATTGCCTACACCTCAGCCGCTGTCAGCAACGCGGGCGCTCCCGGCGCGCCGAGGTCGGAACCGACCCGGAGTCCGGCCGCGCCCGGGACGACATGTCGACGTCGCACGGCCCGTTCGGGTGGATCACGCAGGGAGATCGAGCTGGCTGACAAAGACTGACCGTTTCTGGCTTGGTGCGCGTCCGCTCACGTCCGAAGCCAGGCGGCCAGACCACAACGGAGGGTTCACCGAAGGAGGTCTGATGTCGCGACCAGCCACCGGGCGTAGCCGCCGCGCCGCGAGCATCGCCGCGGTCGCCGCACTCGCCATCACGTTGCCCGCCTGCTCTCTCAACTCCGGCATGTCCGGTGGTCAGCGGCAGATGCTGGCGGTCGGCCGGGGGGCTGATGGCCGGCTGCGAGATCTTGCTGCTGGACGAACCGACCGCGGGCCTGTCGCCCAAGTTGATCAGCGAGCTGTGCACCGCCATCCGGGAGATGAACGACCGGGGTTTCACGGTGCTGCTGGTGGAGCAGAACGTCTCGGTGGTGGAGCGGACGTGTGAGCGGGCCTACGTGCTCAACGGCGGCGAGATCGTCTGGGAAGGCCCGATGAGCTCGATCGACCGGGAACGGATCGGCGACCTGTACGCGGGTGTGCGACCACCTGACGGGTAGGCGCCGACGGATCCAGGCGACGATGCCGACCAAAGGCGGCTACTGGCAGAAACCGATGCTGCTGGCGGGGGCCTCGCCGGACATGCGCGTGATGCGGGAGGAAGTGTTCGGCCCGATCCTTCCGTGGTCGCCGTCGACACGCTCGACCAGGCGCTCGAACTGGCCAACGACACCGACCGAGGGCTGACCGCGTTCGTGTTCTCGCAGAGCTACCCGGTGATCAACGAGGTGAACCGGCGGATCAAGTCGGGGGCGCTGTACGTCAACCGCACACACGGCTCGGCGGTGCAGGCGTTCCACTCCGGGCACCGGCAGTCCGGGGTCGGTGGCGAGGACGGGATGCACGGGTTGCTCGAGTACACGCAGATTCGCACCACGTACATGAAGTTCTGATCGGGTGCGGCGGGCCGCAGTGCTCTGGCTGCCCGGGCACTGCGGCGGCCGCTCTTCACCGTGACCGGTCGAACTCGTCGCTGTGCGCTCGCTCGGCTAATTGCTCTCGGTCGAGGGCGCGCCCTGGCCGTCATGGACCGGGGTGAAGGCCCTGGCGAGCAATTCCGGCGGCGCGCGGTAGGGGTCGAGCGCGCTCAGGCCGGCGTGGTACTTGTCGCTCACCAGCTCGCTGACCAGCCGCCACATCGCCCGTTCCTGGTCCAGCTTGTCCGGCAGGGCAAGGCCGAGCGAGGTGGCCAGCGGGACCCGGCCGAGGTTGACCAGGGCGCGGACGGCTCCTGCCCATTCGTCGGTGGCCACCACGGCCAGGCGATACCAGAGCGCGGACAGCGCGAGCAGAAGCAGCACGACCGGGATCACCAGCCACGCGCGGCTGACGGCACCGAAGACGAGCGAGACAGTGAACGCGCCGGCAACGAGCAGATGGCCGTACAGCAGGCTGATGAAGAAGTCCACGCTCATGCGGGCGTCGTCGGTTTGTTTCCGGGCGGACTCCCCGGCCGCGGCATTCAGTTCGTGCCACAGCGCCTGCGAATCGAGGCGGAATCGGTTGAAGCCGTATTCCTCGAACCGGCGGATCGCGTTGCCGAGCCGGGTCGCCGCGACCTGGCGATCGTCCACCGGATAGCGGTGCAGTCGCTCGTCGAGCAAAGCGATCCACACCGCGCCCTTACGGAAGTCCCTGTCCACGTAATGGCTGGTGACGGGGTGCGCACGGAATTCCGCCAGTGCCGCTCGCTCGGCATCGGTCAACGTGCCCGCTTGTTCACGGGCGACCAGTGCCACGGCGTCCAGGCGGTTCTGCAGCAGGTGCTTTTCGGCCAGGTGACGACGTCGGGCGGCCTGGACGAGCCGTTCGGGCCAGAGAAGGTAGCCCTCGAGGATGCGGTAGAGCGGGGTTTGCAGGGCGGCCAGAACGAGCCCGAGCACCGCCGTGGCGACCAGGACGACGACCGCCGTCCTGCCGTCGAGGCGGAGTTCGTCGAGTCCGGGCGCCAGCACGAACGCGAAGATCAACACGTTGATCAGGCTGGGCAGGATCCAGCCGACCAGCAGCGCCCGCCCGCCGCCGAGGGCGCCCTGCAGGATTCCGGTCATGCCGAGTCCCCCGGATTACGCGGCGTGCGGCGGAAAAGCCGTCGGTACCAGGGCAAGCGGAGATCCGGGTACGGCCGAGGAACCGGGTGTGGTGATGCGGTGTCGGGTGGGCTCGGCGTGGGGGAGGCGTCTGCGCCGGACAGGGCTCGCGGGCCTGGCGGGCGAGTGCCGGTGCCGGGTGGGGGTGCTGCGGTGTCGGTGTGCGGCGGTGCAGGTGGGTTGACGACCGGGCCGGGTGGGAGCGGCGCGGCCTGCGGGTCCGGCGAGCTGACCGCAGGGCCCGGCGGCGGAGCTGAGTTCGGCTGCTGCGACAGCATCGGTGGACCGGGTGGCGCAGGCTTGCGCTTCGGGGCAGGGCCGGCCGACCGGCTCTCCGGAGCCGCAAGCGGGTGGTCGAACCCCGGCCCCGGCGGCCGGTCGTACATCGGCGGCGGTTCGGCGATCTTCGGGCCAGGCGGCACGCCGCGCGGAAGACTCCACGGCGGACTCTCCGGCCCGGACGGTCCCGAGGCTCGCTCGGCAAGCATCTCGTCGAGCTCCGCTCCGAGCCGTCGTGATGACGCATCGTCGTCGATCGCTTCGGCGGGCCGGCCGATGTGCCGCAGTGCGTTCGTCACGGCCGCGTGGGCTTCGGAAATCAGGTCCACGACTTGGGCCACCGTGCCCGGCTCGTCATCCGAGCCGGGAGTGACCGGTCCGTTCGCGACCTTCTCCGCCTGGGCCAGTGCTTCCAGCGCGGCGTGCAGATCGCCGGACTCCGGCAGTTGAGCGGCCGCGAATTCGGCCCACCGCTGCTTGATCGGCGCGACGGTCTCCGCCAGCTCCGCGAGCACGGCCCGGCAGTGCTGCTCGGGCTCCGGCCCGGAGAGGGACGTCGCGTCAAGTCGCTGCATCGCGCTGGTGATGGCAGCTTTGGCTGTGGTGGTCGTCTCCCAACGGTCCCGGACGACCGGCACGCCCTCTTCCATGAACACAGACCGTACCGGGTCACCGACGCGTGGTCTGCGCAAAAAGCCCTAACCGACCAGCAGAAGTCGGACTGCCCGGCGATCATGGCGCCTGCGGGACTACGCCCCTTCCGGTGGCATTCCTCCAGCACAAAACGAACCAATGCGATGTGCGACGTCAGCCCGAGCCGCCGATAAATGTTGTGCAGGTGCGTGGTGATCGTGCGCGGGCTCAGGTAGAGCTTCTGCGCGATCTCCGAATTGGACAACCCGGCCGCGGCCAACCTCGCCACCTGTTCTTCCCGCGCGCTGAGCGGCCGCGTCCCACGCTGCCTGGCGGTGCCGGGCACTCGCTGACCACGCCGACGCAGCAGTCTACGGGCGCGGTTGACCTGAGGCTGTGCCCCGAGCCGTTCGAAGACGCGCAGGCTGTCCTCGATCTCGCCGGGCTGCGTCGCATCCAGTTCGGCGAGATCGACACAGGCGACGGCAGCCTCGTAGATGAACCCCAGCTCGAGCAACCTGTCCGCGGCGGCTCGCAGGAGAGTCGGGTCGGACTCGACGGATCCACGAATCCGGTCCGCCATCGCCGCCGGGTAGGGCGCGGCCGGCCCCATGGCCGCCAGCGTGTCCGCGATCGTCAGCGCTTCCGGGGACATTCCCGCCGCCTGCCACGCTTCGGCCGCGAGGGTCACGACCGCGACGGGCACGCCGGACAACGGAGCGTGGCTGGCCTCGCGGATCCAGCGGCCTTCCGGCACCTCGACCGGCACCGGGATGCCCTCGTCGGCGAGCGAGGTGATCGGCCGCGCCTGCAGGACGACCAGCTCGCCGTCGGCGGTCAGGGCCCACTCCACGTCTTGCGGGCCGCCCTGCACGTCCGCGATGCGCCGCGCCAAGCCGGCGATCTCGTCCGCAGTACCTGCGTCGATCACCTGGTCGGCGTCCGGCGTCCTCCGGCCGGCCCGGGTGCGGACCTCCCAACGCTCGGGCGTGACCGCGCCGGACACCAGCTGATCTCCCAGACCGCGAACCGCGTCGATGACCACCACGTCGCGGTCCCCACTCACCGGGTCGGCGGTGAACGCCACCCCGGCGGCTGCCGCGTCCACCATCGGCTGGATCAGCACCGCCACACCCGCGGGCTCGACATCGCCCGAATACGACAGCACACCGGGGGCGCTGGCCGAGGACCGGCATTTGGCCACCGCCGCGTGCAGTGCGGACTCGCCCCGCACGTTCAAAACGGTCGTGTACATGCCTGCGTAGGAGGCATCAGGAAGGTCCTCGGCGACCCCGGACGAACGCACCGCGACCGGCACGTTCCCCCAACGGCCGATCGCCTCGGTCAGGGCGCTGGTGGAAACGTCGTCGCTCCCGGCCGGAATGACCACACCGTCCGGCACCGGCAATCCGGCCGCCTTGAGCGCGGCCAGTGTTGCGGCCTTGGTGCCGACCACGTCAGGGTCGGTCGCCTTGGTCAATGGAACGAGCACGTCGGTGGCTTCGCTGCGTTGCGCCGTCATCGCTGACTCCCCTCCGGCATAAGGCCATCCTCCGCCGGTACGTAGCCAGCGCGACATACAGCGCGCTACGTATTTCCTGGGCTAGCCGGTCCAGCGGTAGCGCCGCTCCGGGCGTCCGCTGCCGCCGTACCGCAGCCGCACCTCGGCGCGCCCGGTGGCCACGAAATGCTCCAGGTAGCGCCGCGCGCTGACCCGTGACAGCGCGGTGCGTTCGGCGCACTCGGCGGCGGACAGGTCGGTGTCCGCTTCCCGCAGCGTGCGCTCGACCACCGTGGACGTCTCGGCGCTGAACCCCTTGGGCAGGTTCGCGGTGACCGGCGGGCGGGTGCCGAACACCTTGTCGACGTCGGCCTGCGTGGCCTCGGACATCGTGCCCAGCTTGGCCCGCATGGCCGCGAAATGCTGCAACTGGTCGTACAGCGCGCCGTAGTTGAACGGCTTGATCAAGTAGTGCAGCACGCCACCGCGCATGGCCTGCCGGACTGTCTCGACGTCGGTCGCCGCGCTGATCACGATGACGTCGGTCTCGTGGTACGGGTCGGCCCGGATGTTGCGCAGCACGTTGACGCCGTCGATGTCCGGCAGGTAGATGTCCAGCAGCACCAGGTCGGGACGCAACGAACGCACCTGACGAAGCGCGTCCGCGCCCGTGTGCGCCATCCCGACCACCCGGAACCCGGGCGTCTTCTGCACGTAGCCGCTGTGCACCTTGGCGACCATGAAGTCGTCGTCGACCACCAGCACGTCGATCACGCCGGCACCTCCGGGCGGATCGGGAGCTGGGCGGTGAACACCGCCCCGTCGGCGTTGGTGACGTCGACCCTGCCACCGCGGCGGACGCACGTCTGCCGGGTGATGGCCAACCCGAGCCCACGCTGTCCGTCCTGCTCGGCCACGTTGGTGGTGAACCCGTGCCGGAACACCTCCTGCGCGATCTCCGGCGCCACGCCCGGACCGTTGTCGCGCACCGTCACCACCACCTCGTCGGCGACCGTGCGGAGGTCGACCTCGATGCTCTGGTCCGCGGCGGCCTGTCCGCGCAGCACCTCCAACGCGTTGTCGATCAGATTGCCCAGCACGGTGACCAGGTCGGCGGTGAGGTGCTCGTCGACCTCGTCCAGCCGACTGTCCGGGGTCAGCCGGAGTGCCACGTTGTGCTCGGCCGCCTGGCTCGCCTTGGCGACCAGCAACGCGGCGACCGCGGAGTTGCGTATCTTGCCGGTGACTTCGGACTGCAGCTGCCCGCGCGCGTCGGACACCCGCGTCACGAACCGTTTCACGTCGTCGTACTCGCCCAGTTCGATCAGCCCGGCGATGGTGTGCAGCGTGTTGCTGAACTCGTGCGCCTGCGCCCGCAGGGTCTCCGTCGTGGTGCGGGTGGCGTCGAGCTGATCGCGCAGTTGCTCGAGCTCGGTGTGATCGCGCAACGTCACCACCGAGCCGATTTGCGTGCCGTCCCTGGTGATCGGCATCCGGTTCATGACCAGCACGCGCCCGCGCCGCAAACCGATCTGGTTGGCGCCTTCCGCGCGACCGGTGAGCACGTCGACCAGCCGTTCGTTGAGTCCCAGTTCGTCGACCCGCCTGCCGACCGCCTCGGACGTCAGCGACAGCAGCTTGGCCGCCTGGTCGTTGAGCAACGTCACCCGGTGCTGCTGATCCAGGCCGACCACGCCCTCCTTGATGCCGTGCAGCATCGCCTCACGGTGCTCGACCAGTCCGACGATCTCCACCGGCTCGAGGCCGAGCGTCTGCTTCTTCACCCACCACGCCAGCCACACCGACGCGGCCGCACCCAAGCCGGTGGCGATCCCCAGCATGGCCAGTATCTCCGCGGGCGACTCGGTGATCGCCTGCCACACCGAAGGCTGCGCCTGGTGGGCGGCCACGTACCCGACGAGCTGCTGATCGTCGTTGATCACCGGCACGTGCGCGACGATGTCGCCGTCGATCTCCCCGACCCACGCGCGGCCGTCGAACACCGTCGACTCGCCGCGGGGGAGCGGGCGGCCCACCGCGTCAGGGTCCGGGGACGTCAGCACACGTCCGTCGCGGTCGGCGATGACCACCGCGCTCACCCCGGACAACGCCCGCGCGTTCTCCGCGAACGGCGCGACGTCCTGCGCCGCCGCCGGAGCGCTCAACGTCTGCCCGACGGAGGCGTTGGCGGCCACGCTTTCTGCGATGCTCAGCAGTTTCCGGCCCTCGGTCCGGCGGAACGTGTCCCGCGACTGCGCGACGCTGACCGCCACCACCGCCGCGAGCAGCCCGAGCACGATGAGCAGCTGCAGCGCCAGCACCTTTCGGCCGAGCGAGCCTTTCTTGCCCACCCGCGTGCACCTCCTGGCCGATCAGGGGGATGGTTCAGTGTGGCGTGCCGGGAACGAGCCCGGAAGACAGTGCGCTGTGAACAAAACGACCACAACGACCGCAGCGGACGTAACGCAGACGACACATCGCGTCAGCCCCCACCATGCCAGGCAGTCTGACGAAAGGCAGGGATGACATGAAGGTGCGCGGCAAGGTACGCAGCGCGGCTGCCGTGATCGTGGCACTGCTCCTGCTCGCCGGGTGCGGAGCGAACGCCGGGTCCGGCGACAAGCTCTCCGGTATGCGGATCATGGTGCCCAACTCGCCCGGCGGTGGGTACGACATCACCGCACGCACGGCCGCGAAGGTGCTCGAGGAGTCCGGGCTGGCGCGCAACGTCGAGGTGTTCAACCTGCCCGGCGCGGGTGGCACGGTCGGTCTCGGCAGGCTGGTCGGCGAGAAGGGCAACGGCAAGCTGCTGATGTCCATGGGGCTTGGCGTGGTCGGCAGCGTCTTCACCAACAAGTCGCCCGCCACGCTGCAGGACACCACGCCGATCGCCAAGCTCATCGAGGAGCCGGACATCATCGCGGTGTCGGCCAAGTCGAAGTACAAGAACATCGAGCAGCTGTTGGCGGACTGGAAGGCCGATCCCGCCGGCCTGGCCGTCGGCGGTGGCTCGTCGCGCGGTGGGCCGGACCACCTGGCGGCCATGCTGACCGCCAAGGGAGCTGGCGTCCAGCCGAAGAAGGTCAACTTCGTCTCCTACGACGGCGGTGGTGACCTGCTCGCGGCCATCCTCGGTGACAAGCTCGCCTTCGGGGTGTCCGGCGTCAGCGAATGGCGCGACCAGATCGACGCCGGTCAGCTGCGGGTGCTGGCGGTGACCAGCGACCAGCGAGTCGAGGGCATCGACGCGCCGACGCTGAAGGAGGCGGGGCTGGACGTCCAGTTCACCAACTGGCGCGGGATCGTGGCACCTCCGGGGATCAGCGACTCCGACCGCAAGAAGCTGATCGACACCGTGCAGCGCATGCACGACTCGAAGGAGTGGAAGCAGGCGCTGGAGAACAACGGCTGGACCGACGCGTTCCAGATCGGTGAGCAGTTCGGCGCGTTCCTGAAGGAACAGAACGAGCAGGTCGAGACGGTGCTGAGCGATCTGGGGCTGTCGTCGTCATGAGCACGCGGAACCTGACCGGACGGCTGGCCGGGAAATCGGAGCTGGGCGTCGCAGGATTCCTGGCGGTGCTGGGCGTCCTGGTCATTGTCGAAGCGGCGAGCCTGCCCCCGGCGATCGGGCAGTTCGGGCCGATCGGGCCGGACGTCGTGCCCTACATCGTGGGCGGACTGCTGCTGGTGACCGCCGGGTTGCTGGCCGTCGACGTGCTGCGGGGTGGCCGCGGAGAGGCCGAGTCCGGTGAGGACATCGACCTGTCGGTTCCACCGGAGTGGCGCACGGTGTTGCTGCTGGCCGCCGCGTTCGCCGCGAACATCGTGCTGATCGACACGGCGGGTTTCCTGGTGTCCGGGACCGTGCTCTTCTGGGGTTCGGTCTACGCGCTGGGTAGCCGCCGGTACCTGCGCGACGGCCTGATCGCGGTCGCCGTCACGGTGCTGACCTACCTGCTGTTCGCCTACTCGCTGGGCGTTCCGCTGCCGCTCGGGCCGCTGGACGGGGTGATCTGAGTGGACGTGCTCAGCAACCTGCTCGACGGATTCGCCACCGCGCTGACTGTCGAGCACCTGCTGCTGGCCGCGCTGGGCGTGCTGCTCGGCACGGCGATCGGGGTGCTGCCCGGCATCGGGCCCGCTATGGCGGTGGCGCTGCTGCTGCCGATCACCTACAGCATCGAGGCGACCGGCGCGTTCATCATGTTCGCCGGCATCTACTACGGCGGCATGTTCGGCGGTTCGACCACGTCGATCCTGTTGAACACGCCGGGGGAGACGGCCGCGGTGGTGACGGCCATCGAAGGCCATCCGATGGCGAAGAAAGGCCGCGGCGCGCAGGCGCTGGCCACGGCGGCCATCGGACATTTCGTCGGCGGCATGGTCGGAACGATTTTGCTGGTCGCGCTGGCGCCGCTGGTCGCCGACTTCGCGGTGAACATCGGCGCGCCGGACTTCGTCGCGGTGATGCTGCTGGCGTTCATCGCCGTGACGTCGGTGCTGGGCAAGTCCCGGGTTCGCGGGTTCGCCTCGCTGGCCATCGGGCTGACGATCGGATTGATCGGGCTCGACCCGGTCACCGGGCAGCAGCGCCTGACGTTCGGGTCGCTGCATCTGGTCGACGGTATCGACGTCGTGGTCGTGGCCGTCGGGTTGTTCGCCGTGGGGGAGGCGCTGTGGGTCGCCGCGAATCTGCGGCGCACCGCGGGCAAGCCGATCCCGGTGGGGCGGCCGTGGCTGAACCGGGACGACGTGCGGCGCTCGTGGAAACCGTGGCTGCGCGGTCCGGTGATCGGGTTCCCGTTCGGTGCGGTGCCCGCGGGTGGGGCGGAGATCCCGACCTTCCTGTCGTATGTGACGGAGAAGCGGCTGTCGCGGCGCAAGGACGAGTTCGGCAAGGGCGCGATCGAAGGTGTGGCGGGCCCGGAGTCGACGGCCAGCGCGTCGGCGGCGGGGACGCTGACCGCTATGCTCACGCTCGGCCTGCCGACCACGGCGGTGGCGGCGGTGATGCTGGCCGCGTTCCAGCAGTACGGCATCCAGCCCGGTCCGCTGTTGTTCGAGCGGGAGTCGGAGCTGGTGTGGGCGTTGATCGCCAGCCTGTTCATCGGGCTGACGCTGTTGTTGCTGCTGAACCTGCCGTTGGCGCCGCTGTGGGCCAGGCTGCTGCGGATCCCGCGGCCGTACCTGTACGCCGGGATCCTGTTCTTCGCCAGTGTGGGTGCCTACGCGGTGAGCTCGGACGTGGTGGACCTGGTGATGCTGCTGGTCATCGGCCTGATCGGGTTGATGATGCGCCGGTTCGGGCTGCCGGTGCTGCCCGCGATCATCGCGGTGATCCTCGGCCCGAGTGTGGAGAACCAGTTGCGGCGGGCGTTGCAGTTGTCCGGCGGTGACCTCGGTGGGCTGGTGAACACCACGTTCTCCGTCGTGGTCTATTGCGTCATCGCGGCGATTCTGCTGTGGCCGCTCATCGCGCGGCTGGTGCGCAAGTTCGCCCGGCCGAAGGTGGACTCGCACGCCGGCTGAGCGTCGCGACGAACGCCCTCTGACCCGGTCGCGGGCCGAGGGCGTTCGTCGCGGGGACACGACGATGCTGAAAGTTCTCACGCGCGGGAGTGTCCTGGCCCAGCCGGGTTTCCCCGTGGCTGAGGCGCCAGATCCTGCCGCCTCGCCGACGCGCGATGCCGTTCAGACGACGTGGTGTCGTCGGGGCAGAGACCCGGCCCCCGACTCGCGATGTTCGTAGATCGAAGGCCGGTTCCGGGATCTCCGCAGAATACTGGTCAGCTAGCGCAGCGATACTTGCGCGCCGCCGCTGAAAGGCGAGTCGTGAAACTCCATCGCAGTCAGCTTCGTGCCCTTTGGCACGTCGAACACCAGGATTCCGTTCACGCTGTTCCCAGGGTTGATCTCGTTCAGAAACGCTTCTGAATTCTCCAGGTAGATCCCGGCTTCGGTGTCCGCGGCGTACTCGTTACCGGAAGCGTCGAGAGCTTTCTGGTTGGAGTCGTCGAACAGCTGTGGCTCCGACCCGATGTTGGCGACCTTGACATGCACGAGACAGAACTGACCCTGTGCCCGCTTGTCGAGGTATTCGGAGCCGATTCGACGCTTGCCACAGTCGACCTTGCGTGCGGTGAACTCGAATTTGCCGTCGCGAACCGCGCTGCCTTTCGGAGCAGGTCCGGAGCTGTCCGTGGATGCGTCGTCGACGGCGGCGGTGTCCTGGCCCGGGCCGGGCGATGAAGAGTCGGAGTCGGAGCCTGCTTGGCCGATGAGCCAGACGGCCGCGACGATGGCGAGGATCGTGCCGACGGCACCTCCGGCTTTACCGCCCTTGTTGGCCGGTTGCGGACTTGGTGGTGGGGCGGGCTGCCATCCGTATTGCTGCTGCGGCGGAGGGGGTGCTGCCTGCCATCCGGGTGGCTGCTGCGGAGGTGGTGGCTGCCATCCAGGTGGTTGCTGTGGCTGGCTCTGCTGGTCGTATTGGTGATGGTTCGGTTGCCCGTGTGACTGATGCGGCAGCCCGTGCTGGCCCGGCGGATAGGTCATCGTGGAACAGGTTCTCCTCTGGATCGAGACGCATCCACTTATTCGCCGCTTTTCCGCCGACAGTTACCGGCCTCCGGCGCTTTGTGGTGATCTCTCACCGAGAAGTACCGCAATGGGCGACTCAGGGTGACTGAAGTCTACTTTGTGTATGACCGATGAGTGGCCGGACTGGTCATCGTGTTCGGGTTCCGGCCTCGTCGGGCCTTCCTGTCGTTTTTCCTCGGCTCGAATAATGCGCACACAAGCCGCGTGAATTGCACAGGCAGCAAGGCTTCGTCGTCAGCGCCGTCGTGGGCGGTCCAGGGCGCTGTCAGAGCTCTTCCAGCACCGCTCGGATCACGTGCCGGGCGTAGTGCGCCATCGCCGGGTTGGTGACGCGGTAGTAGGGCAGCGCGATCAAGGCTTGGGAGAGCGCCCGGCCGCGGCCTCTGGTCCAGGTGGCGTCGTCCACGTTCACTACCTGGCGAAAGGTCTCCCGCGCCTCGGCGGGCAACAGGGTCCATGCCGGGAAGAGATCGCAGGCCGGGTCGCCTGCCCCCGTGGTGCCGAAATCGATTACGGCCGTCAACCGGCCGTCGGCGATGAGCACGTTGGCCGGCAGCAGGTCGGCGTGCAGCCACACCGGTAGGCCGTCCCATTCCGGGGCGCGCAGCGCCTGCTCCCAGGCCGCGGTCGCCGCATCGCAGTCGATGCTTTCCTCCGGAAGACCACGAAGCTCCTCGATGGCCGACCGTGTCTCTTCATCGAGCAAGGCGAGCGGCCCGCCCCGGTGGGCCCGCGGCGCGCCCGGCAGGGTGACACTGCGCATGGCGACGACGAACTCGCCCAGGTCCCTGGCCAGCTGTGCCGGTTTGCTCAGCGCGTCCGGGTCGGGGTTCTTTCCGTCCAGCCAGCGGTACACCGCCCACGGCGCGGGATAGTCATCGCTCGATTCCCCGACCGCCAGCACGTGCGGGATGGTGACGGGCAGGTGGGGCGCAAGACGCGGCAGCCACTCCAGCTCCCGCGCCAGATCCGCCGCGGCATCCGTCACCAGCGGCAGTCGCACCACCATGGTGTCGCCCAGCCGATACAGAGCATTGACCGTGCCCCCGGACGGAACCCGCTCCACGGACAGGTCCGCCCATTGCGGGAACTGCGCGGCGATCAGGCGCTGGACGAGCCCCTCGTCGATGGACAGCTGATCAGGGTGCATCTGCGTCGTGCTCATCGCGGTCATTCGACCGTCGCATCCCGACGGACGTCAATTGGATTTCCACGTCGATGCTCGGGTGGCGCCGGAATGATCAGTGAGCCGCCCAGCCGGCAGATCGCACCGGATGGCTCCAGGAACGAAAAAGGTCACCCGCGAACCGCGGATGGCCTCGTTCATCAGGCTTGTTCGGGTGGAGGTTAGGGGAGCTTACTCGAACACAAAGGCCCAGGTCAGCGCCCTGGAAACGCTGCGAACGAAGCTGCCGGACCTGGCTACACCGCCCCAACCGACACCGAAGCGGGCAAAGCCCGGCCGCACCCGGCGCCTCCCCGACGACCAGGTGCAGCAACTGATCGAGGGCTACAAGTCGGGCGCCACCGTCTACGAGCTGGGTGATCAGTTCGGCATCGAGCGCCGCACTGTCAGCGCGATCCTGCATCGCCACGGTGTCCCGATGCGTCGCCGCGGCCTGTCCGAGGAACAGATCGACGACGCCGTCCGGCTCTACAACCAGAGGTGGTCGCTGGCCCGGATCGGCGACCGCATGGGCGTCGCCGCCGGCACCGTCCGCCAACGCCTCCACGAACGGGGCGTCATGATGCGCGACACCCAGGGACAGCCTCGGGCAGGTGAGGTCTGATGCGCACCGAGCCAGCCACATTCCAGCCTCCCCCCGATCGATCACTACGTCTGCAGTGCGCGTGCACGCTGCTGGTGGCCGTGGCGGCGGCCTACGTCTCCTATCGGCACGGCCGTGAGTTCGCCCTGCGGTTTGGCGCCGACGAGACCACCGCCACCCTCTGGCCGCTTATCGTTGATGGCTTGTTGACGATGGCCACTATCGAGCTGTGGAAGGCTGGTCACCGTCATTGCGCCACCGGGCAGTGGAAGGCGTGGCTTTCGTTTGCCCTCGGGATCGGGTTGTCGCTGTGCGCCAACATCGCCTCCGCACCCGAGCTGAACGCCTTCTCCATCGCCGTAGCCGCCTGCCCACCCCTGGCACTGCTGCTGTCAGTCGAACTCCTCAACCAGGCACTCAAGCGCCGCCGCGCGGAGACGACGAGTGGGACCGTTCCCGAGTCCGACGAAGCCGGATCAGCGCAGCCGGATTCGGCGGACTCGGGCAAGGACAGTCCGGCACTGGAGGCTCCCGACGAGGCTGAGGATGTGCCAGCGCTGCGCACAGTGGTGAACAACGTGCCTGGTCACAGCGCCGACAGTGCCGACGCTGGCTCAGAGGTACCGCACGGTGAGGATGATGATCCGCTGCGCGAGGAGGCATACCGGCTCGACGCCGAACACTGGAACCTGCACCAGCGTCCGATCTCAGCCGACACTCTCCGCCGGAAGCTCAGCATCGGCTCAACACGAGCCCGCGCCCTCACCCACCACATCCGCCAGTACCGCCAACCCGGAGCGGCGCTGGCAGCGGTGGAATAAGGAGCTAGCCGACCGGGTCACGCCCATCAACCGATCGCGACCGGACGCCTGGCCTGCGGTCTTATCGGACCGCAGGCGCCGGGCCAACGCCTTGGGCCGCGATCGCCTGAAGGGGGCTGGCGAGCGCTCGCGCTTGACCTTCGAGTCGGCTTGAAGGTTTACCGTCAAGAGCGTGAGCACGATGCGGATCTCTCAGCTCGCCGAGCGCTGCGGCGTCCCGGCGACCACGCTGCGTTTTTATGAAGGCGCAGGGCTGTTGCCCGCCGAGAGGACCCCGGCTGGCTACCGCTTGTACGGCGAGGACGCCGTCGAACGCCTGGCGTTCATCGGCGCCGCCAAACACCTCGGGCTGCCGCTGGAGGAGATCAGCGAAATGCTCACCGTGTGGGAGACCGGCTCCTGCAAAGAGGTCAAGGCTGATCTACGGCCCCGGATCGCTGCGCGTCTGGACGAAGCTCAGCAGCGCGTCGCCGAGCTGACCGTCTTCACCGCCTCGCTGCACGCCGCCCTGGACCACCTGGACGCGCTGCCCGACCGCGACCAGCCATGCGATCCACACTGCGGGTTCCTCACCGGCCCCCGACCCGCCGGGCCGACAGGCGGTGCGATCACCTTCAACCGGCGTACTCCCGAGCAGGAAACCGAGCGATGGCAGACCGCGCCCGTAGCCTGCTCACTCACTGGAGACGACATGACCGCACGGGCCGCCACCTGGCACGCGGCCCTGGACGGCGCTACACGCACACCAATCGCCGACGGGCTCCGAATGACCTTGCCCGCCGAACGCATCGCGCGCATCGCCGAACTAGCCGTCGCCGAGCAGCAGTGCTGCCCCTTCTTCGACTTCCGTCTCCACCTCGACGGCCCTGACCTCCACCTAGAGGTCCGCGCGCCAGCCGAGGCGGCAGACCTGCTGGCCGAACTGTTCGGCCCAGCTACCTGATCGCCACGGCATTCCCACTCACCCCACGTCGAGACCATCGCGCGGCGCATCGGCACGCTGTGACTGGCTGGAGGACAGCGGGCTCACACACAGCAGAACCCAGATGCAGTCCAGGCCCCCGGTAGGACCGAATATGCCAGGAGAGAACGCAGTGTCGGAGCAAGCACACGGTCTGGTCGCGGCGATGGAGCGCCACCAGGTCGCGGTCTACGTGGCGGCGATGGCGACCGGAGCGCTCGTGGGCTTGACCCTCCCAACCGTCGGGCCGGGCCTGGAACACGCGATCAACCCAGTGCTCGCGGCTCTGCTGTACGTGACGTTCTTGCAGGTGCCCGTCGCCGAACTGGGTCGCTCGCTGCGGGCCGGCCGGTTTCTTACGGCCGTGCTGGTGGTCAACTTCCTCGTCGTGCCGCTGGTCGTCGCCGCGATGTTTGCCTTCCTACCTGCTGATCAAGCCGTGCGGATGGGCGTGCTGTTGGTGCTGCTCACCCCCTGCGTCGATTACGTGATCGTGTTCAGTTCCCTGGCCGGCGGCAGCAGTCAGCGGCTCCTGGCTGCCACCCCGCTGCTGCTGCTCGCCCAGATGGTGCTCCTGCCGGGATACCTCTACCTGTTCATGGGCTCGAAACTGGCCGACATCGTCGAACCCGGACCGTTCATCGAGGCGTTCCTCGTGCTGATCGTCATTCCGCTGACGCTGGCCTGGCTCACCCAAGCCTGGGCCGCCCGCCGCTCGGTCGGCCGGAAAGCCGCCGACGCGATGGGCACGGCGATGGTGCCGCTCATGGCCGCGACCCTGCTGACCGTTGTCGCCTCCCAGGTGCCGAAGCTGGGCAACCACCTGGGCAAGGTTGCCCAGGTGGTCCCCTTCTACGTGCTCTTCCTGCTCGTCATGGCCTTCGTAGGTCTCGCCGTCAACCGCCTATTCCGCCTGAACAGACCCGACGGCCGCGCCATCGTGTTCACCGGCGCGACGCGCAACTCCCTAGTTGTCCTTCCGCTGGCGCTGGCACTGCCGGACAGGCTCGCCATCGCCGCGGTCGTCGTGGTCACCCAGACCCTCGTCGAGGTCATCGGCATGGTGATCTACGTCAGAGCCATCCCCCGGCTCCTGCCCGTCCGCTAACGACCGACGTCATCCACGAGCAGCGGAACCTCATTGCTGGCAGGGCAGCAAACCGACAGCCGAATAGACGAATCGTGGCCCTGACCCGGCACGGATCAAGGTCCGACCGGATCAGGGCCACGAGAGGCGGGAGGTCAACGCGCGGCGGCGCCGACCTCGGTGATGTATCCGCCGCCTGTGTGCTCGGGCGCAATATGCGCAGCGTTGGTCGCTTCTTCTTCGGCGAGCCAGCGTTCGGCGTCGATGGCTGCCGCACAGCCGGAGCCGGCCGCGGTGATGGCCTGGCGGTAGGTCTTGTCGACCAGGTCGCCCGCTGCGAAGACGCCGGGGATTCCGGTGTGCGTGGTGGGCTGTTGTACGAGGACGTAGTTCTCGTCGTCGACGTCGAGTTGGTCGCGGACCAGTTCGCTGCGGGGGTCATGCCCGATCGCGACGAACATGCCGCTGACCGGAAGCTCGGAATCGGCACCGGTGACTGTGTCCTGCAGCTTCAACCCGGTGACCGCGGTGTCGCCGACGACCTCGGTGACGACGGCGTTGGTGCGCCACTTGATCTTCTCGTTCGCGCGGGCGCGTTCGAGCATGATCTTGGAGGCACGGAACTCCTCACGGCGGTGGATGATCGTCACCGAGCGGGCGAAGCGGGTCAGGAAGGTCGCTTCCTCCATCGCCGAGTCCCCGCCACCCACGACGGCGATGTCCTGGTCACGGAAGAAGAACCCGTCACAGGTGGCGCAGGAAGAAACGCCGCGCCCGAGCAGTCGTTCCTCGCCGGGCACTCCGACGTAGCGGGCGGCGGCGCCCATCGCGAGGATGATGGCCTTGGCCCGGTACTCGACGCCATTGGCGAGGACCGTTTTCGTCTCGCCGCTGAGGTCGATGTTCTCGACGTCCTCGGTTCTCAGTTCGGCACCGAAGCGCTGGACTTGGTTGCGCATCTGCTCCATGAGGTCTGGACCCATGATGCCGTCACGGAAGCCCGGGTAGTTCTCGACCTCGGTGGTGGTCATCAACGCGCCACCGAACTGAGTGCCCTCGAACACGAGCGGTTCGAGTTCGGCCCGAGCGGCATACACGGCGGCGGTGTATCCGGCCGGGCCGGAGCCGACGATGATCAGGTTGCGGATCTCGCTCGTCACCGCGCGGCCTCCGGTGCCAGTTCGGCGAGCAGGCTGGTCACGCGGCGGTCGATCTCGTCGCGGATGGCGCGGACTTCCTCGACCGACTTCCCGGCGGGGTCGTCGAGTTCCCAGTCGAGGTAGCGCTTGCCGGGGAAGACCGGGCAGGCATCCCCGCAGCCCATCGTGATCACGACGTCGGCGGCCTCGACCGCCTCGGTCGTCAGGGGCTTGGGGAACTCCTGGGACAGGTCAAGGTCGAGTTCGGCCATCGCGAGCACCACCGCCGGGTTGATCGTCTCGGCCGGTGCCGAGCCGGCGGAACGGACGGTGACCCGACCTTGGGCACGGTGGTGCAGCAGCGCGGCGGCCATCTGGGATCGGCCCGCATTGTGCACGCAGACGAACAGCACTTCGGGGGTCGAGGACACGAGGACTCCTTGGTTCTTGGCGATCGAGGTGAGGCGTTCGCGGGCGAAACGCGTCGCGAGGGTCGCGAGGTGGGTATGCACCCGCGCGGTGGCATTGAGTTGCGTGTAGGTCTCGTCCAGTACCGCGCGGATGGTCTCCGGGCCGAAGATCCCCTGAAACTGGGGTTGCAGGTCAGCGGTAGCGCGGTCGAGGAGTTCAGTGACGTGTGGGTCGGTCAGCCGGTATTCCTCGGCGTCGTGGTGGTGGGGTGACGTGGACATGGTCAGCCGCCTGGAGTTCGGAAGGGCGAGTCTTGGCTCGGGGCTTGCTTGGCTGGGGTCAGGGCTCCTATCGAGTGCTGTTGATGGGACGTCGCGCTCGGCTCAGGCACAGGGGCGGCGGATCGCCTGGGCGCGGTGTGCCTGCGCGGTGAGGTTCGCGATGCCGACGGTGAGCAGGCTTAGCGCGTCCGGGCGCAGCCGGTAGTAGGTGTACCGCCCGCGCGGCTCAGCGGTGACGAAGCCAGCTTCGCGGAGAACACGCAGGTGGTGGCTGATGGTGGATTGCCGTGCTCCGGTGTCGTCCACCAGGTGGCAGGTGCACATCTGCTCCCGCGCGAGCAGGCGCACGATCTCCGCGCGGAGCGGGTCCCCGAAGAGCTTCACCACAGCCTCGGCAAGGTCGGGTTGCGCCTCCACAGCCTGCCCGGGAGCCTCTTCTGCGTCAGCCCCAGCAACGGGTGATATCAACATAGTTCGATGAAAGCACCGAGCAAGGTGTCCCGTCAAGCAAAGGCACGAATGGTTCACGATAGCTATGAGCTGCTGTTTTGATACTTCTCCTCATGCCCAGAAGTCAGATGAGTCCGTGGTCACATCAGCTTGGTTTGATTCATCAGCTTCGGTCGATGTAGCGTCACCTGGGTAGTGCTCCCAGCGGGAAGGGGTCCGTGATGGCGTCTGTCGAGATTTATGACCCGGCGATGTGCTGTTCGACCGGGGTGTGTGGCCCATCGGTGGACCCGGCGTTGACGCAGTTCGCCGCTGACGTGGAATGGCTGGGCTCCGCGGGCGTGGAGGTCCACCGGTTCGGGTTGTCCTCCGAGCCCGGCAAGTTCGTGGAAAACAGCGAGGTCGGCGCGCTGCTGAAGGACAAGGGCGAAGAAGCCCTGCCTGCTGTGTTCGTCGACGGTGCACTGCGCACCTCCGGGCGGTACCCGACCCGCGTGGAACTGGCCGAGTGGACGGATGTGGCCACCGAGCGCCCTGGCCTGCCGGTGATCGAACAGGCCGATCCCGGCAGTGGTTGCTGCGGCGGCGGGGAGTGCTGAGCGTGGGCACGGTGCCCGCCGATCAGGTCCTCGGCGGTCTGCTCCGGGTGCGGACGCCGTTCGTGTTCTTCACCGGTAAGGGCGGCGTGGGCAAGACGTCGACGGCGTCGGCGACGGCGATCGGACTGGCCGATGCCGGGCGCAGCGTGCTGGTGGTCAGCACCGACCCCGCCTCCAACCTCGACGAGGTCCTGGAGACCACCGCGGGACGGGACCCGCGGCCGGTACCCGGGGTGGCCGGGTTGTTCGTGATGAACCTCGATCCGAACGTGGCGGCGGCCCAGTACCGGGAGAAGGTCCTCGGCCCGTACCGGGACAGCTTGCCCGCTTCGGCGGTGGAACAGATCGAAGAACAGCTCTCCGGCGCCTGCACGGTCGAGATCGCAGCATTCAACGAGTTCGTCGCGTTGCTGACCAACCCTGAGATCCGCGAGCGGTTCGACCACGTGGTCTTCGACACCGCACCCACCGGACACACGCTGCGGCTGTTGAGCCTGCCCAGCGCGTGGTCGGACTTCCTGGCCACCAACCCCGGCGGCGCCTCGTGTATCGGCCCGCTGGCGGAGATGGGCGCGCAGCAGCAGCGCTACGCCGAGGCGATGCACGCCCTGGCCGACGCTGATCAGACCACGCTAGTCCTGGTGACCCGCCCCGAGCAGGGAGCACTCGCGGAGGCCGGGCGGGCGTCGGCCGAACTACGGGAACTCGGTGTCGGCAACCAGCGATTGATCGTCAACGGCGTGTTCACCACCACCCGCGACGACGATCCCCTGGCGCAGGCGTGGCAGCAGCGCGCCCAGGACGCGCTGGAGCAGATGCCCGCGTCGTTGGCGGAGGTCACCGAGATCGAGTCCGTGCCCTTGCTGCCGGAGCTGCCGCTGGGCGTACGGGGCCTACGCGCCATGCTCCGCCCCATGCCGCCAGCGAGCGCGGTCTCCACAGCGGATGCCATGTTGCCCGCCGGGGTGGCGACCCATGTGCGGGATCTGATCGAGGAGGTCGCCGCCAACGGCCGCGGTCTGGTGATGACGCTGGGCAAGGGCGGCGTCGGCAAGACCACGGTCGCCTCCGGGGTCGCCGTGGGGCTCGCTCGGCGGGGGCTTCCGGTCACGCTGACCACGACCGACCCGGCCGCGCATCTGGACGCCTCGCTGAGCGACGGTCTTGGTGACCTGGAGGTCACGCGCATCGACCCGGTGGCCGAGACGGCAGCGTATACCGAGGCGGTGCTCGCCGAGGCCGGCGCGAATCTCGATGAGCAGGGCCGGGCTTTGCTGGTGGAGGACCTACGGTCGCCGTGCACCGAGGAGATCGCCGTCTTCCACGCCTTCGCCCGCACCGTGGCTGCCGCCCAAGACCGGATCGTCGTGGTCGACACCGCCCCGACCGGGCACACGCTGTTGCTGCTGGATGCCTCGCGCAGCTACCAGCGCCAGTTGTCCCAGCAGACTGGCCAGGCGCCACCACCCGAGGCCGTGGAACTCCTCGACCGGCTGACCGACCCGGATTACACCCGCGTCGTGCTGGTGACACTGCCGGAGGCCACCCCAGTGCATGAGGCCGCCGCGCTACAGGGGGATCTCGCTCGGGCAGGCATCAAGCCGTTCGCCTGGGTGGTCAACCAGAGCTTGGCCGCGGCCTCCCCCGCCGACCCGCTGCTGGTGGCCCGCGCCGCCTCCGAACGCCGCTACCTCGCCGAGGTCGCCACCGACCACGCCGAGCGCACCGCCGTGCTGCCGTGGCGCGCGACGACACCGGTCGGTGCCGAACAACTGGCACTTCTCGCGAACGGCGAGCACTAACCCGACTGGTGGCCGGTAGCCGACCGGCACCGACTCTGACTCACGCTCGACAGGAGGGACGACGACGCCATGACTGTGGCAGCCATTCTGATCTTCCTCGCCACGCTCACCTTGGTGATCTGGCAACCCAAGGGGCTGGGCATCGGCTGGAGCGCGCTCGGCGGCGCGGTGGTGGCCCTGGCGACCACGGTGGTGCACCTGTCCGACGTGCCCACCGTGGTCGGCATCGTCTGGAACGCGACGCTGGCCTTTGTCGCCGTGATCATCATTTCGCTGATCCTCGACGAGTGCGGCTTCTTCGAGTGGGCCGCCCTGCATGTGGCCCGGTGGGGACGCGGGCACGGGCGTGCGTTGTTCGTGTTGATCGTGCTGCTCGGGGCCGCGATCGCCGCGGTGTTCGCCAATGACGGCGCCGCGCTGATCCTGACACCGATCGTCATGCAGATCATGCTCGCGCTGCAATTCTCCCCGAAGGCATCGCTGGGGTTCGTCATGGCCACCGGGTTCATCGCCGACACCGGCAGCCTGCCGCTGGTGGTGTCGAACCTGGTCAACATCGTCTCCGCCGACTTCTTCGGCATCGACTTCGCCCGATTCGCCGCGGTCATGGTCCCGGTCGGCCTCGTCTCCGTGGCCGCCAGCCTGGGCGTGCTGCTGCTGTACTTCCGCCGCTCGATCCCCAAGACCTACGACGTCACCGCCCTGCGCCAGCCAGCGGAGGCCATCAGCGACCAGGTGACCTTCCGCGCCGGGTGGGGCGTGCTCGTCCTGCTGCTGATCGGCTACTTCGGCGCCGACCCCATCGGCGTGCCGCTGTCGGTCGTGGCCGGAGCCGGCGCGCTGATCCTCATCGCGGTCGCCGCCCGCAAGCCTGCCTTCGCCTTCCCCCAGTCCGTGCGTCAGCCGCGACCCGCGACCGTGGGCGCAGGGGGCGTGGGGAACGGCGAGCAGCACCCGGTGGGCGATCCGCGCAACACCGCCGACGCGGGCGATCTCGCCGCGGCCCCGGCCACACCCGACGACCGTCCTACGGCCTGCGCAACCAGGGACTGACCGGCGAGCTGGCCAAGCTGTTCGGGTTCTTCGCCGACCACGGAGTGCTCGCCGCTGCACTCGGCACCGGACTGGTCGTGGCCGTGCTGTCGTCGATCATGAACAACATGCCCACCGTGCTCATCGCCGCACTGGCCATCGGCGCCGTCGGCGCCACCGGGCTCACCCACGAAGCGATGGTCTACGCCAACGTCATCGGCTCCGACCTCGGCCCCAAGATCACCCCGATCGGCAGCCTGGCCACCCTGCTGTGGCTGCACGTGCTCGACCGCAAGGGAATGCACATCGGCTGGGGCCGCTACTTCCGCACCGGCATCGTGCTCACCATCCCCGTCCTGCTCGTCACACTCGCCGCACTGGCCGGGTGGCTCATCATCATCGGCACCTAACCCGGAGTACCGGGCCGACACGGTCCTCACAGGAACACGGGAGGAGAACCGTCATGCACTGCTTCGACTGCGCAGAGCACAACGTCGAACGGCCGGTCGTGGGGACCTGTATGGACTGCGGGGCGGGCGTGTGCGCCGAACACGCCCGCCCCGAACGACGCCCCGTCACCTGCCGTGTGGTCGGTCTGACCGTCGTGAACCAACCGGCGCGAGTGGCAGCTCGTATCCTGCGCTGCGCCTCCTGCACCCAGGTCCGCACCACCGTCGTGGCCTGCGAAAAACAGGGGGGCCGGAACTGCTAGCAACCCTCGCCAGCGTTCGACGCCACGTGCGGAAACGGAGGTAGGACATGGCCGAGGTAGCGGACGTAGTCGTGATCGGCGGTGGTCAAGCCGGTTTGGCCGCCGGCTACTTCCTGCGCCGAGCCCGCCTGAACTTCGCCATCCTGGACGCACAAGACCAGCCGGGAGGGGCGTGGCGGCACGGCTGGGACTCGCTGCGGCTGTTCTCCCCGGCCGAGTACAGCCCGCTGCCCGGCTGGTGGATGCCCCGCCAAGACGGCGAAACCTTCCCCACCGCCGACCACGTCGTCGGCTACCTCCGCGACTACGAGCAGCGATACGAGTTGCCCGTGCACCGCCCCGTCCACGTGCGCGGCGTCCACGACGCGGGGGCGTGGCTGGCCGTCGACACCGACCACGGGACCTGGCGCACCTCGATCGTCATCAGCGCGACCGGCACCTGGGACTCGCCGTACCTGCCCGTCTACCCGGGCAGCGACGAGTTCGCGGGAGAACAACTGCATACCGTCGCCTACCGCTCGCCGGAGCGGTTCCGCTGCCAGCGCGTGGTCGTCGTGGGAGGCGGTAATTCCGCAGCACAGATCCTGGCCGCGGTCTCCACGGTCGCCGACACGACCTGGGTCACCCAGCGTCCACCCCGGTTCATGCCCGACGACGTGGACGGCCGTGTCCTGTTCGACGTGGCCACCCGCCGCGAAGCCGCCCGCCGGGCTGGCACGGACAGCGACGGTGTCTCCGGACTCGGGGACATCGTGATGGTGCCCAGCGTGCGCGAGGCCCGTGATCGCGGTGTGCTGCACGCCCTCCCGATGTTCGACCGCCTCACTCGCAACGGCGTGGCCTGGAACGACGGCACCGAACAGCCCTGTGACGCGATCATCTGGTGCACCGGGTTCCACCCCACCTTGCGCCATCTCGATCCGTTGGGATTGAGCTACGAGAATGGCGTGCCGAAAGCCGTAGGCACCCGGTCGGTCGATGAGCCACGCCTGTACCTGTTGGGGTACGGGGACTGGACCGGTTCCGCCTCGGCCACCTTGATCGGCGCGGGCCGCACCGCGAAGTCGATCGTCGCCGACATCGCCGATCGCATGCGCTCGCACGAAACGGCGGGGTGACGCCACGCGAGCCTCGCCACGAATGAACCAACAATTCCGGACTCCTGAACGGCGAGCCGTCGTCGCTTGCAGCACCGGACAAGTTCCGTCCTCACAACTAGCGGCAAAACGTACTTGTGCTTGCCAGGTCGTTCATGTCGTGAGAGTGAACGTCGCGGGCGCCGACCGCACGGTGCACATGCGACGGACGATGGCGTCGACGCTGTGCTGGGATCGTTGGTGTGCCAATGCGATGCGGTGGTGCCCGTCTTCGACGAAGTACAGCTCGCCCAGTTGGATCAGGCGTATGGGGCTCCATCCCCGCACGTCGCCATGCGTCCGGGTTCAACGGCCGGAAAGTGCGATCGAAGTCGTGCGGGCGAGCGATCGTTCCCGCGATTCTGTCGAGAGAAACCACATCCGGCGTGCTGTGCTTCTGGTTGCAGGCGGCGTCGGGATCGTGCCCGAGGACGGCGAGGACATCCGTGAGCACCAGCAAGGGAGCATGTTTCGCCCGCGGGCGAAACCTCGGCAAGCCCGCCGTGAACGCACGAAGCCAGGACATCGTCAGATTCCTTCCGAGATCGATCGCATCGACACGCCCCAGGCTGATCAGGTGCGGGCGCGGAGGAGTCGTGCCGTGACGTAGCGGGCGTCGCGGCCAACGCCGCGCAGGGTGGCGGAGGCGAAGCTGCGCTGCCATTCCAAACCGACATAGCCGAGTCCCGGCACGGTTGTCGACAACCCCCGTTTCTGCAGAGGAAGCCCGTCGTCGGTCAGCGCCCCGGTTCCGTCGAGATAGGACAGTTCGGGGCGGTAGCCGGTGGCCAGGATGAGGGTGTCGACGTGTTCGCGGGTGCCGTCAGCCCAGGTGAGCTGGGAACCGTCGATGGCGGTGAACATCCGCCGCTGGTCGGGGTTGCCCGTGTCGATCACCTGGCAGTAGCGGCCGTTGTCGTTGACCGGCATCGGCGGCGGGTTGCGTACCAGGTGCCCGATCGGCAGATGATCGAATCCGCTGACCACGGACCAGAAGTGCACGTCCCGGCTCAGGATGAGCTGCGGTGCGAACTTGATCGGGTGCCGGGTGGCCAGGCTGACCCGGGCGTGCTCGGCGAGTTCGGCTCCGATCTGAACCGCCGAGTTCGCCGCGCCCACCACGACGATCCGCTGCCCGGTGAACCCAGTGGGTTCGCGGTAGTCGGCGGCGTGCAGCACCGTGCCGGTGAACGAGTCCAGGCCCGGCAGATCCGGCCGGTAGGGACGCCCGAACGCTCCGCTCGCGGCGATCACAACGGACGCGGTCACTGCCTCACTGTTGTGCACCTCGACCACGAAACGCGGGCCATCTCGGCGAAGCCGTTCGACGCGATGATCGGTGCGGATCTCGGCGTCGAGGTTCTTGGCGTAGGTGGAGTACGCGGTGGCCGACATGTGTCGCGCGTCAGACTTTGTGGCTCAGGGGTTATGTAGGTTCCTGAGCAGGAGGTATGACGATGAGCCGTCCCCCGGTGTTCCCGGTGGAGGACAAGATCCGGATCGTGCTGAGCGTGCTGTGCGGGGAGATGACGATCGCCGAGGCCGCTCGGCGGAACAAGGTCTCGGAGCAGTCGGTGTCGCGGTGGAAGGCCCAGTTCCTCGAGGGCGGCCGGGCCGGGGTTGCCGAGGGCGGTAAGGCCGGTCCCTCGAGTCGTGAGGAGCAGTTGCAGGCCCAGATCGACGAGTTGACCACGGCACTGGGCGAGGCGCATGTCGAGCTGCGGGTGTGGAAGCGCTCCGCGGAGCGGCTGGCCCTTTCGAGGACCTCGAGGTGATTCGCCAAGACGCGGCGATGCCGGTCTCGAGGTTCACGGCCTTGATCGGCATCCCGCGCCGCACCTGTACCCGCTGGATCAGCAAACAGCGCGCCGGGAACCCGCCGAAGGGCCCATGGCCGGCACCGGCGGTCGAGGCGTTCGAGCCGGTCGTGGAGAAGTATGCCCAGGCCTGGCCGGCGTGGGGACACCGCAAGATCCACGCATTGATGCGCGCCGATGGACACGAGGTGTCCGTTTCGACCGTGGAGCGGGCGATGCGGCGGCGGAATCTGTTGCAGTCCACGGAGTATCAGGCTGAACGACGAGAGCTAGCCAAGGCCCGTAAGGCTGCGTTCGCCGAGCCGCCTACGGGGCCGAATCAGGTGTGGCAGCTGGATTTCTCTGAGTTCGAGACCACCCGTGGTGGGATCTGGCGGATCGCCGGGTGCGCGGACTACTACTCGAAGTACGAGTTCGGCTGGCACCTCGCGACCACCTGCAACGCCGCCGATGCCGAGCTCGCCGTCCAGATCGCGATCGCCGAGGCCGAGCGGCTGGCCGGTGGCGTGCCGTTGGCCGAGCAGCTCACCAACCCCGAGACCGGGCACATCAAGCGGATCAAGGTGGTCACCGACAACGGTGGCGCCTTCAAAGGCAGCAGGTTCGCCGCGTTCATCGCCTCTCGCCCCGAGCTGCTCCACATCCGCACCCGGCGTCGCTCACCCGGCCAGAACGGCGTGCGGGAACGGGCATTCGGATCGCTGAAGTACGAGCACCTCTACCGGATGGAGATCGACGACGGGCAGACCCTCGCCGCCGAGGCCGAGCGCTACCGGCACGTGTTCAACCACATCCGCCCCCACGAGGCACTCGGCATGCAACGACCGATCGAGATCCACCAGCAAGATCAACAAGCACAACTTTCATCCAAGAAAACTGAGCCAGATTCTTGACGCGGGACAGCCACGAAACAGACCATCGAACGTCGCCAACGCAAGCTCCTCGAAGCCCACTACAACGACGCGATCCCCATCGACATGCTCCGAGCCGAACAGAAACGCCTCGACACCGAACTGTCCGCCACCAACCGCAGCCTCAGCAACCTCACCGCCGATATTGCCGAAGCCGACGAACTCATCGCGATCGCCCTCGACATCGCCCAGCACGCCGGAAACACCTATCGGCAAGCCTCCGAACACATCCGCCGCATGTTCAACCAGCTCCTCTTCGACAAGCTCCTCGTCACCACCGACGACAACGGTCAGCACCACGTCGAGGCAACCTCCCGGGCGCCATTCGACGTCATCTACAGCCCAGACACCCGAGCACTCGTCCACGAGGCACGACACACACAGCACGACGCCACCCCCGACGGCACGGGGCAAACGAAAAAGCCCGCCGAAACCGACGGGCCCTCCCTGGACATACTGTCCGATCAGTTCATTGCTCATGTCGAGGGTTCGAGTAAGAGCATCATGGTGGAGCTGACGGGACTCGAACCCGTGACCCCCACACTGCCAGTGTGGTGCGCTACCAGCTGCGCCACAGCCCCTTGCTGGTGGTCATACCGTACAGCACGCCGCTTTCGGTGATCTCGCCGGGGCCTCGAAATGCGCCGAGGTGGCATCCGGGGCGATCGCGACGTGCGCGTGCCGCGCTCCTTTGTGCCGAGGCGGCATCCGGGCGGCGATGACGGGCGTGGGGGCTTTGCACCGAGGCGGCGTCCGGCCGCGATCACGACGGCCGGGGCCAGTGTCGCCCGACGTGCTGCTCGATGGCGTCGTTGAGCCGGCGCAGCAGCTCGGCGAACGTCGCGCGGTCGGTCTCGCTCCAATCCGCGATGAGCCCGGCAAGCGCGGCGCGGCTGGCCTCCCGCTCCTCGCGCAGCGTGCGCTCCCCGTGGTCGGTGATCTGGTACTTGCGCGCCAACCCGCCCGCAGGGTCGGGGATCCGGACCGCGTAGTTCTCCCGCAGCAGAGCCGCGGTCTGCCGGTTGAGCGTCGACGCATCCAGGCCGGTCACCGCTGTCAGCTCCCGGATGCTCGACGGCCCACGCGCCTGCAGGATGCTCAGCAGGCTGTACGCGCTGTGGTCGAGCACCCCGCCGGTGCGCCGCGTCCGACCGGGCAGGCCGGCCAGATGACGGCCGAAAATCATCGACTCGTACTCGATCACCGCGATCGCCTTGTCGTCCACGTCACAGAGCATAGAGCGATGTGCATCATGCACGAGTTGTGTATCATGCACATGTTTGCGCCAGGCACTGTCGCCCGTGGCGATCTCACCACTTCCGTCCTTGCGAGGAGCTTCGTGTCCGAGCCTGCGTTCGTGCGTGCGCGCAAGTCGGTACGCCCGAATGTGCTCGTCGGCCTGCTTGCGGTGACGGGCACCGTCGTGGCGATGATGCAGACCCTCGTGGTGCCGCTGGTCGCTTCGCTTCCCAAGATCTTTCACGCACCGGCCAGCGACACGTCCTGGATCATCACCATCACGCTGCTCGTGGGCGCCGTGTCGACCCCCGTCGCGGGCAAGCTCGCCGACATGTACGGCAAGAAGCGGATGCTGCTGGCGTGCCTGATTCCGCTCATCATGGGCTCGGTGCTGTGCGCGCTGGCCACCACCGTGCCGGTGATGGTGGCGGGCCGGGGCTTGCAGGGGATGGCCATGGGCATCATCCCGCTGGGCATCTCGATGCTGCACGACCTGCTGCCGGAGGACCGTCGCCCCGCCGCGATCTCGCTGATGAGCTCCTCGCTCGGCATCGGCGGTGCGATCGGCCTGCCGTTCTCCGCGGCGGTCGCCCAGTTCGCCTCGTGGCGGATGCTGCTGTGGCTGATCGTGGCGTTCGCCGCTGTGATGTTCGTGCTCGTCGCCTGGCTGGTCCCGCCACCGTCCAGGGGAATCGACCGCCGTCGGTTCGACTTCGTCGGAGCGGTCGGCCTCGGCTGTGGCCTCATCGCGCTCCTGCTGCCGATCTCCCGGGGCGCCGAGTGGGGCTGGACGTCCACGCTGGTGGTCGGCCTGTTCGCCGCCGCGGTGGTCATCCTGCTGGTGTGGGCCTGGTGGGAGCTGCGCGCCTCCGCGCCGCTGGTGGACCTGCGCGCCACGGGCAAGCCGGTCGTCCTGCTGACCAACCTGACGTCCATCCTGGTCGGCTTCGCCATGTACAGCCAGATGCTGATCATTCCGCAGCTGCTGCAGATGCCCGCCGCGACCGGCTACGGGCAGGGTTTGAGCATGCTCGCCATGGGCTTGTGGATCGCGCCGGGCGGGTTGGCCATGTCCATCATGTCGCCCGTCGGCGCGCGCATCACCAAGCGATTCGGCCCGAAGATCACGCTCGCCATCGGCGCCACCGTTCTGGCCGTCGCCTACGCGACACTGGCGCTCGTCATGAGCTCGTTGGCCGGCCTGGTGATCGGCGCGTTCGTCGCCAGCTGCGGTGTGGGGCTCGCCTACGGCGCCATGCCCACCCTGATCCTCGGCGCGGTGCCTGCGCACGAGAAGGCGTCGGCGAACGGCCTGAACACTCTCATGCGCTCGATCGGCACGTCGACGTCATCGGCGGTCATCGGTGTCGTGCTGGCGAACCTCACCATCAGCGTGGGCGGCTACCAGGTGCCGAGCGCAACCGGGTTCCTGGTGAGTTTCCTGATCGGATGCGGTGTCGCCGCTCTCGCTGCGGTGCTTGCGTTGGTGATCCCGGCACGGAAGCCGACCCGCCGTCGCGTCGAGGGCGCCCTGCCCGAGGAGAGCCAACTCGCGGCGGCCTGAGCTCAGCCCAGCCGGTCCAGCCAGCCCGGTTCACTGACGTCGATGCGCCCGTCCGGGCCGATCACGGTCGGGGTGACGAACTCGGGGATTTCCTTGCGTGCGGTCGCGAACGACTGGTCCAGCTCACGGTGGTAGGTCCGCTTGGCGACGCAGTCGGCGAACTTCCCGCCCAGCCCCAGCTTGCTGCCCAGCTCGGTCAACTGACCCTTGTCCCAGCCGCGCTTGCCTTCCTCCGGTTGGTTGGCGAACAGGCTGTCGTGGAACGGGGTGAACTTGCCTTCGTCGGCCGCGCACAGCGCCGCGTTGGCCGCGTCCATCGAGTAGCCGGGCGGATCGGACGCCTCTACGAGCATCGGCACCATGTGCCGGCGGACCCGCAGCTCGCCTGCCTGCACCCGATCGGCGATCTTCTTCCCGTCCCGCTCGTGGAACTGGCCGCACGCCGGACAAAGGAAATCGGCATAGATGTCGATGGTGATCGGCGCCTTCGCGTCCCCGACCACCACCACGGCGCCGTCGCGTGACTCGGGCACCTCGTCGCTGCGGACCACCGGGATCGCGCGGCCCTCGGTGGCGTTCTTGTCCGCGTAGTACCAGAGCGCAGCGAGAACGATCAGCGCGACGGCCGCCGCAACCGCGGTGATGGTCAAGGCGACTTTGCGAACTCGGGCTCGGTCGGGCTGGGGTGGTGCGCCGGTGGCGGACTTGCGTGTCCGAGTGGCTTGGGTCGCCCGCTGCGCGGCCAGCTCCCGCCGCCTGCGGCGTTCGGCTCGTTCGGCTCCGCCCATCGTCTTCGTTCGCTCCTGTCGATCGTGACCGACGTCGACATTCCTGCCGCCGTGGCACCCGAGATGCTCAGTAACCCGGTCGAGGCTCATCTAGGCTATGGGGCCGCGCGTGTGGGCTGTGTGGGAGGTGCAGTGCGGCGTTCCGGGGCGTTGGCGGCAGTGGCCGTGCTGATCTGCACGGCGCTGTCCGGTTGCACGCCCTCCGCTGCGGAGGACTCCGTGGTGACCAAGGCGGCGGACACCGGGACGCTGGTCATCGGCACGCGCTTCACCCAGCCAGGCCTGTCCGAACGCACGCTGGACGGCCGCTTCGTCGGCTTCGACATCGACGTGGGCCGGTTCGTCGCCGCCGAGCTCGGCGTGGACCCGGACGACATCACGTGGCGCGACGTGGTGGCCGCCGAGCGCGAGGAAGTGCTCACCTCGGGCGCGGTCGACATGGTGATCAGCACGTTCTCCATCACGGCGGAGCGCAAGAAGAACGTGCTGTTCGCCGGGCCGTACTTCGTCACCGGCCAGTCGCTCATGGTGCGGAAGAAGACCACCGACATCACCGGGCCGAGCTCGCTGGACGGCAAGAAGCTCTGCTCGGTGACCGGCACGACGTCGGCAGAGGAAGTCAAGGCGCGCTTCGCCAAGCGGGTCACATTGGTCGAGTACCCGCGCGAGCCGGACTGCGTGACCGCGCTGCTCGCCGGCCTGGTCGACGCGGTCACCACCGATGAAGCGATCCTGGCCGGCTACGTCGCCGAGCACCCCGAGCTGCTGAAGATCGTCGGCAAGCAGTTCTCCGTCGAGCGCTACGGCATCGGCCTGCCGAAGGGCGACGTCGACGGGCGGCGCGCGGTCAACGCCGCGCTGCAGGAGATGATCGACACCGGCGAGTGGCGGGCGTCGGTGCAGAAGCACTTCGGCGGCAGCGGCATCCGTGTGTCCAACCCGCCGCCGATCACCGAGCGTTGATCAGTCCGCGTTCTCCAGGCGGTTGAGCACGTCCTCCCGGATGCGCTGCTGGTTCTGCCTGACCACGTCGGTGACGAACTCGTCCACGCGCGGGTCGGCCAACACCTCGAGCACGACGCGCAGCGTCGTCTCGATCATGGCGCGCGTGATGCGATCGGAGAACGGCAGCATGGCCAGCCGCCCGGTGGTCGGATCCTCGTTGAGCTTCTCGACCACCAGCTGCTCGAGCTCGTCGGAGTTCTCCCGCAGTGCCGCGGCCAGGCCGAGCGGGATGTTGCCGGTCTCGACCACCTTGACCACTTCGTCGAGCACCATCAGAATCACCGGGCGCTTGATGGCCTCCACCACCGGATCGGTGAGTTGATCGACCAACCGGTTGGTGAAGCGCTCGCCGAACACCCGGTAGACGAGCCGCGCGACCCGGACCGCGACGACGATGACCCGCAGCAGCCGGAAGCTGCGCACCGCCGGGTTGGCGATCGGGATCATCCCGATCACCTCGTACCAGTGGCTGAGCGGATACATCGGCTGCCAGCCGGTTTTGCGCCAGCGCCAGACGAACTCCACCGCGAAGATCGCGCAAATGGTCGTGTCGACCACGAACACCCAGGTGGCGCCGGCGTTGGTTCGGTCGATCACCGTGACGTAGAGCAGCAGGCCGACGGACAGCACGGCCAGCACGAGCATCGCGACGTCGACGAAGTCCAGCGGCCGTTCCCACACGGCTTGCGACCGCTTGCGCTTGTCCGCCGTGCGGGTCCGCCGGATCTTGGCTTCCTGCTCGTCGGCGGCCGTGGCCGCCGGATTGGACTCGGTGGCGGTCATGACGCAACCACTTCCGCCAGGCCGGTGCGGCGGTGACGCGTCGCGAGTGCACGGAGCGGCCGGTGTGTCATGAGCCACAGCCTATTGCCGCTTCGGTCGATCAGCGCACAGAACGAACGGCCGGACGCGAGGTCCGAGGTGGGACTGGCGGGCCGGGCGAGGTGGTACGGACAGGCATGGTTCAGCGCCGGCATGACAACGACCCGCCGCTGGGGGTGGGGGGAAAAGCGGCGGGTCGTTGGGGGTGGTGCGGGATGTTGGTCTGCGGTTGTGCGGGGACGCTCGGTCAGTTCACGTCGAGCGTGCCGGACTTCGAGCCGGTCGTCGGGTCGGGCTCCTCGTCCGGGGCCACGCTGGACGAGCTCTCCGGTGCCGAGGTGGTGCCCAGTACGCCACCCAGCAGGCCGGTCACGCCCTCGACCGTCTTGCCGAGGGTGTCGGTGACACCGCCGACGAGGCCGCCGACCGGGTTGCGCGGCTTCGGCTTGCTCTGTGGCGGCTGCTGCGGCTGGGTCTCCTTCGGCGGGGAGGTCGGCTCCGGGGCCTCCGGCGCCGGCTGCGTGGTGCCGGTGTCCCCGTCGGCCTGGCCGCCGGGCTGCTGACCCTGCGCGGTGTCCGGCGCCTGATGCGAGCCGGCCGTGCCGGTCTTCGGGGCCGGGGCGCCTCCGCCACCGGGCTGCTGCGTGGCGCCGCCCGGGGTGGCGCCGCCCTGGTGGGACTGGTCCACGTCCTGTCGGCCCGCTGCGGGGGCGGGCGTCTTCTCGCTGCTGGCCCGCTTCAGCTGCGTGGAGCTGGGGGCGGTGCTGCCGCCATCGGCGGGCGACGTACCCGCCTGGGTACCGTCACTGCCCGGCGCTGCCGAGTTGGACGTGGGTGCCGAGCCGCTCGGGCTCAGCGCGATCAGACCGGCGATGGTCAGACCGGACAAGGCGGCGACGCCGGCCATCGCGGCGACCTTGTGCCCGCGCTTGTTCGCGGGGCGCTCCTCGTCCTCGGGGCTCGGCAGCTCCTGCGGAGCGGCGGCGAGCGTCTCACCTTCGTCGACCAGTCCGTCGATGCGGACTCCCTCACGGCGCAACAGGTCGGTGACCGGGGTGAGCGCCTGTGGGCGCCGTTCGGGCGCAGCCCACGGGTAGTCCTCGGTGGGGGTGCGCTCGCGGTCGATCAGTTCGGCGACCGTGACGTAGTCGCGTCGGGGCATATCGGGCGGGGTGTCCGACACGGTGAAAACCTCTCTCCGGGCCGTCGGGGGCCGACCCAGTGGCTGTTACCGTTTCGTTGCTTCGTCCGCGGCGATACTACTCGTCTGGGTGAAAGACGGAAGAGGTTTGGGGAACAATTCTCTACGCAAGGTCGTCGTAGCTGTCCGTGCACACCCTCATTGAGACGAGTTGATCTCTCTTCGCGCGAGGCCGTACGCGGACAGTGACCAAAGAATCTTCGCCGCACTTGTTGTTGTGCCGGAGATTCTCCGGCCAAGCAAGATCATCTTCGGATGACGCCCGGACGCGGTCTCGGGCCGGAGCGCCGACGGCTCAGCGCAGACCGAGCCGCCGGAGCACGTCACGAGCCATCGTGAAACGCATCACTCTCGCCAGCATCTTGCTCTTCACCGGCGAGTACGGGTACCACGTCGGCTCGGAGCGGGGCGCCACCCGCGCGCTCACGATGGACTGCGGACGGCAGTACTTCCGGATGCCTGCCGCGCCCCCGTTGCGGAAGCCCACTCCGGACTGTTTCCACCCCGCCTGCGGGACGGGCAGGGCGAACAGGTTGGTGAACATGTCGTTGATGTTCACCGAACCCGCCTCCAGCCGCCGGGCCACCTGCTCGGCGCGTGCGGTGTTCGTGCTCCAGACTGTCGCCGACAGTCCGTAGCTGGAGTCGTTGGCCAGGCGCACCGCTTCGTCGACGTCGTCCACCTTCATGATCGGCAGCGTCGGACCGAAGGTCTCTTCGCGCATGCACGTCATGCCGTGGTGCACGTCGACCAATACCGTCGGCTCGTAGAACGTGCCGCCTTCCGCGCGCTTGCCGCCGGTGAGCGCTTTGGCGCCGTTGTTCAACGCATCCTCGACATGCCGCTCCACGACGGCCAGTTGGTTCTCGTTGGCCAGCGACCCCACGTCGAAGCGGTAGCTCTGGTCATCCCGCCCCTGACGGAGCGTCCGCACCTTGTCGACGACCTTCGCCACGAACTCGTCGTAGACCGGCGCGAGGACGTAGACGCGTTCGACCGACGTGCACATCTGGCCCGAGTTGCACATGGCGCCCCACACCGCGGCGTTGGCGGCTCGGTCGACGTCGGCGTCGTCCAGCACCAGCATGGCGTCCTTGCCGCCGAGTTCCAGGCTGAACGGGACGAGCCGCTCGGCCGCCCGGGCGCCGATGATCCGTCCGGTCCGGGTCGAGCCGGTGAACTGCACGTAGTCGACGTTGTCCACCACGGCCGCGCCCGTCGGCCCGTGCCCGGTCACGCAGGCGAACACCGGCGGGGCGCCGATCTCCGCCCAACCCGCGACGGCTTGTCTGGTCACCAGCGGGGTGAACTCGGACGGCTTCACCATGACGGCGGCCCCTGCCGCCAGCGCGGGCACGCCGTCCATCAGCGCCAACGCCAGCGGAAAGTTCCACGGCGTGATGATCCCGACCAGCGGATACGGCCGCAGCAGCACCTGCGACCGCTTGGTCATCGTGATCGCGTTGTGTGGCCGCGGCGTCTCCTCGGCGAGGAACCGGGCGCCGTTCTTGGTGTAGTAGTTGATCACCTCGACGACGTACGGGACCTCGATGGTCGCCTCGAACCACGGCTTGCCGGTCTCCGACTGCAGCGTCTTGCCCAGCGCGGTTTCGTTGTCCAGCAGCCAGTCGCGGTAACGCCGCAGCCAGCGGGCCCGACCGGGGAAACCGATCGCTTCCCACTCGGTTTGCGCTTCGCGCAACTCCTGCGCCGTGGCGGCAACGTCGTGCGGGCCCTGCTCGGGCACCTCCGCGAGGGGCGTGCCGTCGGCGGGCGATCGAACGGTGAACATCGCGGTCATGACGACTGCTCCTGGCCGGCGATGCGCTGGTGGTACCGGGCCCGGGCGACCGGGTCGGACTCGGTGAACATGACGTCGAGCTTCATCCAGCGGCCCAGCGCGAATTTCGCGCGCGTGGGCAGCAGGGACATCGAGGCCAGCATGACCCCGGCGGATTTCGGCACGACGACCTTCGGGCGGTCGTGCACCACCGCGTCGACCACGGCCGCGGCGACATCCTCCGGGTTCACGGTGGTGAGGCGCTCCATCGAGCGGGGGACGTTCGCCCCTGCGGACAGCTCGGTGCGCACCACCGCGGGCAGCACCATCGAGATGCCGACCGGGCCGTCGTGCAGCTCGCCCCACAGCGCTTCGGTGAAGCCGACGACGCCGTGCTTGGTGGCGCAGTAGGTCGCCAGCCCGGGATAACCGGTCACGCCGGCCAGCGAGGCGATGTTGACCAGGTGCCCGCTGCCGCGCTGCAGAAACCTGGTGACCGCAAGCTTGCTGCCGGTGATCACACCGCGCAGGTTGATGTCGAGCTGCCGGTCGGTCATCCGCTCGGCTTCGTCGACGTGCAGGCCGGTCGGCATGATCCCGGCGTTGTTCACCAGCACGTCGACCGGCGCGTCGAACGCGGCGTCCGCTTCGTCGAGGAACCGGGCGAACGAGTCGCGGTCGGTGACGTCCAGCGGCAGCCCGGTGACCTGTGCGCCCGGCCGGGCACCCAGTTCGACCGCGGTCTTGCTCGCCAGTTCGTCGTCGATGTCACCGATGACGACCGCGGCGCCCTGGTCCAGGAAGGCCGCTGCGGTGGCCTTGCCGATGCCCCGCGCGCCCCCGGTGATCGCGACTACCTTGCCCGCAAGTGAAACCGTCCTGGAAGCCATGGCCTCTCCTTCGTCCCGACAACCCGCACACCGGTCGAGTATGAGCCGCATCACGCCGACCGAGCTTGAGCTGACCGGCCAGATCGCCTCGGTGGTGTTGTACGTTCTGGCCCAAACACCCGTCGTCGTGCGAAGGGGATCGGTATGCGCGAACTAGCCCGCCCGGAAGCCGACGTGCAGGCGTGGATCGAGACCTTCGCCGGCGACATGCTCAAGGTCGACGAACTCGAGGCGCTGGTCGGGCAGCTCAACCGGGAACTGCTCAACGAAGTGCCGCAGCTGGCCGAAGAGCCGGACGTGCTGCGCGATCTGCAGGCGAGCACCGGGGCGTTGATCGCGCACCTGTTGGCCGAGATGGCCAAAGACCCGGCGAGCGAGTTCGAGTTCCCGCCACCCGCGGTGGAATTCGCGCGCACGCTGGCCCGGCACGGGCACGACGTCGGGCAGTTGATGCGGCTGTACCGGATCGGGCAGCGCGTGTTCTGGCGCAAGGTGATGCACAGCGTCGCCGACCAGATCGACGACGGCGACCTGCGGATGCGGGTGCTGACGTTCCTGTGGGAGCAGTCCAGCCGGGTGCTCGACCACAACCTCGACGTCCTGGCCGCCGCGCACGGGGAGGAATCCGAGCGGCGGATGCGCGGCGCACTGGCTCGCCGGACCGAGACGGTGCAGGCCATCCTGCGCGGTGACCAGCTGTCCGCCGACGAGGCCACGGTTCGGCTCGGCCACAACGTGCGCCGCTGGCAGACCGCCCTGGTGGTGTGGGCGGGCGACGCAGGCGGGATCGACACCAGCGAGCGTCTCGAGTCGGTCGCCGTCGAAGCGGCCGCCGCGGTGGACGCGCCCCGGCCGCTGACCATTCGCGCCGACGCCCACACCGTGTGGGCATGGTTGGCCACCGGGCCCGCCCCCGCGCTCGCCGCCATCGGGGAGATCGCCGCTCTGCGGGCCGACCGGGGCCTCCGCATCGCGGTCGGCATGCCTGCGCTCGGTGTGCCGGGCCTGCGGAGCAGTCACCGCGAAGCGCTCCGGGCGCAACGTGTGGTCACCCGCCTCGCGGACCCACCGCAAGTGACGCTCTACACCGACGTCGAGGTGCTGAGCTGCCTGTCCGAGGACGAAGAAGCCATGCGTGCACTCGTCCGACGGGAGTTGGGCCAGCTCGCCCGGCCCGGCGTGCTGGAGGCACGGCTCCGGCAGACCGCGCTGGCTTACCTGCGGGTGGGCGGCAGCGCCCGCCGCGCGGCCACCGAGCTCGGGCTGCACAAGAACACCGTGCTGTACCGGTTGCGGCAGATCGAGCAGGTGCTCGGCAGGTCGCTGACCGAGCGGAGGTTGCCGACCGAGCTGGCGCTGATGCTCGCCGAGGCCTACCAAGGCCGCGTCCTCACCGGTTGATCAGCCGATACCATTCCCCGAGTGACCAGGCAGCTCAAGGACCCGGCAGCACGGCAGCGGATCGTCGACGCGGCATGGCGGCTGGTGTCGTCGAACGGTGTGTCGGCGGCGACGATGCGCGCCATCGCACTGGAGGCCGGCGTGTCGACCGGCGCGGTCACCCATTACTTCGACGACAAGGCCGAAGTGATGACCGCGGTGATCCGGGCCAACACCAAGCGGATCGCCCGCCGGGTCAACGAGGCCAGGCACGGCAAGCGCGGGCTCGCCGCGGTGGAGGCGGTGGCCGAGACACTGCTGCCGCTGGACGACGAGATGCAGGAGTGCTGGATGGTGCTCATCTCGTTCTGGGGCCATCCCGCCGCGGCCCGCTTCCTCAAGGAAGAAGGCTCGTCGCTGGGGTTCGAGGCGATCCGGCAGGTGATCACCACGCTCCTGGAGCAGGCCGCCGAACAGGGCGAGCTGCCGTCCGACGTGGACGTGAAGCACGAGGCGGAGCGCATCGTGGCGTTGCTGTGCGGCATCGGCCTCATCGCCGGTGGTTTCGAGGAGTCGCGCGAGTCGAGCCGCAGGCGAGCCCGGCGCATGCTCGACGAGCTGATCGCCGACATGCGAGCCTGACATGCCCGGCACGGTGGTGATCACTGGAGGCAGTCGCGGAATCGGCGCGGCGACCGCGATGCTGGCCGCCCGACGTGGCTGGCACGTGGCGTTGAGCTACCGCGAACGCCCGGACGCCGCCCGCCAGGTCGTGCAGCGTTGCGAGCAGGCCGGCGTGCGGGCGCTGGCGGTCCAGGCGGACGTCGCGGATGCCGACGACGTCCAGCGTTTGTTCGACACCGTAGGAGACGAACTCGGGGCGCCGAACGCGCTGGTGAACAACGCAGGCATCGTCGGTCCCCGGCAGCGGCTCGAGGACTTCGCCACCGAGCGCATCGAGCGGGTCGTAGCCGTCAACCTCGTCGGCACGATTCTGTGTACGCGGGCAGCCGTGCGGCGGATGTCCGTGCGGCACGGCGGGTCGGGCGGCGCGATCGTCAATGTGTCATCCCGCGCCGCCGTGCTGGGTAGTGCCAACGAGTACGTCGACTACGCGGCCGCGAAGGCGGGAGTCGACACGCTCACGGTCGGCTTGTCGCGTGAGCTCGCCGAGGACGGCATCCGCGTCAATGCGGTCCGGCCAGGCTTGATCGACACCGAGATCCACGCGCCGGGGCGCCTCGAGCGGCTCAGCCGCACGTCGCCGCTGGGCAGGCCGGGAAAGGCGGAAGAGGTCGCGGCCGCGATCCTGTGGCTGCTGTCCGACGAGGCCAGCTACACCACGGGCGCGCTGGTCGACGTCGGCGGCGGCTGGTGAGCGGGGCCGCTCGGCACTGAGGCCCCGCGGTGGTTGGTGGGCGGCTCTGATCGGCGCAGAGATCGGTGGCCGGTGGCGCTCCGCTGATCGCTGAGGCCCCGCGGTGACCGGCGGGCGCCTGCACTGATCGCTGAGTCCATCGGTCCTGGTGGTCAAGGACCTTTCTCCCTGCCGCGCACGGGCTACGTACTCCCATCCTGAGTACCTCACACGCAGCACGAATGACTCAGCGATGACGCCGACGAATGCCCTTCCCGACGCAGCGGCGCCCACCACGGACGTGGGCGCGCGGCGACGGCTGGGCATGCTCGCGCTGGCCACTGTGGGCTTCGCGGTGAATTTCTGGGCGTGGTCGCTGCTGTCCCCGCTGGGGCCGCTGCTCAAGGACATGCTGACCCTCAGCGCGTTCGAGCAGGCCCTGGTCGTCGCCGTACCGGTGATCGTCGGCTCGCTCGGCCGCATCCCGGTCGGCGCGCTGACCGACCGGTTCGGCGGGCGGGTGATGTTTTGTGCGATGAGCGCGTTGACCGTCCTGCCGGTCCTGTTCATCGGCCTCGGCGGCTACCGGTCCCTGACCGGACTGCTGGTCGGTGGCTTCTTCCTCGGCATCGGTGGAGCCGTGTTCGCGGTCGGCATCCCGTTCGTATCGGCCTGGTTCCCGCCGTCCCGGCGCGGCCTCGCGCTCGGCGTGTACGGAGCAGGCATGGGCGGGACGGCGGTCGGCGCGCTGACCACCGTGCATCTGGTCGAAGGCTGGGGGATGGCCACGCCGTTCCTGCTCACCGCAGGCATGCTGGCGCTGTTTGCCCTGCTCGCAGCCCTGTTCTTGCGAGACGCACCGGGTCGCTCGATTCCGCGCGAACCGTTCCTGCGGTGGCTGTCCGGCACGCTCCGGCTGACTGTGACATGGCAAGCCTCGGTTCTCTACGCGGTCCTCTTCGGCGGCTACGTCGCGTTCTCCGTCTACCTGCCCGCCTACCTCGGCACCGCCTACGACCTGCCCCAGGCGGACGCGTCGGGCCGGATGGCCGGGTTCGTCGTTCTCGCCGTCGTGATGCGGCCGATCGGCGGCTGGTTGTCGGACGCCTTCGGTCCCGTCCGTGTCCTCGTCGCCGCGCTGCTGGTGGTCGCCGCAGGAGCCGTCGCGCAGTCGTTCACGCCCCCACTGATGCCGCTGGGGACGATCGCCTTCCTCGGCATGGCTGCCGCGTTGGGGACCGGGTCCGGTGCGGTGTTCGCGCTGGTCGCGTTGCTGGCGCCGGCGAACAGAGTCGGTTCGGTCACGGGCGTCGTCGGGGCAGCGGGCGGACTCGGTGGGTTCGTGCCTCCGCTGCTCATGGGCGGCCTCTACGGCGCTTTCGGTTCGTACGCGCTAGGGCTGGTGGCACTGGCCGTCGTCGCTCTTGGACTGTTGCTACTGACGATCACTGCCGTGCGTCGCGCGGTGCAGGCACGTCAACGATGACGGAGGGAGCCGGTCGATGACCATGGAGTCCGACCTGACCGATGCGCTGATCCGCACCCGCAGGTTCTTCACTCGCGCGAAGGTCTCCGACGACTTGCGGGTGGTGGAGAAGACGGGTGGGCGGCAGGCCGATGCCTTCTACCGCGACCGATGGAGCCACGACAAGGTCGTCCGTTCCACGCACGGCGTCAACTGCACCGGCTCGTGCTCGTGGAAGGTCTACGTCAAGGACGGGATCATCACCTGGGAGTCGCAGCAGACGGACTATCCGTCGGTCGGTCCGGATCGGCCGGAGTACGAGCCGCGCGGGTGTCCACGGGGAGCGGCGTTCTCCTGGTACACCTACTCGCCGACGCGGGTCAGGTACCCGTACGTTCGCGGTGTCCTGCTCGAGATGTATCGCGAGGCGAAGGCCCGCACCGGCGACCCTGTTCTGGCCTGGGCCGACATCGTTTCCGACCCGCGGCGTGCGCGGCAGTACAAATCCGCACGCGGCAGGGGTGGTCTGGTCCGCGCGTCCTGGGACGAGGCGTGCGAACTCATCGCCGCAGCTCACGTGCACACGATCAAGACGTTCGGCCCGGACCGGGTGGCTGGTTTCTCCCCGATCCCGGCGATGTCGATCGTGTCGCACGCATCCGGCGCGCGGTTCGTGTCGCTGCTCGGCGGCGTGATGCTGTCCTTCTACGACTGGTACGCCGACCTGCCGGTGGCCTCGCCCCAGGTGTTCGGTGACCAGACGGACGTGCCGGAGTCGGGGGACTGGTGGGACGCCGGATACCTGATCATGTGGGGCTCGAACGTCCCGGTGACCCGAACCCCGGACGCGCACTGGATGACCGAGGCGCGGTACCGCGGGCAGAAGGTGGTCGTCGTCTCGCCGGACTACGCCGACAACACCAAGTTCGCCGACGAATGGTTGCCCGCCAAGCCGGGCACCGACGGCGCGCTCGCGATGGCCATGGGCCACGTCGTCCTGCGTGAATTCTTCGTCGACCGGCAGGTCCCGTACTTCGCCGAGTACGTCAAGCAGTTCACCGACCTGCCGTTCCTGATCAGGCTGGACCACGACGGCGACGGTTACCGGCCGGGCAAGTTCCTCACCGCCGCCGACCTCGGCGAGGAGTCCGAGCACGCGGAGTTCAAAACGGTCGTCTGCGATGCGAACGGTGAACCACGGGTCCCGAACGGTTCGCTCGGGTTCCGGTACGGAGAGCAGGGCGCGGGACGCTGGAACCTCGAGCTGGATGACATCGACCCACAGCTGAGCCTGTACGGCAGCGAGCCGGTCGAGGTGCAGCTACGGCGCTTCGACACCGACGGCGAACTGCAGCGCGGCGTCCCGGCCCGGCGGATAGGCAAGTACCTGGTCACCACGGTGTTCGACCTGCTGCTGGCGCAGTACGGTGTGCATCGCGCGGGCCTGCCGGGGAAGTGGCCGACCGGATACGACGACCCTGAGCCGTACACGCCGGCCTGGCAGGAACCGATCACCGGAGTGCCCGCGCGAGCCGCTGCCCGCGTCGCGCGCGAGTTCGCGACCAACGCCGAGCAGTCCCGCGGGCGCTCGATGATCCTGATGGGGGCGGGCACCAACCACTGGTTCCACTCCGACACGATCTACCGCGCGTTCCTCGCGCTGACCACGCTCACCGGTTGCCAAGGCGTCAACGGCGGCGGCTGGGCACACTACGTCGGCCAGGAGAAGTGCCGCCCGCTCACCGGATGGTCGCAACTGGCCTTCGGGCTGGACTGGGTACGGCCGCCGCGGCAGATGATCCAGACCGCGTACTGGTACCTGCACACCGACCAGTTCCGCTACGACCAGGTGCCCGCCGGGGCCCTCGCCGGGCTGCGAGCCGACAGTCCGCTGGCGAACAAGACCACGGCGGACCTCATCGCCCAAGCCGCCCGGCTCGGCTGGATGCCGTCGTATCCGACGTTCGACCGCAACCCGCTCGATCTCGCCGACGAAGCGGAGGCGTCCGGTCTGCCGGTCGCGGACTACGTCGTCGGCGAGCTGCGGGCCGATCGGTTGCGCTTCGCCTGCGAGGACCCCGACGCGCCGGAGAACTTCCCCCGCGTGCTGTCGGTATGGCGCGCCAACCTGCTCGGCTCGTCGGCGAAAGGCAGCGAGTACTTCCTCAAGCACTTGCTCGGTACCGATTCGTCGCTGCGGGCCGGGGAAGCGCCGGAGAGCGTGCGGCCCCGGGACGTGACGTGGCGGGACGAAGCGCCGATCGGCAAGCTCGACCTCCTGCTCACGCTCGACTTCCGGATGACGTCCACGACGATGTTGTCCGACGTCGTGCTCCCCGCGGCCACCTGGTACGAGAAGCACGACCTGAACACCACGGACATGCACCCGTTCGTTCATTCGTTCAACCCCGCGATCGCGCCGCCCTGGCAGACCCGCACCGACTGGGCCGCGTTCGGCGCCATCGCGCGAGCATTCAGCAAGCTCGCGAAGCGCCACCTCGGCGTCCGCCGGGATGTCGTCGCCACCCCGCTGCTGCACGACACCCCGGACGAGCTGGCCACCCCGCGCGGCGTCGTCCGCGACTGGCGAGCCGGGGAGTGCGAGCCGATCCCCGGAGTGACGATGCCCAGGCTGACCGTGGTCGAGCGCGACTACGGCGCCATCGGCGACAAATGGGCGGCACTCGGCCCGCTGGCCGACACCGCGGGCGCCACCACCAAAGGTGTCACGTTCGACCTCACCCGCGAAGTCGACTACCTGCGCCGTAAGAACGGCGCCGTCCGCGGCGGCCCAGCGGACGGACGGCCTTCGCTGGCGCGCGAGCTGCACGCATGCGAGGCGGTCCTGGCGTTGTCCGGCACGACCAACGGACGCCTGGCGATGCAGGGCTTCCACACGCTCGAGCAGCGCACCGGCACCCAGCTGGCCGACCTGGCCGCCGAACACGAAGGCAAGCGGATCACCTTCGCCGACACTCAGGCCGCCCCGACCCCGGTCATCACCTCGCCGGAGTGGTCCGGTTCGGAGAGCGGCGGCCGCCGGTACTCGCCGTTCACGATCAACACCGAGCGCCGCAAGCCGTGGCACACGCTCACCGGCAGGCAGCACTTCTATCTCGACCACGACTGGATCGCCGAACTCGGCGAGCAGCTGCCGGTGTTCCGGCCACCGCTGGACATGACCGCGCTGTTCACCGAACCGCCCATCGGCGACGTCTCCGAGCTCGGCCTCGCGGTGCGCTACCTGACACCCCACTCGAAGTGGTCGATCCACTCCGAGTACCAGGACAACCTGTTCATGCTCAGCCTGTCCCGCGGTGGGCCGACCATCTGGCTGTCCACTGTGGACGCGGCCAAGATCGGCGTGGCGGACAACGACTGGATCGAGGCGGTCAACCGCAACGGCGTGGTGGTCGCCCGCGCCGTCGTCTCCCACCGCATGCCGGAGGGCACGGTGTTCATGTATCACGCCCAGGACCGGCTCATCGACGTGCCGCGCAGCGAGACATCGGGCAAGCGCGGTGGCATCCACAACGCGCTGACCAGGTTGCTGATCAAACCGTCGCACCTGATCGGCGGCTACGCGCAGCTGTCGTTCGCGTTCAACTACCTCGGACCGACCGGTAACCAACGCGACGAGGTCACCATCATTCGTCGCCGCGCCCAGGAGGTGCAGTACTGATGCGGGTAATGGCGCAGATGGCCATGGTGATGAACCTGGACAAGTGCATCGGGTGTCACACCTGCAGCGTGACCTGCAAACAGGCCTGGACGAACCGCTCCGGGGTCGAATACGTCTGGTTCAACAACGTCGAGACCCGGCCGGGGCAAGGCTATCCGCGCCGCTACGAGGACCAGGAACGCTGGCGCGGCGGCTGGGAGTTGACCAAGCGCGGCAAGCTGCGGCTCAAAGGCGGCGGCCGGGTCCGCAAGCTGCTCACCATCTTCGCCAATCCGAAGCTGCCCGGCATCGACGAGTACTACGAGCCGTGGACCTACGACTACGAGAGCCTGACCAACGCGCCGCTGCAGGAACACAGCCCGGTCGCCCGGCCGAAATCGCTGATCCGCAAGGGCAAGGACACCAAGATCACCTGGTCGGCCAACTGGGACGACGACCTGGGCGGCTCGGCCGAACACGGCGAGCAGGACCCGATCGTGCAGAAGATCGGCGACAAGGTTCGCTTCGAGTTCGAGCGGACGTTCATGTTCTATCTGCCGCGCATCTGCGAGCACTGCCTCAACCCGTCGTGCGCGGCGTCCTGCCCCTCTGGCGCGATCTACAAGCGCAGCGAGGACGGCATCGTGCTGGTCGACCAGGACCGTTGTCGCGGGTGGCGGATGTGCGTGTCCGGGTGCCCGTACAAGAAGGTCTACTTCAACCACCGCACCGGCAAGGCGGAGAAGTGCACGTTCTGTTTTCCGCGTGTCGAGGTCGGGCTGCCCACCGTGTGCGCGGAGACGTGCGTCGGGCGGCTGCGCTACATCGGCCTGGTCCTCTACGACGTGGATCGGGTTTCGGAAGCGGCGGCGACGCCGGACGAACAGGATCTGTACGACGCCCAGCGCGCGGTCTTCCTGGACCCGCACGACCCCGAAGTGGTGCGGGCAGCCGAGCGTGACGGCATCCCGTTCGACTGGATCGAGGCCGCGCAGCGCTCGCCCATCTACCCGCTGATCAACACCTACCGGGTCGCGCTGCCGCTGCATCCGGAGTACCGCACGCTGCCGATGGTCTGGTACGTGCCACCGCTGTCTCCGGTGGTCGACGTCGTCCGGGACACCGGCCACGACGGCGAGGACCACGGCAACTTGTTCGCCGCCATCGAGGCGCTGCGCATTCCGGTCGAGTACCTCGCCGAACTGTTCACCGCAGGCGACGTGGCACCGGTCAACGGCGTCCTTCGGCGGCTGGCGGCGATGCGGTCGTACATGCGCGACATCAACCTCGGCCGCGAGCCCCGTGCCGAGATCCCGGCCACAGTGGGGATGACCGAAGAACAGATGTACGACATGTACCGGCTGCTCGCCCTGGCCAAGTACGACGAGCGGTACGTCATCCCACCCGCGCACGCCGAACAGGCGCACGGACTCGAGGAGCTGGCCACCGAATGCAGCCTGGACTACGAAGGCGGGCCGGGCATGATCGGTTCCGGTCCGTTCGGCGAATCGTCCGGCGGGCCGTCGCCCATCGCGGTGGAGAACTTCCGCATGCTCCGCGACCGGCAGCACGCCGACACGCCTGCCGCGCCGGTCGACAAGGGCAGCCGCGTCAACCTGTTGAACTGGGACGGCAAGGGGATGCCCGACGGGCTGTTCCCCCCGCGAAGGGACCGGTCATGATGACCTCGGCCGAGGAACGGACACGGGCGTGGCAGATCCAGTCCTTGCTCCTCAGTTATCCGGATCAGCATTTGCTGAACCGTCGGCCGCTGTTGCATGCGGCCGTCGCTACGTTGCCGAAACGCATCGCCGGCCCGCTGGAGCGCTTCCTCGACAGCCTGGACCGGACACCGTTGCCGAAGCTCGCGGCCGACTATGTCGCCACGTTCGACCATCACAAGCGCTTCAGTCTGTTCCTGACGTACTTCACCTACGGCGACACCCGCAAGCGTGGGATGGCGCTGCTGCGGTTCAAGCACGCTTACACCGCCGCCGGCCTGGACCTCGCCGGTGATGAGCTGCCCGATCATCTCGCCGTCGTGCTGGAATTCGCCTCCTGCGCCCCGGAGGCCGGTCGGCGCCTGCTCGTCGAACACCGAGCCGGGCTCGAGCTGCTCCGGCTCGGCTTGCACGAGGCTCGATCGCCGTGGGCAGACGTCATCGACTCCGTGACGGCCACACTGCCCGCGTTGACCAGGCGGGACCGGACAGCTGTCGCCCGCTTGGCGGCGACCGGTCCGGAGCAGGAGCAGGTCGGCCTCGATCCGTACGGGCGCGCGATCGCAAGGGGGAGCGCATGACACTCAGCCCCGTGGACGTGATCTTGTGGGTGGCTCTGCCGTACGTGTCCATCGCGATCTTCATCGGCGGCCACATCTGGCGCTACCGCTACGACAAGTTCGGCTGGACCACCCGCTCGTCGCAGCTGTACGAGAAGCGGCTGCTCAGGCTGGGCAGCCCGCTGTTCCATTTCGGGATTCTGTTCGTGGCCATCGGCCACGTCGTCGGCGTGTTGGTGCCCGCATCGTGGGTGGCAGCCCTCGGCATCGGCGAAGATCTCTACCATGTTCTGGCGGTCGCGGTCGGCGCCATCGCCGGGTTCTGCACGCTGACCGGTGCGGCCATTCTGATCTATCGGCGGCGCACCGTCGGGCCGGTGTTCTCGGCCACCACGGTCAACGACAAGATCATGTATCTGCTGCTGACGGCGACCATCGTGCTCGGCCTCGGCACGACGGTGCTGGGCAACCTCACCGGCACCCCGCACGACTACCGGGCAACCGTCTCGCCGTGGTTCCGGTCGATCTTCGCGCTCCAGCCGGACACCGAGCTCATCCTGGCCGCACCGCTCGGGTTCCAGTTGCACGTGCTGGCGGCATGGGTGCTGTTCGCTTTCTGGCCGTTCAGCCGCCTGGTGCACGTGTTCTCGTTCCCGGTCGGCTACCTGGCGCGACCGTACATCGTCTATCGCAGCCGTGACCCCGAACCGCGTAAGCCGCGGCGAGGCTGGGAACGCATCGGTTGACCTGGGACACGGCAGGGCAGGGGCGTGACTCGGCCGTGCGGAACGGTGGGCAGCCGTAGGGCGGTGTGGGCCGTGATCGGCTCGCGCGAAGTCCGGCTGCGCCGTGGCCCGGTCGTCCGGAACGGCCGTGGGGTGCCGTGACGCGGCGATCAGGCCAGGAGCTGCGCCGTGACCTGGTCGTCCGGAACGGCCGTGGGTCGCCGTGATCCGCTGATCAGAACGGCAGCGGCTTGGCGCCGAGCTTGTCGAGCATCGCCCGCATGACCTTGATCTCCGACCCCTGCGAGTCGATCATGCTCTGCGCCAGCGCCTGCACGGCGGGGATGCGGGCGTTCTCGGCCGCGTACTCGGCCATCTCCGTGCCGCCCTGGTGGTGTCGCAGCATCAGCTGCAAGAAGTAGATGTCGAACTCGCGCCCGCTGAGCTTGCGCAACTTGCGCATCTCGGCCTCGGTGGCCATGCCCGGCATCGGCACCTCGTCCGATTGCGCGTGGTGCTGCGACGAGCCGTGGCCGTGGCCGCCCTGCATCCAGGTCATCAGCTCACCAGGAGCCTGCGCCGGCGCGTCCCACAGGGTCAGCCAGCCCTGCATGCGGCCGATCTGCCCGTTCTGCGTGCTGGAGATGTCGTAGCCGAGCACCCGGACGTCGCGGGAGTGGCCGCGCAGCCGTGCGATGTCGCCCATCTCGACGGCCTGCCGGTGGTGGATCGACATGTCCTGGCAGAACCCGATGTCGACCGCGCTCGGCTTGAGGTCCTCGTCCACCGGGGCGCTGCCCGACCGCCCGATCAGCAAACCGACCGTGGCGCCGACCAGCAGCAACGTCAACGCGGCCGCGGAGAACACCAGGGTGCGAACCCACGCCGGGGTCGGCCGGGACTCCGCCGGCTCGTCGTCCAGCTCATCGGCTTGCGGGACATCGGCATCCCGCGCGTCGGCCGAATCCTGCTCGTCGTCCAGCTCGCGCCGGCCTTCCTGCTCGTCGTGCTCGTCGCTGGTCTCGCGCACCTGAACCGTCACTGCTCCTCGCCGCCGGCGCCCGGCTGGCCACCGGCCTCCGGCATCTGACCTTGCTGACCTTCGAAGGTCATCGGGGCTGCGTCCTTGCCCGGCTTGCTCGGGTCGAACTTCGGCGGGTTGTCCGGGTCGAAGCCCGGCGCGGGATCGCACGAGCCGTTCGGCTCCGGCGTCAGGTACTGGTTCTGCCGCAGCGCCGCGATGAAGTTGTCGATCCGCTGGTCGTCGGCGTCGGACACCTTCAACTGGTGCCCCCACGACTGCAGCGAGATCGGCGAGTCCATGTTCGGGTACGGGGACATGAGCATGTACGGCTTGTTCTTCACCCGCAGCTCGAGTTGCTGGCGCGTTTCGTCGTCGACCTTCTTCGGGTCGTAGGTGATCCAGATCGCGCCGTGCTCGAGCGCGTGCACCATGTGCTCGGTACGCACCGGCTCGGGGTAGATGTTGCCGTTGCACGTCGCCCAGACGATGTCGTGCGGGCCCCCGAACGGCGGCGTCTGGTCGTAGGCCACACGCTTCGGGGAGTTGACGTGACCGCGGTGCTTGTACTCCTTGATCACCACGCCGTCGATCTTTTTCGACGGGTCCTGGTTCTGCCTGCTCGGCGTGAACTGTTCGGCCGCGGTCTCCTCGCGGCTTTCCTGTTCCCGCTGGGGCGCGGACTTCACCAGGTAGTACCCGAACACCGCGGCGGCCAGCGCCAGCACCACCACGACGCCGATGATGGTGCCCCACGGCACCTCCCGGCGTTTCACGACGCCGGCGCGAGCGGCCCTGAGCGCGGTGGTGCCCTTGTTGCGCTTGTTCTTGTTCGTGCCGCTGGCCATAGGTGGTGCGTCCCCGTTCGCTCTTCTGCTGTCGTGACGTGCGTGCACGCGCCAGGGTAGCCCGCTGGTGTTCACCCGCTGTGAGGTGGCCGACCAGGCGCGGATCGGCCCGCGCCCGCCACATACACTCCACGAGTGACTCCCGCAGTGCTTGCCGACCTGGTTCGTTCGACCGCGACCGCGGTGTTGACCGAGCGTGGGGCAGACCCCGCGGTGCTGCCCGAGAAGGTCACCGTGGAGCGCCCACGCAACCCCGAGCACGGCGACTACGCGACCAACGTGGCCCTGCAGGTCGCGAAGAAGGCGGGTATGGCACCGCGCGACCTGGCGCAAGCCATCGCCGACCGGCTGGCCCAGGCCGACTCGGTGGCGTCGGCCGAGGTCGCGGGGCCGGGATTTCTCAACGTGCGGCTGGCCGCCGACGCGCAGGCGGAGCTCGTCAAGCAGGTGCTGACCGCGGGCGAACGCTACGGGCACGGCGACGCCTACGCGGGCGTGGAGATCAACCTGGAGTTCGTCTCGGCCAACCCGACGGGCCCGCTGCACCTCGGCGGCACCCGCTGGGCGGCGGTCGGTGACGTGCTCGGCCGGGTGCTGGCCGCGCAGGGCGCCAAGGTCACCCGCGAGTACTACTTCAACGACGCGGGCGCGCAGATCGACCGGTTCGTCGCCTCGCTGGTGGCTGCCGCCAAGGGCGAACCCGCACCGGAGGACGGCTACGCGGGCGCCTACATCTCCGAGATCGCCGCCGAGGTCGTCCGTCAGCAGCCGGACGTGCTGAGCCTGCCGGAATCCGAGCGCGACGAGACGTTCCGCAAGCTCGGCGTGCAGCTGATGTTCGACGAGATCAAGCGGAGCCTGCACGAGTTCGGCACCCACTTCGACGTGTTCTTCCACGAGGACTCGCTGCACCGCTCCGGCGCGGTCACCGACGTGGTGGAGCGGCTGAAGTCGTCGAACCTGCTCTACGCCAAGGACAACGCCTGGTGGATCCGCTCGAGCGAGTTCGGTGACGACAAGGACCGGGTGGTGATCAAGAGCGACGGCGCGCCCGCCTACATCGCCGCGGACATCGCCTACCTGCAGGACAAACTGTCCCGCGGGTTCGACCTGTGCATCTACATGCTCGGTGCCGACCACCACGGCTACATCGGGCGGCTCAAGGCGGCGGCGTCCGCGCTCGGCAAGGACCCCGAGGTCGTCGAGGTGATGATCGGCCAGCTGGTCAACCTGGTGTCGGGCGGCGAGCCGGTGCGGATGAGCAAGCGTGCGGGCACCGTGGTGACGATGGACGACCTGGTCGACGCGGTCGGTGTCGACGCGGCCCGCTACGAACTGACCCGCTACTCGGTCGACTCCAACATCGACGTGGACCTCGACCTGCTGCGCAAACACAGCAACGAGAACCCGGTCTACTACGTGCAGTACGCCCATGCCCGGCTGGCCTCGCTGCTGCGTAACGCCGCCGATCTCGGTATCGAGCTCACCGACGACGCCGGTGACGTCGAGTTGGGTTTGCTGGATCACCCGCGGGAGGGTGACCTCATCCGCACCATCGGGGAGTTTCCTACCGTGGTGAGACGGGCTGCCGAGTTGCGCGAACCGCACCGGATCGCCCGCTACCTGGAACAGCTGGCCAGCGCCTACCACAAGTTCTACGACGCATGCCGGGTGCTGCCCCAGGGTGACGAGTCGGCGACCCCGCTGACCCACGCCAGGCTCGCCCTGTGTGCTGCCGCGCGCCAGGTGCTGGCCAACGGCCTCGGACTGCTCGGCGTCAGCGCCCCGGAACGGATGTAAGGAAGTCATGGCTCACCCCGCAGGACCTCGGTACGCCGAGGTGTATCGGCACGCCGACACGGCGGGCGTACGCCCTGCCACCACCAGCGAGCTGGACCGGCTCTACCCCAAGGTCTGGCCGCGCAACACCTATCGCGCCCCGGACGGTGTGGTGCGGATCGCCGGTGTCGACGTGCGTGACCTCGCCGAACAGTACGGAACCCCGCTGTTCGTCATCGACGAAGCCGATTTCAAGTCCCGCTGCGCCGAGTACGCCGAGGCGTTCGAGGATCCGACGCTGGTGCACTACGCGGCCAAGGCGTTCTTGTGCGTCGAGGTGGCCAAGTGGGTGGCCGAGCGCGGCTTGTCGCTGGACGTGTGCAGCGGCGGTGAACTGGCGATCGCGCTGCGCGCGGGCTTTCCACCGGAGCGCATCGCCATGCACGGCAACAACAAGTCGGTCGCCGAGCTGACCGCCGCGGTCGAGGCCGGGGTCGGCACGATCGTGCTGGACTCGTTCCACGAGATCGCCCGGCTGCAGGCCGTCGCGTCCGAGGCGGGCGTGGTGCAGGACGTGCTGGTGCGCACCACGGTCGGCGTCGAAGCGCACACCCACGAGTTCATCGCCACCGCGCACGAGGACCAGAAGTTCGGCTTCTCGTTGCAGGCCGGTGACGCGGCCGAGGCGGTCCGCCGGGTGTTGGCCGCCGACGCGTTGCGGTTGCGTGGCCTGCACAGCCACATCGGCTCGCAGATCTTCGACACCGACGGTTTCGAGGTCGCCGCGCGGCGCGTCGTCGGGCTCATCGCCGACCTGCGCAAGGAGCACGGCGACGACATCCTCGAGCAGCTGGACGTGATCGACCTCGGCGGTGGCTTCGGGGTGGCCTACACCGACCGGGACAACCCGCCGCCTGCCGCCCAGATGGTCACGCAGCTGCGCAACATCGTGCGGCGCGAGTGCGAGTACGCCGGGCTGCCGGTGCCGCGCATCGCCTGTGAACCAGGTCGGGCCATCGCCGCGCCGGGCACCGTCACGCTGTACGAGGTCGGCACCATCAAGGACGTCGTCATCGGCGACAACGAGAGCCGCCGCTACGTCAGCATCGACGGCGGCATGAGCGACAACATCCGCACCGCGCTCTACGACGCGGTCTACGACTGCCGACTGGTGTCGCGGTCCAGCGGGGAAGGTGTCGACGGAGAGGCCGAGGCCGTGCTGTGCCGGGTGGTCGGCAAGCACTGCGAGTCCGGCGACATCGTGGTGCGGGACTGCTGGCTGCCGGACAATTTGGCGCCCGGTGACCTGCTTGCGGTCGCCGCGACCGGGGCATACAGCTACTCGATGGCCAGCAACTACAACCGGCTGCCGCGGCCGGCCGTGGTCGCGGTGCGCAACGGCACGTCGCGTCTGCTGCTGCGCCGGGAAACGGTTGACGACATGCTTCGCCTGGAGGCCCAGCCATGAGTGCGAACAAGCCGATCAAGGTCGCGCTGCTCGGGTGCGGCACGGTCGGCGGGGAAGTGGCCAGGTTGCTGACCGAGCAGTCCGGGGAACTGGCCGCCAGGGTCGGTGCGCCGATCGAACTGGCGGGCATCGCGGTGCGCAGGCCGGACAAGCACCCGGAACTGCCCGCCGAACTGCTGACCGACGACGCGCAGGCGCTGGTGGATTCCGATGTCGACGTCGTGGTCGAGCTGATCGGCGGCATCGAGCCGGTGCGCACGTGGCTGCTGTCCGCCCTCCGCCAGGGCAAGTCGGTGGTGACCGCGAACAAGGCACTGCTCGCCGAGAGCTCGGCGGAGCTGTCCGAAGCGGCCGACGCCACCGGGGCCGACCTGTACTTCGAGGCCGCCGTGGCCGGGGCGATCCCGCTACTGCGGCCGTTGCGCGAGTCGCTGGCCGGTGACCGCATCACCAAGGTGATGGGCATCGTCAACGGCACCACGAACTTCATCCTGTCGGCCATGGACACCTCGGGCGCCAGCTACGCCGAGACGCTGGCCGAGGCCTCCCGCCTCGGGTACGCCGAAGCCGACCCGACCGCCGACGTCGACGGCTACGACGCCGCGGCGAAGGCGGCCATCCTGGCGTCGCTGGCGTTCCACACCCGCGTCACCGCGGCCGACGTGCACCGGGAAGGCATTGCCGACATCAGCTCGACGGACATCGCGGCGGCGCGGGCGCTGGGGCGCACGGTGAAGCTGCTGGCCATCTGCGAGCGGGTGGTCGACCCGGTCGACGGGTCGGAGTCGGTGTCGGCGCGCGTCTACCCGGCGATGATCCCGCGGACCCACCAGCTCGCGGGGGTCGGTGACGCCTTCAACGCGGTGTACGTGGAGGCCGACGCGGCAGGCGAGTTGATGTTCTTCGGGCAGGGAGCAGGCGGTGCCCCGACGGCGTCCGCCGTGCTCGGCGATCTGGTCGCGGTGGCCCGTAACCGGGTGATGGGCGGTCGCGGGCCGCGTGAGTCGGCGCACGCTGCGCTGCCCGTGCGGCCCATGGCCGAGACGCCGACCCGGTACCACATCAGCCTCGACGTGCAGGACAAGCCGGGTGTGCTGGCGCAGGTGGCGCATGTGTTCGCCGAACACGACGTCAGCATCGCCGCGGTACGGCAGCGCGACGCTGACGACACCGCGAGTCTGGTCATCGTCACGCACGCGGCCGCGGACTCCGCGCTGCAGGGCACCGTGCGGGACATCGAGCGGCTGCCCGTGGTGCACGAAGTGATCAGCGTGATGCGGGTGGAAGGTGAGGACGCATGAGCGCGCTCGGCATCATCGACGCCTACCGGGACCGGATCACCATCCCGGACGGCGCCGAGGTCATCACCCTCGGCGAGGGGAACACACCGCTGGTACCCGCGCCGCACATCTCCGAGCTGTCCGGGTGCGAGGTCTACCTGAAGGTCGAAGGCCTGAACCCGACCGGCTCGTTCAAGGACCGCGGCATGACCGTGGCGATCACGCACGCGCTGGCCGGCGGGGTCCAGGCCGTGCTGTGTGCCTCGACCGGCAACACGTCGGCCTCGGCCGCTGCCTACGCGGCTCGGGCGGGCCTGACCTGCGCGGTGCTCGTGCCGCAGGGCAAGATCGCCATGGGCAAGCTGGCGCAGGCGGTGCTGCACGGCGCCAAGATCCTGCAGATCGACGGCAACTTCGACGACTGCCTGGAGCTGGCGTCGAAAACGACCGCCGAGCACCCGATCATGCTGGTGAACTCGGTCAACCCGGTCCGGCTGGTCGGGCAGAAGACCGCCGCCTGGGAGATCTGCGACGTGCTGGGCCGGGCCCCGGACGTGCACTGCCTCCCGGTCGGCAACGCGGGCAACATCACCGCTTACTGGGCCGGCTACACCGAGTACGCCAAGGACGGCGTGGTCGACAGCACGCCGCGGATGTTCGGTTTCCAGGCGGCCGGAGCATCCCCGCTGGTGCGCGGGGAGCCGGTGGCGAACCCGGACACCGTCGCGACCGCGATCCGGGTCGGCAGCCCGGCGTCCTGGACCGGGGCCGTGGCCGCGCGTGACGAGTCCGGCGGGCTGTTCGAAGCGGTCACCGACGACCACATTCTGGAGGCCTACCGGCTGCTGGCCGCCCGCGAAGGCGTGTTCGTCGAGCCGGCGTCGGCGACCGGTGTGGCCGGATTGCTGAAGGTTGCCGAGGACGGGCGCCTGCCGCGTGGCTCGCTGGTGGTCTGCACGGTCACCGGGCACGGCCTGAAGGACCCGGACACCGCACTCACCGGATGGGCGGACAGCAGTTCCGCGGCCCGGATCGAGGCGCTGCCGGTGGACGCCGACGCCGTCGCGAAAGCCTTGGATCTGTCGTGAGCGCGGTGCGAGTTCGCGTTCCGGCATCCACCGCGAACCTCGGCTCGGGGTTCGACACGGTCGGGATGGCGCTGGCGCTCTACGACGTGGTCGAGGCGGAGATCGTCGACGACGGCCTGGACGTCGACATCGTCGACACCGGGGCGGGCGGTACGGACCAGCTTCCGCGGGACGAGAACCATCTCGTGGTGCGGGCCGTGCGGCACACCGCGGACCAGCTCGGGCTCAAGATCCCCGGCCTGCGCTTGACCTGCGCGAACGCCATCCCGCACGCCCGCGGTCTGGGCTCGTCGGCGGCCGCGGTGGTGGCGGGTGCGGCCGCCGCGTACGGGTTGGCGGGCCGACCGCTGGACCGGGACGCGGTGCTGCAACTGGCCGCCGGGTTCGAGGGGCACGCGGACAACGCCGGCGCCAGCCTGCTCGGTGGTGTCGTGATCACGTGGTTGGACGGCGAGACCTGGCAGGCGGCGCGGTTGGAGCCGCATCCCGGGGTGCGGCCGGTGCTTGCCGTCGCGGACGAGCAGTCGTCGACCGCGGCGACCCGTGACCTGCTTCCGGAGACCGTGCCGCACGCGGATGCGGCCCACGCCGCGGCGCGCGCGGCGCTCGGGGTGCACGCACTCACCGCCGATCCGAGCCTGCTGCTTCCCGGTACCGAGGACCGGTTGCACCAGCCGTACCGGGCGTCGGCCTATCCGAGGACGGATGCCCTGGTCAAGCAGCTGCGTCAGCGGGGGGTCGCCGCGACCGTGTCCGGCGCTGGGCCGTCCGTACTGGCGCTGACCAGCGACGGCAGGCTCCCCGACGACGTGGACACCGAGGGCTTCCGGGTCAAGGAGCTGGCCGTCGACCTCGGGGGAGTCACCGTCGCGACCGCGTAACGGATCGCGGAACCGCACGAAAACAGGAGAAACTCGGAAAACTTCCCGCGGCCTGGGAACAACTCACCGGGGGTGGTTGTTGCACCGGGTGATTGGGCAGTCTAGGCTCAGAGGCGTTCGATCACCGTGCGGGCTCATGCCGCACCAGGTGTAGACCTCTGGTTATCTGCCGGAGCGCATCATCTGTTCCATCCGCGTCCGTTTCATTTCGGGCTCGGTGACAGTTCTCGGTGCGGATGTCGTCACGCGGTGGCCGTTCTCGGCTTGTCCCTTCTGGGACGGGCACATTCAGTGCGTGCGCCGCCGCAGCGATACCCATCTCTGCCGGCCGTTCGCACGGGGGGTGCATGGGCTTGCCCCGTGAATTACAGACCGCTTTCGGCGCCTTCGGCGCGGGTGGCGTTTGCATCGGTGTCCACCACGCGGGCATCGGTCAGGAAGGACATGCGTGAGCAACACCGATCTTCTCAGCGGTGACGCGGAGAATCAGACTTCATCTTCTTCGGGGAGCGACAACGTGACGGTCGAGACCGCACCGCAGACCAGTGGCGAGGCGCCCGCGGCGCCCAAGAAGCGTTCCGGCGGGCTGTCCAGCATGGTGATCGCCGAACTGCGACAGCTCGCCGGAGAGCTGGGCATCACCGGAATCTCGGGCATGCGGAAAGGGGAGCTGATCGCCGCGATTCGTGAGCGGCAGGGCACCCCGGCGCGCGCCCGCAAGGCCAAGCAGCAGGACGAGACGCTGCCGTTGGACGGCGTCGAGGCCAAGTCGAACACCGCGAAGGCCGACGCCGAGCAGGCACCCAAGCAGCAAGGCGGCAAGGACAGCGGCAAGGACGGCGCGACCGACACCGCCGCGCCCGCCCAGGAGGCGGGCCAGCAGCAGGCCAAGGAATCCGGCCAGCAGTCCCGGCGCCGTCGCTCCCGCCAGCAGTCGGACCAGGGCCAGCAGGAGGCCCAGCAGCCCGCGGCGGCCCAGCAGCAGTCCTCCGGTGGCGACAAGGCCGCCGAGCAGGGCACCGGCGAGCGCCAGGAGCAGGGCGGCAAGGGTCGCGAGCAGCAGAACGAGCAGTCCGGCAAGGGCCAGGGTCAGCGGGACGACCGCGACCAGTCCAACCGCCAGGGCGACCAGAGCAACCAGGGCAACCGCCAGAACGACCAGGGCAACCGGCAGGACGACGACCGGGGCGGCAGGCGCGGCAGGCGCTCGCGGGACCGCAGGCGCCGGGGCCGCAACAACGACGGCGGTGGCGGCGGCGAGACCGAGATCCGCGAGGACGACGTCCTGCTGCCCGTCGCGGGCATCCTGGACGTGCTGGACAACTACGCGTTCGTGCGCACGTCCGGCTACCTGGCGGGCCCGAACGACGTGTACGTCTCGCTGTCGCTGGTGCGCAAGTACGGCCTGCGCCGCGGTGACGCGATCACCGGTGTGGTGCGGCAGCCGCGCGAAGGCGAGCAGCAGCGGCAGAAGTTCAATCCGCTGGTGCGCGTCGACACCATCAACGGCCTGGAGCCGGACAAGGCCAAGAACCGGCCGGAGTTCCACAAGCTGACGCCGCTGTACCCGAACGAGCGGCTGCGCCTGGAGACCGAGCCGCACAAGCTGACCACCAGGGTGATCGACCTGATCATGCCGGTCGGCAAGGGCCAGCGTGCGCTGATCGTGTCCCCGCCCAAGGCGGGTAAGACCACGATCCTGCAGGACATCGCCAACGCCATCACCACCAACAACCCGGAGTGCTGGCTGATGGTGGTGCTGGTGGACGAGCGGCCGGAAGAGGTCACCGACATGCAGCGGAACGTCAAGGGCGAGGTCATCGCCTCGACGTTCGACCGTCCGCCGTCGGACCACACCACGGTCGCCGAGCTGTCCATCGAGCGCGCGAAGCGGCTCACCGAGCTGGGCCACGACGTGGTCGTGCTGCTCGACTCGATCACCCGGCTCGGCCGCGCCTACAACCTGGCGGCGCCGGCCAGCGGCCGGATCCTGTCCGGTGGTGTCGACTCGACCGCGCTGTACCCGCCGAAGCGGTTCCTCGGCGCGGCCCGCAACATCGAGAACGGCGGCTCGCTGACCATCTTCGCCACCGCGATGGTGGAGACCGGCTCGACCATGGACACCGTCATCTTCGAGGAGTTCAAGGGCACCGGTAACGCCGAGCTGAAGCTGGACCGCAAGATCGCCGAGCGGCGTGTCTTCCCGGCGGTGGACGTCAACCCGTCCGGTACCCGTAAGGAAGAGCTGCTGTTGTCGCCGGACGAGCTGGCGGTCACCGTCAAGCTGCACCGGGTGCTGCACGCGCTCGACTCGCAGCAGGCCATCGACCTGCTGCTGAGCAGGCTGCGCAAGACCAAGAACAACTACGAGTTCCTGATGCAGGTGGCCAAGACCGCGCCGGATCAGAACGGCGTCAACGGCGACTAGCACAGACGGGAATTTCGGACGGGCAGGCCGCGTTGATGACGTTGCCTGCCCGTCTGGCAGAATCGACGAGCACGAGTCCGGCCCCGCTTCACCTCATGCGGTTTCGAGGACCCGGGGCCATTTCAGAGAGGACACCATGAAGACCGGTATTCACCCCGAGTACGTGCCGACCCAGGTGGTCTGCAGCTGCGGCAACAGCTTCGTGACCCGCAGCACCAAGAAGTCGGGCCACATTCACGTCGAGGTCTGCTCCAACTGCCACCCGTTCTACACGGGCAAGCAGAAGATTCTGGACACCGGCGGCCGGGTGGCCCGGTTCGAGGCCCGCTACGGCAAGCGCAAGAAGTAATTTGGACGCCTCGTCCCTGCAAGGCTTGCTCGACGAGTACGCCGAGCTGGAACGGCAACTCGCCGACCCAGGC
>Ga0310833_100235_pt1 | contig 58350 bp, 53 predicted proteins | sample SM_ome_FD_201312 | JGI IMG/M metagenome (GOLD analysis project Ga0310833, IMG submission 201312) | Sorghum-adapted microbial communities enriched on stacked mutant (SM) sorghum from Joint BioEnergy Institute, Emeryville, California... ...
CACTTTGAAGCGTGCGCACGTATTTCCTTCATGATCCATAATGCAGGTGGCTAAGTCGCGTGAGCTCACGTCGATCCCGACGTAGAGTTTCATGAGATCACCTCCTATTGTTGTAGGATCGAGGGGTAGGACTCTTCGGGATGCCCCCGGATCGCGCCTGTTGACCAGTCACCCTCGCATATGAGAACTCACGTTGGACCATGGGCTGCCCTGGAAGCTGCTCCTTCCAGCATGGGGAAAACCAACGGGAACAGCCTGCGGGTTAGACGTCCAAACAGGGGCCGAGGAGACAGACTTTACAAGTAGTCAAAGCTACAGGAGTGAGAAGAGTATCCCCGATGATCCTAAGACCATTATCCAGGAACATTGCGAAAAGTCCAACCCCGGTACGCTCAACCCTTTGTGGAAGGGGCGCGCCCCTCCCACAAAGGCAACCACCCAAGATATGCGATTGTCAAGGAGCGTATCGGACTGGAAATTCGATAAAAAAACTTTCTGAAACTTAGTATACGAGGAGTGGGAAAAATGAAAAAAGAAGCGTTGTCCGTGCGAACCATCGTTGCCATCGGCATCGGTGCCGCCGTGTTTGTGATTCTCGGCCGGTTTGCGTCCATCCCGACGGGGATCCCCAATTCGAACATTGAGGTCACCTATCCGTTTTTGGCCCTGATGGCCGTTGTCTTCGGGCCCGTGGCGGGCGGGCTGATCGGATTGATCGGCCACGCGCTGAAAGACCTGATTATGTACGGTTCCGTTTGGTGGAGCTGGGTTTTCGTCAGCTTTCTCGTCGGAATCCTGTTCGGGCTCGGCGGCAAGAGGATCGACGTCGCATCGGGCGAATTCGGCAGGAAACAGATCATTGCCTTCAACGTGACCCAAGTGGTTGCCCAAGCGATCGGCTGGTTTCTCGTGGCCCCCGTCCTGGATATCCTCATTTACGCGGAACCGGCCAACAAGGTTTTCGTGCAGGGGCTGACCGTGGGAATCACCGATATGGTCACCGTCGGGGTTCTCGGGACATTGCTGTTGGCCCTCTATGCGAAAACCCGTACGAAAAAGGGAAGCCTTGATGTGGAACAATAAGCACCGGAAACTCTGAACCACTCGAGGACTGCGCAATCGCGGGCTTTTTGATGCGGAACAATAAGCATCGGATACTTCAATGCGTTGCATAAATCCGTCCCTTGCATAAATCCGCCAATCGCATCAGGCTTGTTGTCGAACAACGGGCATCGGAAACAGTCCTTGCGATGGAAACCGCTTGATGCTTGAACAATAAGAATTCATGAAATGCCGGGGCTTTCCTTCCGGAAAGCCCCGGCGCAAAACGTCGCTTGCAGGAGTCAAAAATGAAAAAAAAAGTCATCGAATTTCAGAACTTCAGCTTTAAATACGAAAGCCAAAAACATCCGACGCTGAAAAACATCAATTTGACCATTTACGAAGGGGAAAAGGTGTTGATCGCCGGCCCTTCCGGATCGGGGAAAAGCACCCTCGGCCATTGCATCAACGGGCTGATCCCCTTTTCCTACAAAGGCGAGATCACGGGAAGTTTAAAAATTATGGGGAAGGAAACGAGGGAGGCCGGCCTTTTCGCTTTATCGAAGATGGTCGGCACCGTTTTGCAGGATCCGGACGGGCAGTTCATCGGTCTCACGGTCGGGGAGGACATCGCCTTCGCGCTGGAAAATGACTGCGTGCCGCAAGCGGAAATGCTGCCGATCGTGGAGGAAGCGGCGAAGCTGGTGGACATGGACGGGCATTTGCCGGCGTCCGTCCACCATTTGTCCGGGGGACAAAAGCAGCGGGTCGCATTGGCCGGGGTCATGGTGGACCAGGTCGGCATCCTGCTCTTCGACGAGCCTTTGGCCAATCTTGACCCGGCCACCGGCAAGCGTGCGATCGATTTGATCGATCAGATCCAGAAAGAGAAAAATTTGACGGTGCTGATCATCGAACATCGCCTGGAGGATGTGTTGTACCGTCCCGTCGACCGGGTCATCGTCATGAACGAGGGAACGATCGTTGCCGACATGGACCCGGATGAATTGCTGGCCGCCGACATTTTGGAAAGGGTCCATCTTCGGGAACCTTTGTATATTAAAGCCGCCAAATACGCCGGCTGCACGATTACGAAGGAAATGAGGCCTGCGGATCTTTCCCGGTTCCGGGCGGATGCCTGCCGCGAACCGCTCGCCCGCTGGCTGGAAGAGGTGAACGTGGAAAGGCCGGCCTCCGGCAAACCGCCGATCTTGGAACTGGAGCACCTTTCCTTTTCCTACGGGCCCGATGCGGAAACGATCCGTGACGTTTCCTTTGCCGTCCATGCAGGGGAAATGGTCAGCATCGTCGGGAAGAACGGCGCGGGCAAATCTACGGTCGCCAAATGTATCTGCGGGTTCGAAAAACCGGCGTCGGGACGGATTTTGTACCGCGGAAGGGATATTACCGACGAAACGATTGCGGAACGATCGTCCAAGATCGGCATGGTCCTGCAAAACCCGAACCATATGATTTCCAAGCATCTGATTTTCGACGAGGTCGCCCTCGGCCTGTACGCCCGGGGGCTGCCGGAAGGGGAAATCAGGGACCGGGTGGAGCAGACCTTGAAAATTTGCGGCTTGTATCCCTACCGCCATTGGCCGATCTCCGCCCTGAGTTTCGGGCAAAAAAAGCGGGTGACGATCGCTTCGATCCTGGTCCTGCAGCCGGAGATCCTCATCCTGGACGAGCCGACGGCCGGCCAGGATTTCCGCCGTTATACCGATATCATGGAATTTTTGGTTCATTTGAACCGGCAAGGGGTCACGATTTTAATGATTACCCATGATATGCACCTGATGCTCGAATACACCGACCGGGCCATCGTCCTTGCCGATGGGAGAAAGATCGCCGACGACAGATGCGTGAACATCCTCGCCGACGAGAAGCTGATGGCGCAGGCCAATTTAAAAGAAACCTCCCTTTTTGAACTGGCGAAAAAAGCCGGCTTGCCGGATCCGGCCAAATTGGTGGGACGGTTTATCGCTTACGACAGGGAGGTGAGGGGACATGGCCAGCGAAATGCTGTCGTATATTGACCGGCCGTCTCCCGTCCACCGGCTGACCGGCGCCGCCAAATTGCTCTGTTTTCTTTTGTGGTCCAGCGCGGCGATGTTGACCTACGATACCCGGGTGCTCCTTTTTTTGTTTGCCATGGCCATCGTGATTTTCCGGATTTCTAGGATAAAATGGAAGGAAGTCTCCTTTGTCCTGATTTTCATTTTGGTGTTTTTGCTCATCAACAATATCGCCATCTACCTATTTTCCCCGCAGGAAGGGGTAAAGATCTACGGTACGCGCCATGTGCTGCTGGAACTGGGCGGAAGGTACGACGTGACCGCGGAACAGCTGTTTTACCAATTCAATATTACCTTGAAATATTTCACCGTGATCCCCGCCGCCCTCCTTTTCATGGTAACGACCCACCCGAGCGAATTCGCCGCCTCTTTGAACCGGATCGGGGTCAGCTACCGGATCGCCTATGCCGTTTCCCTCGCGCTCCGGTATATTCCGGACATCCAAAGGGAATTTCGCAACATCTCCAGGGCCCAGCAGGCGCGGGGACTGGATATGTCCAAAAAGGAGAAGCTCCACCGGCGGATGAAAAACGCCTTTTCCATCCTGGCGCCCCTCGTCCTTTCCAGCATCGACCGGATCGAGACGATCACCAACGCCATGGAGCTTCGCGGTTTCGGGAAAAAGAAGAGGAGGACCTGGTACAGCGCCCGCCCCTTTCACAAGAGGGATTTCCTGGCCGTTTTCCTGTTCGCCCTGATCTTCCTCGCGTCCGTTCTCATCACCTTCCATGACGGCAGGCGGTTTTACAATCCCTTTCTTCCGTAAATCCCTGTCCGCCGGAAAATCTTGATCCCGGTCATTTCCAGGCGGCGGGGGCCCGCCTTATCGAGGGCAGCCGTTTCCGGCGGACTTTTCCGGCTGTTGCGCCGCGGCGGTTTGCTAGTTTTCCATGAAAATTCCGCCGGTGCGCGGCGTCCGTTTGAAATTTTTAATGGGGTATTCGGATGATCTGGCGGGCATTTCGGTTAATTATCTTCAGATCGTGCTTTTTTCATGCTCCCCAGATCATCTGCAAGCTTGCGTACATGTCCATCCATCATTCGAAACTCACGATCCGCCTGCAGGACGTGGTCTTTGTTACTTGCTTTTTCCGTGGCCGAAGACCCGGTTCAAATTTCGACAGACATGATAAACATTCAACGGATGGATCACAAGATGTTCGGATTGGGAGAAGGCTTCCCTGAACTTTTCTGCGGTATATCCCGCGCCGCCATCGTTTATGGTCACTGCCAGGGCTTTTTCAAAGACGGGGAAAAGTCACCGTGTAAATCGGAATTGAATTGATCGCTGATCGTTTCTTTCCACTTTCCAACCTTCGGGCGGTATTTGACCAAGTCTTCATGTTTGGGTAAAATCCTGCTTCCGGTCCAGGGAACACAGCCTTCCGGAAATGGAAGAGCTTTGCGCCCGCTTCCTTTTACACAATTTCTTGGACTTCATCCTGTATTTTCTCCTTGATAACCGACGGCAGCTCGGTAAAAACCCTCACCAATGCATCCGCAAAACAACGGTACATAAACCGCAATATTTTTTCTATCGTTTTCATCAGATTCGCGGAATCCTTCAGGGGTGCGTAATATTATAAGATAAGGCGCCTCCCTCTGTTAGAGGTTATCTATTGACATTTAAAGGATAGGGAGCCTTCTCATCTTTTGGCTAGTGGATGGATCCGATCCCTAGGAAAATTTTTCACATACTTCTACTCCCGCTCCGTCCTGTGGGGAAAGGTCCTTTGTCCGGCCCGTTGCGGCGACTGCGGTAATGGGGAAACGGGCAAAAAAAGGCGGGAATCCGTTCCCGCCCTGTTAAGGGGAAGTCCTGGCGATTGCCGGTCATTCCGATTTTCTCGTATGGAACCACAATTCGATGAGCAATTCAAAGGCAATGGCCAGCACGATGGCGATCCAGGCATATTTTATGGAAAAGATCATCCAGATGAGGGCGAAGGCGGCGATGGTGATGATCCAAAGGGCGCCGGACAAGAGCCCCCTTGCGGTCAGGTATTCGGGATTGCTGTATTTTTGGGCATAGGTTTCGGCATAGCGTTCCATCAAGATTTTTTGTTCTTCCGCCACCCAAGGTTTATGCCGCTTCTTCTCCGTCAACAGGAGAAAACCAAGCACGCAGGCGGCCGGAATGACAAAGGGAATCAATGTGCCGATCGCGGCGAAGGACGGGACATGGTTGGATAAATATTCCGTTATCGACACGTTCAGGCCGAAGAGAAGGGTTCCGCCGGCCAGGGCGTACAAGAGCGCCCGTTTCCAGGGCATCGGATAATTTCTTTTCGTTTCCTGGGTAAGGCCCAGGAAAATAAAGGCGGATCCTGAAATGACAAGGAAGGGCATCAGGGACGATACACCGATAAAGATTTTCCCCGTCGCAAAGTAAGCGGTCAAGGCGGAGATGATCCCGAAGAAGAGGATGCCGCCGGCCGTCACATAGCCCAAGGCATGTTTCCAATCCACCTTTGTCCCCTGTTCAATATACATCTTTCCGATTACCTCCTTGCGTTTTTCTTTACTGATTTCATCGGCGATGGCCGTGATGTTGCCCAGCTCTCCGACCGCCTTTGTAAAGGCTTCGTCCTCGTTCATTCCGCTCTTTTTCAGGTCTTCGATCCGTTCCATCAAATTGGAAATGATTTCTTCTTTGAAATCCCGCAATTCGGGTGTTTCCTCGTAACCTTTAAACAAATCTTCGATATAGGCATGAATATCGGTTTTCATCCCTGTTCCTCCCCTAATAATTTGTTCAAGATTTTTTTGGTAAATTCCCAGTCGGCCTTGTTCTGGTAATATTGCTGCCTGCCCTTTTCGGTGATCCGGTAATATTTGCGCCTGCCCCCCTGGGTTTCGTCACCCCAATAGGCGATAATGCAGCCTTCCTTTTCCAAACGTTTATAACTGGAGTAAAGGGTCGCTTCCTTCAGCTCGTAAAGCCCCTCGGTTTTTTCCAGGATCGTTTTATAAATTTCATACCCGTAATGATCGCCCTGCATTAAAATGCTTAAAACGATCGTGTCCGTATGCCCCCGCAGCAAGTCGGCCGAAATCTTTCCATTCATATGGGCACCTCCTTGGATCAAGTACTATTTGAGATGAATTATTTTTATAATCATATTACTATATCTGTCATAGTAATGCAACAAAAAAGTAGTTGAAGTAAAAAATATGCTTTCCGGCAATCCTTTGGCGCAGAACGGGCATGCCCGCCGCCGGCTTTTTTCGCAAGGACAGGAGAAAATGGCAGGAAGCGGATGTCCGAAAGGGGGAGAGGAGAAGAAAGGGCAGGAACGGGGAAAAATCGGAAGGGAAGATCCCTTCCGCCGTGGGAGGAGACAGAAGATCCGCTTTAAAATTCAATCCGAAGGCTCCTGCAAAAATTGCATTCTTTCGTTAAACAACGCGGGATAGGATAAATACCCAAGCAAAAGGCTGGTAATCACGGCCGTCGTCAGCAGGAGGAACAAGATCAAGAGCTGGAACTGCACCGCCTGCACGGGGCTTGCCCCCGCGATGATTTGCCCGCTCATCGTCCCGGGCAGCTGGACGAGCCCGATCGTTTTCTGGCTTTCGATGGTGGGGATGGTGCTTGCCTTTATGGAAGCGATGAGCGGCTGATGGATGGCCTGTTTCGGCGTCCCGCCCAAGGAGAGGATCAATTCCGTTTCCTCCTGCCGGGCCTTTACTTCGGCGGTGAACCGGTTGAGAAACAATATGGCCAGCACCATGGAGTTGCCGATCACCATCCCCGAGATCGGAATGATATATTGGGCGGAGGCCGGCGTAATGCGGAATCCGATCAAAATGCCCTGGGTCAAAACTTCGATGAAGACGAAGGTCACCGTTAATTTCCAGCCGATGCCCCTGATGGACGCCCCTTTTTTCCGGGCGTTTTGAACGGCGGCGGCGATCATCAGCGTCAGCATGAGCAAGATGTAAAGCAAATGCTCCGAGTCGAAAACGAACTGCAAAATGTATCCGACCAAAAGAAGCTGGATGATGGAGCGGACAACGGCAACGACCATGTCCCTTTCCAAATCCAGTTGAAAGGTTTTGGCTAAAAGGAGCGGGATCAGGACAAAAATCAGGGCGAGCGACAAGGTTAGAACGTTCAATCCTCTTCCCCCTTCACAAACCGTTTGACTCTTTCGTCGGCGGGCGATCGCAGGAGAGAGATCTCCCCGCTTGCAGCGAGTTCCCCGTCCATCAGGACCCAAGTATAGTTGCCGATGCGGATCGCCTGTTCCAAAGCGTGGGTAATCCAAAGGATGGTTGTGCCGAATTCCCCGTTGATCCGGAGAATCAATTCCTCGATGTCTTGGGTGGAAACCGGGTCGAGGGATGATGTGATCTCATCCAGCAGCAAAATTTCCGGGCGATTGACAAGGGTGCGGGCGATGGAAACTTTTTGCCGCTGCCCGCCGGACAGTTCTTTGGCCGGATGATGCAAAAATCGGCTCTCCAGTCCGACAAGGTCCATCCATTGAAAAGCTTCCCGTTCGGAAAGCCGTTTTCCTTGCAGTTTTTTCGGCAGTTCCAAATTATCCATCACCGTTCCGTCCACCATCGGGGCGTTCTGCATGGCGATCCCGACTTTTCTTCGCAATTCCGGCGGATCGTAATCGGCAATGGGTTTTTCGTTTACATAGATCTCGCCGGAATCCGGCGGCCGCAATCCGTTGCACAAGCGGAACAAAGTGGATTTTCCCGCCCCCGACGGGCCGACGACGGCGGTGATTTTCCCTTTCGGGAAGATGCCGGTGATATTTTTTAAAATCGGGACTCCGGAGGCGGAATAGTTGACGCGGTGAAATCTGAGGGCAGGGACGAGTGGGTCAGGCAACACGATCACATCCTCTGAGCTGGTTTTTATTTATATGAAAGGATTTCCGCCAAACCCGGCCGACGGCGGAAATTGGCCAAGGGACCGGGAATGGTTCTTGAAAAGTTGTCCTCCTCTATTGTACCAGCAATCCGATTCCCGGTGAAATGGACGGATCGGAAACGCCCGGGGTTCCCGACCCGGGGAAGGGTGGGGCGCTTGTCGGGTCGGGGAACGTTGACCGCGGGTAGCCACTTTGCAACGATTTAAGACGCCTGTAGCTTCAAATTTTGGAATTGGTTGCCGGTTGGATACTGGAACAAACGGTAATGCGATCTATAAAGGTTTCCGCCTCTTCCGCATCGCCCGCAGTGATGAGGAGATTTTAAAAGAATATCAAGAAGGTTTCGCTATGAATACTTATCCAACAGCTTTTTTTGTAAAAAATCTAAAATTTGAACTTGGCAGTAAAGGCGCTATTGGTCACAAGAGAGCCGGCGGCTGCTTGAGTCATGCGGGATGGCTTTGATCGGGCAAAGAACCGCCGGCAGTTGGAACGGGGAAAAGGAAGGGGAGATCTCCTGACTGTTCCGCCGGCAGAACATTTTTTTTCCTTCCAGCGGAAGCTGATGACGGCCTTCCGGGGGAAGGTTTTTCAAGGATGGCAGCCGGACGGACCGGTTGAAACCCACCGGAATCCATCGGGTTCTTTTTTGGGAGGCGAATTTGTATATTTCAAATAAAGATTCCTTTCGACCCGAACGATCCTGTCCCGGAACTGGTTCGATGCCCTGCCCGGAGGAACAAATCTCCGGATTTGTTCCAACAAAATTAGTCAGCAAATCGCAATACCGGCGGAAGTTCGCAGGGCGGAAAACTTCAAATTTTATCAGAATGGAAAGGATAATGGAAAATTTTGAAGAATTTCAATAAGAAAGCGAAAGGATAAGGAGAATCGGATGAAATTAACCGTGAAGAGGCTCTTGGCCTATGGGCTGGATTTTGTACTGTTGGCTTCCGTATTGGTTTCGCTGCAATGGACGCTTTACCTGGTGACGGGGGGGTTTCCTTTCGTCCGCTTTGACGCCGGGCATGAAATCGAACTTTGGGTACTGTTGACCTTTTCGCTGCCGGTGTGGGGGTATTTTATCTGGTGTGAAGGAAAAAAGCAGCAAACCGCCGGCAAGTTCTTCCTTCGACTGAAGGTGGTAAATGCCGGCGGGGCGAAAATCCGTTGGCGGCAGGCGTTCCTCCGTACTTTGATCCGCCTCCTTCCGTGGGAATTGACCCATCTGATCATTCTCGTTCCGGAACCGTGGTGGACGGTTGAGGTTCCGGAAAATGAAATTTGGATATGGGTGCCCAATGTTCTGATGGCCGCCTCCATCGCAGTCTTATTTGTGTCGAAAGGAAAAAAGGAGTCCATGATTTTGCGGCGAAAACGACGGTGGTTTCAGCCGGCGGGGCCCGGGGATAAACAAACATCCCCCGCCGTATTTTGAAAAATACGTGGCATTACCCCATGAGTAAAAAAGCGACCTGCACCGTTCCCGGCGGCGGGCTGCCCCAGGCGGGAATTTTTCAAGCCGGGGAGTTTAGGGTTTCCTTCCTCTTTAAGAAAAAGCGGCGCAGGGAAAAGGCGCGGGGAGAGGAGGATGATGGAAAAGGCCGGATGTCTTGGTCCGGCGGGAAAGAGACATGCTTGATGAACATGCTATCTTTTGCGAAGCCGGGAACGGGGGGTTCCTCCCTTGGCGGACAGATGGTTCTTATCCCGGCAAGTCCCGCAAGTACGACGGGTTGAAAGAACGGGAGGAACGGATGATTCGCCCGCACCGCTTCCCCGCACCCGCCGGAGAAAAGGGGCGCCGGATTTTCGGGCAAAAACCGACGGAAGGAATGAATAAGAAACATGAAAGTATACAATGTCATCTTCCCGATTTGGCTGATCATTTTTTTGCCGCCGGTGATCATCGTAACGCTGATCGGCAATTTCCTGATCGATTCCCTGGTGGTCGTCGCCTGTTTCCATGCCTTCAGGCTGGCGAGTCCGTCCATGGATTTAAAAACCTTTTATAAAAAAAGCATTGTCAAGGTTTGGTTATTCGGTTTTTTGGCGGATTTCATCGGGGCCGCCCTCTTGCTTTTGACCGGCCTGGCGGGGGAGGGGGACCTGCAGCTGTCCGATGATTTGCTGGAGGGCATCTTTTACGATCCTTACAGCCATCCTGCCGCCTTGGTCATCCTCTTTGCCTGCACCCTCCTGTCCGGGTTCTTTATCTTTCTGTTCAATTACCGCCTCACTTTTCGAAAATTGATCGAAGATCAAAAGACCCGGTTCAAAGTGGCGCTTGTCCTGGCCATAACGACGATGCCCTGGACATTCCTTTTGCCGACGAAATGGTTTTATTGACGGGAAAATCCCTCCTTTTATCGGACGAACCCGGCCTGCATCCGCAGGAGGCCGGGTTCGCGCTTTCTGAAAGGGGGGAGGCGGCAAGCGCGGCTCTCCCCCTCCTTTTTATTCTCCTTTTAAATGGACGATAAAGGTTTCCGGCCCGGTCGGTTTCCGGCTTCCTCCCTTCGGTTCGAGGCTCGCCTTGATCAATTTGAAATCCTTCACGTCTTCCCCTTTAATAAAAATCCGGGAAGAGCCGTTGTCGATCGTCAGGAGTTCCCCCTTGATTTCGTCATTGGTATAAATGATCCACAATTGATAATCCCTCGTGCTGAAGACGTCCAGCCCGTTGATCTCCATGAGCATTTCCCGCGTCGTGTCGTTCAGCCAGATCATCCCGTTCATATCTTCAAAATCGGATAAGGGCTGAATGGGGAACCGTTTGGTGTTCGGATTGTGGATGATCCGCTGGACCGGGACTTCTTCATTTTGGACGATTTGGTAATGATCGCTTTCCCGGGGAGAATCAAAGGTGAGCTTCGAAAAAACCGCGGCGATCACGGTGAGGCTCGCCAATCCGGCGGTCAGTCCGAAAATGGGCCGGAACGTTTTGCTTTTCCTCTTTTCCGCCTTCATCCAGATCCGCTCTTTATGGGCCGGGGAGGGCCGGCGATATTCGGCGGTTTTTTCGATCCCCAACCCGCGCCAGCTGTTCAAAAGTTCCCGGCATTCCGCGCACCGGTCCAGATGGCCGGCAATGGCTTCCCTTTCCTTTTCCGGCAATGTTCCCAAAATCCATTCAACCATCTTCGTTTCGGGGACATGATTAGATTTCATGCTTATTCCCACCCCCGCCGGGCTCGATCCAATTCAAGATTTCCTTCTGCTTCCGCAAATTGTTTAATCCGTAACGGATCAGGGATTTGATCGAACCGAGAGGCTTTTGCATCCTGTCGGCGATTTCCCTTTGGGCCTCCCCCTGGAAATAGAAACGGATGATCGCTTCCCGCTGCTGGGCGGGGATATGATTTAAGGCATCGAGGAGAATGTTTTTTTCCAACTGGTGCAGGAAATGGAATTCCGCCCCCTTGTCTTCCTTCAACGCCGCTTCTTCCAACCGGCTGATCAGAAGCGCCCGTTTCTTCCGCAGCCGGTCCAAGGCCCTGCTTTTTGTTTTTACGGCAAGGAAGGCTTCGATGCTTCCCCTTTTCGGATTAAATTGTTTCGGTTTTTGCAGGATTTCCAGGAACACATCCTGGCTGATGTCTTCGGCTTCCGCTTCGTCTCCCACGATCCGGAGGGCGATGTGATAAATGAAAGGGCCGTATTTTTCATAAAAACGGTCAAAGGAACTTCGGGAACCTTCGGCGATCTCCTGCAATAACCGGACGTCTTCCCGGCTGTCTTTCATCGGCCTCCCCCCGCTTCCCGTTTTTACTTAAAATTTTATAATTTTTTCCGCGAAAAACAAATCCATTTTGCTTTTTCCGGCGTACAAAAAATGAAAAAGGCCAAGGAGGAGAGTGCGCATGTATCGGAAACTCGTCGCAGGATTCATCGCGATCGTCCTTCTTCTATTTCCCTTCTTCACCTTGCCTGCGTCTGCCGCAAGCAATGTCGTTCTCTTTACTCCTTATACCGGCCTTTCGGTCACGCCGGGCGAGACGATTGACTATACCGTCAATGTCATCAATAACGGCTCGGCGATTCAAAACTTGACCTTCTCCTTTGAAAACTTGCCGAAGGGCTGGCGCACGTCCGTCGTAGCCGGCGGCAGGGACATCAGGCAGCTGTCCGTCCGGGGCGGAAAGGAAGAAGAAATCAATGTGGAAGTGACCGTCCCCTTGGAAGTGGACAAGGGGGATTACCGTTTCCGGCTGGTGGCGAGAGGAGAAGGGGGGACTTCGGAACTCCCTTTGCTGGTGACGGTAACGGAACAGGGATCTTTTAAAACGGAGCTGACGTCGGAACAGGCCAACCTGGAAGGGCATGCCGATTCCAGCTTTACGTATGATGTCACCTTGAAGAACCGCACCGCCAAAGCGCAGAACTATGCCTTAAGTTCATCGGCGGGAAAGGGCTGGCAAGTCACCTTCAAATCCGGCAGCGACACGATCACCTCGGTCAAATTGGAACCGAATGAATCCAAGGACATTACCGTCGACGTAAAACCGCCGGAAGACGTGGAAGCCGGGACGTACAAAATCCCGATCAAAGCCCAAACGAGCGACACTTCCGCCGAATTGAACCTGGAGGCGGTCATCACCGGGACGTATAAGATGGAATTGACGACGCCTACCGGAAACTTAAGCACGGATATTACCGCGGGCCGTGAAAAAGTGGTGGATCTTGTCATCAAAAACACGGGAAGCGCGCCGCTGACGGATATCAGCATCACCGCCGAGGCCCCGCCCAATTGGGAAACGGAATTCGACCAAAGCACGATCGCCCAATTGAATCCGGGGGATTCAAAGACGATCAAGGCAAGAATTAAAGCATCGGACGAGGCGATTGCCGGTGACTACGTCGTAAACTTTACGGCAAAAACGCCGGAAACCTCATCGGAAGCCGTTTTCCGGGTCTCGGTAAAGACTTCGACCCTTTGGGGAATCGTGGCCGTCCTGATCATTCTCGGCGTGGCGGGAGGTCTATATTATCTGGTCAAAAAATACGGGAGGAGATAAAAATGGCCGCGCCTGCCGTCATCGAGCTGAAACAGATCTGCAAAAAATATGAGGATCAATATGCCGTCGACCATTTGTCTCTTTCCATCAAAAAAGGAGAAATCTTCGGCCTCCTCGGTCCCAACGGCGCCGGGAAAACGACCACGATTTTGATGATGCTCGGGCTCAGCGAGCCGACTTCCGGCTCCGTCCGGGTCTGCGGCATCGATCCGGTGCGGCATCCGATCGAAGTGAAAAGGAAAGTGGGGTATTTGCCCGATGATGTCGGGTTTTACCACCAGATGACCGGCCTGGAAAATTTGCTGTACACCGCCGCTTTGAACGGCATTCCGAGGGAAGTGGCCGAAAAGCGGGCCGCCGATTTGCTTGAAAAGGTGAATCTGATCGATGCGGCGAACAAAAAAACGGGCAAGTATTCCCGGGGAATGAGGCAGCGGCTCGGTCTGGCCGACGTTTTAATGAAAAATCCGGAAGTGATCATCCTCGATGAACCGACGTTGGGCATCGACCCGGAAGGGGTGCGGGAATTTTTGCAGCTGATCCGGGATTTGAGCCGGAAGGAGGGGATCACCGTCCTCTTGTCTTCCCATCAATTGCATCAGGTGCAGCAGATCTGCGACCGGGTCGGCATCTTCGTGAAAGGGAAGCTGCTGGCGGAAGGGAACACGGAAAGCTTGGCCCAAAAACTGTTTCTGCAGGATGCCTTCGTCATCCACGTGATCGCTTCGCCGCTGGATGAAACCCTCGTGAAAAAAATTGAGGGCATCCCGGACGTCAACAAGGTGGAACGGACGGATAACCGTTTGGAGGTTTACTGCAAGACCGATGTGAGCGCGGAAATCAGCAGGACGGTTGTCGAATCCGGGGCATCCCTTGCCCATATCAGCAGGCGGGATTTCGGCCTCGACGAAATTTACCACCGTTATTTTGAAGGGCGTGATCCGCATGAGACTCGATAATTGGGTAAACCGGGCGAAGGCTTTCTTCCCGGAGACGGGGAGATGGGCGGAACGGCTGAAGGAGATCCTCCCCGCCAAAAAAGGAACGGGAGGGACAAACAGCATCTTCTTTGCCGTGGTCAGGAAGGAATTTACCGATTACTTGACCAGCTGGCGCATCATCATCCTGATGGGGATCATCCTGCTCACCTGTTTCGGTTCCCTCTACACGGCGGTGACGACGATTCAGGATGCCTTGGATTCTTCCAAAGACGCCGAGGAGATCGCGAGAAGTTCCTATCTGTTTTTAAAATTGTTCACCGTCTCGGACGGGACATTACCCTCTTTCATCACCTTCGTCGGTTTTTTGGGGCCGCTCTTGGGCATCGCCCTCGGGTTTGACGCCATCAACTCGGAACGGAACCGGGGGACGCTGAGCCGGCTGATGGCCCAGCCGATCCCGCGGGATTATGTCATCAACGGCAAGTTTACCGCGGCGCTATTGTTGAATATCGTGCTGTTTCTCTCCCTCGGCCTGTTGGTGACCGCTTTCGGCATCCTGATTTTAGGCATTCCGCCCACCTTCGAAGAGTTCGCCCGTATCCTTTGTTTCCTGGTGTTATGCATCGTTTACATCGCCTTCTGGCTGAATCTGGGCATCCTGTTTTCCGTGACTTTCCGGCAGGCGGCGACTTCGGCTTTGTCGGCGATCGCCGTGTGGCTCTTCTTCAACGTGTTTTATTCGATGATCATCGAGGTGTTCGCCAAATCCTTTTTAGCCTCGGAATCGATCACTTCACTGCAGCAGGCGATCGGCAGGCAGGAATTCGTCTTGAATTTGATGCGGCTTTCCCCCAGCTATTTGTTCAACGAATCGACGACGACCCTGCTTTCGCCGAACATCCGGAGCCTGAGCGTATTAACGGTGGAGCAGACGGCCGGGGCGGTCGCCAGCCCCCTTCCCTTCTCCCAAAGCCTGCTGCTCATTTGGCCTCAGGTGACCGGGCTCATCGCCGCCACTTTGATCTGCTTTGCCATCGCTTACGTATTATTCATGAGACAGGAAATCCGGGCCCACGGATGAGCGGGATGTTTCGGCCGGGAGGACCGGCGGGAATGGTTCCCGCTTTGGGAAAAGGGGGTTATCCTCCGAAAAGGGATCCTTTTTTCCGCATTTTGCCATGTAACCTCCCCCATTCGGCTCCGCTGGGGACAAAGAAACGAAAGATCCGGCCGTCCCGTACAATCCGCATCCTCTATGGCGCAAATGATTTTCATTGAGAATGATTTAGGTTTCCGGGAAAGATGGATGCCCGTTCATTTTCAATAGATTGAGAATGAACGGGCATTTAGTTTTTTTCTTTTTTGATATAAAAGGAGAGGAAGGGGCAAGAAACCCGTGATTCCGTAAGATATCATCTTGTCATGGCAATTTCTCCAAATTGTAACAAATTTGTCAGATCGTCCGGTTGAACAGAAATAACTATTTATTTAGAATTATAACTGACAAAAAATTATTTTAATCTAGGGGAGGATTGATGATGTTTAAACGTGTCAACCGTTTGCCCATTGAACTTCCCAAGCCGGAACATGCCGATCCGAACGCGGCCAGCGCCGTGCAAGAGCTCCTCGGCGGACGCTTCGGGGAAATGTCCACCTTGAATAACTACATGTTCCAATCCTTCGCTTTCCGCAACAAGGAAAAACTGAAACCCTACTATCATTTGGTGGCCAGCATTACCGCGGAAGAAGTGGGCCATGTGGAATTGGTTGCCAACACGATCAATCTTCTTTTGACCGGCTCGACCAAGCCCGGGGATCCGGATGAAGCTCCTTTGAAAGCCGGGAAAGATGCCCGCAATACTTACCATTTCATCGATACCGCCCAGACGGCGAAACCTTGGGATTCGATGGGGAAGGCATGGACGGGGGATTATGTGTTCAACAGCGGGAATTTGCTCCTCGACCTGCTTCATAACTTTTTCCTCGAAATCGGCGCCCGCACCCACAAAATGCGGGTGTACGAAATGACGGACAACCCGGTCGCCCGCGAAATGATCGGTTACCTGTTGGTTCGCGGCGGCGTGCACACCCTCGCCTATGCGAAGGCGATCGAAACGATTACGGGCATTGATCTGACCAAGATGCTTCCCGTTCCCAGCCTGGATAATTCCAAATTCGATGTTGCCCGCAAATACGAAGAACAAGGCATGCACCGCAGATTATATACATTCAGCGACAAGGATTATGAACAAATTGCCCTGATCTGGAAAGGAAACCATCCGCAGGACGGAAAACCGCTGGAAGCCATCCAAGGCATGCCGGAAGGCCATCCCGTGCCGGATCTGCCTGCGGTGGACGAAGAGTTCGCGCCGGGAATTTCGGCGGAAGATTTCAATGAAATCTTCAAACGCTTGAAGGATGCCGCCAACATCAAATAAAAAACGGATGATTTTCTAAAGCGGATGATTGCCGCCGCGGGGAACGCCGAATCTTTCCCCGCGGCTTTTTCTGTCCGAGGAACCGCCGGAAAGAAGGATTCGCGTTGGGCTTCGGAATCCGGGTGCCGCCCCTTCCTTGCGGCGGACAAGGAGGGAGAAAGCCTTTTCCCTGCCTTTCCGGCAATAGGGGGGAGGATTTTCCGGCATGTTTTTCCGTCGTCCCGCCGGCGATCCCCGGAACTCCCTCGACGGGGCCGCACAGGAAACGGTCCGTTCCTCCGTCCGGGATGGAGTCTCTTTCCGAATCAGCTGCCGCGGGACTGGAATGGGCTGCCGGAAAAGAAAAGCAGGGCCGAAGGCGAAAGAAAATCCCTTTGAAAACGATCGGACGGGGCGTGCGCCCCGTCCGTCTATTTTTTCCGCTTAATCTCTTCATATTTTTGGAACCATTCCGGGAAAATCTTCCCGAATGCGACCGGCCGGAAATCGGTTTTTCTCACCACGATATGGGTCGTCGTGCCTTCCGCGCAAACTTCCCCGTCGCCGTTGACGATTTGGAAACCGTAAGTCGTCCTCGTCCGCAGATTTTCTTCCACCCAGGTTTTGACGAAAACCCGGTCCCCGTATTTAATCGCTTTTTTATATGTAATGTTCAAGTTGTAAACCGGCGCGTAATAACCGGCCTTTTCCAGATCCAAATAATTGAAGCCGACGTCTTCGATCAACTTCGTCCGGCCGATCTCGAGCCATTTCACATAATTTCCGTGATAGATCACTCCCATCATATCCGTATCCGCATAAGTGACTTGAACCTCCGCTGTCGCCACGTACATTTCGCGCTCTCCTCTTCCGTTGGTTTTCACAAGAATAGTATACGCTTCATTCGATTTCTTTCCAACGGATCGGAAAGGATTCCAATTTCATTTGCAGAATTTCGGCCGCTGTTCAATAATAATAGTAAGCTGGTTTCATAGACGGAGCCTTGTAAGAAATGGAAAAAATGAAGACGAGGGTGGGGAAGATGAAACGAATACTGGATTGTACCGCATCCGATTTTCAAAAAATGGACGGGAAGGAATTGCGGCAGGCCATCGCTGCGGCGGAAGGGCGGACCGTCCTCGCCGAAGTGGTCTGTACCGTTCCCCCGATCTATCCGAGTGTGACCAACGCCGAGTTGGCGGCGGCCTTCGGGGCGGATCTCATTTTATTGAATGTGTTCGACGTGGATCATCCGGAGGTCTTCGGCTTGGAAACGAAAGGGGAGGAAACGGTCCGCCAATTGAAAAAATTGGTGGGGCGTCCCGTCGGAATCAATCTTGAACCGGCGGATCCGAATGCCGAACGCCTGGAAGCGCTTTACGAACTGCCCCAGGGAAGGAGGGCGGTGGAGGCGTCGCTCGTGAAAGCGAAACAATTGGGGGTTGACTTCGTTTGCCTCACCGGGAATCCGAAAACGGGAGTGACGAACCGGGCGATCGTCGAGTCGGTGAAAGCGGCCAAGAAGATTTTCGGCGAGGAAGGATTGGTCATCGCCGGAAAGATGCACGGGGCCGGAGTAAAAGGGGAAAGCGGCGGCTCCATCGTCGATGAAGAAACGGTCGCCTCCTTTGTGGACGCGGGCGCGGATGTCGTCCTCATTCCCGGCGTCGGAACCGTTCCCGGAACCACGCTGGAAAAACAGGAGAAATTGATTCAAACCATTCATGAAAAGGGCGCGCTGGCCCTGACCGCCATCGGCACGAGCCAGGAAGGGGCGGGAAAGGAGACGGTCTCGCAAATGGCCCTCTATAACAAAATGGCCGGCGCGGATATTCATCATATCGGGGATGCGGGGATCTTCGGCATCGCCGATCCGGAAAATATCATGGCCTATTCCATCGCCATCAGGGGCAGAAGGCATACCTATGTCCGCATGGCGGCATCCGTGTTGAGATAAGGGGGATCCCCTTTCCGAAAAAACGTACGGCGGTTTTTGGCGGAGCGGAACCGGGCGGGCGGACACCCGGTTCCGCTCCTTTTTTATCCCTGGGGAACCGACGGATCCGTAAAATCTTTTGAAAAATGATGCCCCCCGCCTCCATGAAGGCCCTTCCGGATGAAGAATTTTCGGGCAGGATCGTCGGGAACTTCGTTCAATCTGCCCGCGCAGCCGAAGGGAAGGCCGGATGCGTTGGCGGTCCAAGCGTTTTTTTTTGCCCACCCATCGAGGGTTCTCCCTTCTAATCCGAAGGTGCCGCCCGGATCAGGGAGCGGCGGTTTCGGAAGGCTTCAAGCCTTTTTCGTAAGGCTTCAGCAATTGATAGACAAATTGAATATAAGGCAGTTTTGCCTTCTTCCTTTCCGCCATCCGCAAAGCGGCGCCGTGGAGGTGATCCAGTTCCAAGGGCAGCCCTTTTTTCTTGTCCCGGTGCATGGAAGAAGTCCCTTCCTCCGGCAGCGCTTGGAATATTTGCTCCGTTTTTTCCACCTGTTCCTCGGTGAGGGGAACTTGGTACAAATTGGCCAATCGTTTCATTTCCTTGACGATTTGGCGGGCGATCTCCAGCGTTTCCGGATGGGAGCGGATGATGCCGATGGGCAAATCGGCGGCGGACGTCACCCCCGAGAAGGCCGTGATAAACATGTACTTTTCCCATATGGCCGTTTCAATCGCATCGGTTTTTATGGCGGTGAAGGACGCCGGCCGGAAAAGATCCTCCACTTGCGCGCAAAAATCTTCCTGGGATGGAGCCAGCGGACCGAATAGGAGCGCATCTTGGGCGTTGGCGTGAATGACGTGTCCGCGCTCATCCAAGGATGCCATGATATAGGACAGGCCGCCCAACACGTTTTCCTTTCCCAGCTCTTTTTGCAACACTTCATAATGTTCGACGCCGTTTAAAATCGGTAAAACCTTTCCGCCCTTTTTCACCAGTTCCTTCAATGCGGGCAAGGTATCCCGCAGATGATAGCCTTTGACGGCCAGCAAAACGAGGTCCGCTTTTCCGATCTCTTCGGTCCGGACGGCAAAGGGGACTTCGGTGAAAGCGGCATCCCCGTTCGGCGAATGGATGGCCAATCCGAATCTTTTCAGTTTTTCCGCCCGTTTTTCCCGGACGAAGAAGACGGCATCCCGGCCGCTTTCCAAAAGCCTTCCCCCGTAATAGGCGCCGAGGGCGCCCGCTCCGAAAATGACGATTTTCAACTTGCAACCCTCCATAAATGTTGGATATTTTTAGTATAAAACAAATATTATAAATTTTTAACATCATAATTTTTCAACTAGCGGCGGCGGGAGAATCGCTGCCGTACGCCGGCTGCAAACGGGAAGGGGGCGGGACGGATTTTTTGAGCCGGGAAAACGAGCAACGGATGGGAACGGCTGGATGCGGGGATGCGGGCGCGTGGATCAAGGACGGGTTTTAAACGGAAAACAAGGCGTTTGCGTTTTTGCCGTTCCCGCTTGTCCGGAAAGGCGGAAACCGTGAACATCCAAGGGAAGCGGCAATGGGAGGAAAAGATTTGCCGCGGGTTTGTCCGTTTCCGGGAGACGGAACGGCCTCCCTCCATCCCGGCTCGCCTTCGGCGTTGAAATCCGGGGACGGGAGGACCGAAAAAAATGAAAGAGGGCTATTCAATTTCGGATCATTGACGATATAATAAATGGAAAAAGAATACATCCGTGGAAGAGCCAGGAAGGAGATTGTTGTGAAAAAGAGATTTTTCCTGATCCCCTTTTCTATCCTATCGATCTTTCTTTATTGCAATCTTTCGGCGGGAGCGGAAGGGTTGCCCGCGGAAGGGGAAAATGTTTTCGTAGATGGGGACGTCCATTATTACATGGACGATGAGGGGAGGATCCTCTTCGCCAAAGTGTATGAAGACGGACAATTAAAATTTATTCAGGAATATTACGCGGATGCCACGATTGAAAACGCGAGAAATAGAATCAGGGAAATTTTTGAGTTGGACGGGAACGAATGGATCATCCGGTCTTCAGAACTGGATGGGAAAACGCAAAAAGTCATTCGCTATTACGAGTTCTACCCGTCGGCGAGATACGGCGAGCAGGATGGAAAGGTCAAGTACCGTTTCGATTTGGATGCCTCGGGATACGTGAGCCGGGCGGCGAAAATGGAGGAAGGAACGGGCCGGGTGATCAGCCGGTACGAATACTATCCGAAAGCGGAATACGGGAAACACGGAAAAAAGATCAAATACCGTTTTGATTTGAACGGATCAGGCTACGTGAACAAGGCGGTGAAAATGGAGGAGGGCACAGGCCGGATCACTAGCCGGTATGAATATTATCCGAAAGCGGAATACGGGAAACACGGAAAAAAAATCAAATACCGTTTTGATTTGAACGGATCAGGCTACGTGAACAAGGCGGTGAAAATGGATGAAGGTACAGGCCGGGTCGTCAGCCGGTATGAATACTATCCAAATGCGGAATACGGAAAGCATGGAAAGAGAATCAAGTACCGTTTTGATTTGGATGCATCAGGCTACGTGAACAAAGCGGTGAAAATGGAGGAGGGCACGTGCCGGATCACCAGTCGGTACGAATACTATCCGAAAGCGGCGTACGGGAAACACGGGAAAAAGATCAAATACCGTTTCGATTTGGACGCATCAGGCTACGTGAACAAGGCGGTGAAAATGGAGGAGGGCACGGGCCGGATCACCAACCGGTATGAATATTATCCGAAAACCGTATACGGGAACCACGGAAAAAACATCCGTTACACATTTGCCATTTCCTCGGGTTATGTTCAGTCTGCGGCAAAATTTGAACAAGGCACAGGCAGGGTCCTCGCCTGGTACTCCTATTTGCCGAACACGGTTTACGGAAAGCACGGCACAAGAATCAGCAAACGGGTAATGAATGTTCCCGCGATCAATCAATTGCCGGAGCTGCCGACCGGCTGCGAAATCACCGCCGTAGCCATGATGCTGCAATATAAAGGCGTTCCGGTAGACAAAATAAAATTGGCGAAAGAGATGCCGCGGCACAGCTGGAACCCGAATTTGGGGTATGTGGGAGATCCTTTTACGAAGCGGGGCTGGACCGTTTATCCCCCGGCATTAATGAATTTGGTTAAAAAATATGCGCAAAGTGCCAAAAATTTGACCGGAGCGGCCGACGGCACCGTTGAAAAACAGCTGGCTTCCCTCCGGCCGGTCGTCGTCTGGGTTTCCCCCATGCACGGTTTCAACGTCCATGCGCTCGTTCTCACCGGTTACGATGCGAAATATTTTTATTTCAACGATCCGTGGACGGGCAAAAAAAATCAAAAAATCAGCAAAGCCGAGTTTTATAAAATCTGGAAAAATCAAAAAAGAAGGGCGCTGTCCTACTAACAGCGCCCGCATCAGGCGAAAGGGTCAAAAAGAAGATGTCTCTGGCTGACGAGGACTTGGTTGAGATCTTTGATTAAACGCGCCCTTTCATTTTCGTCGATAATGAATTCCGCGCCGTATTCAAACCCTTTCCTCAGCTTCTTTTTCCAAATGATATGGCCGTTCAAAACGAACGGGTCGTCCTTCAGTTCAAAACCGAAGGCCAACAGCATCTGATTGCCCGCGGGCAGATCCAGGTCGGACAGGAAACAAAGACCGCCGCCGCCAATATTTTTTATGTCGATGGGCGCTTTTCCGGCATTGACGGATTTGCCCCGCACGGCCTTCACCGTCAGCCAGCCTTTCTTGCGGCTCGGGAAATTCACCCGAAAGTAGCCCCTTCTGTCGTTTTCCATGATGTCCGTGGCGCTTCCGATCTTCGGGCGGATTTCTCCTTCCCGCAGCAAACCTTCAAAGTCGGAAAGAAACAGGGGTTTGCTGTATATAAACCCTTGGACGACCGGGCAGTCATTGTCGGTCAGAAATTTCAGCTGGCCCGCGGTCTCGACGCCTTCCGCGATGACCTCCATGTCGAGCCCTTTGGCCAACATGATAAAGGATTTGACAATGGCCGACATTTGCGGGTCTTCATCGATCTTGGCGATAAAGCTCTTGTCGATTTTCAGCGTATCGATCGTCCGGAATTGTTTTAAATAGTTGATGGAAGAAAAACCGGTGCCAAAATCGTCCAGGGAAAATTTGATCCCCAATTGCCTGATTTGCTGGATCGCGTCGGTAACGACGGCCTTGTTTTCCATTAACGATGTTTCGGTGATTTCGATTTCCAACAGTCCGGGGTCGATTCCCCATCGCCTGATCACGTTCCGCACCAAGCCGGGATAGTCGCCTTTCAAAAACCGTTTCGGAGAAATATTGATGGATATCGGCACGGCGGGCAGTTTTCTCTTCGTCCAATCGGCTAAAATTTTGCAAGTCTGTTTCAATACCCAATCGCCGATCTCATCGATCAGCTCCGATTTTTCGGCGATGCGGATGAACTGGTCGGCGGGGATCAGTCCCCGTTCCGGATGGTTCCAGCGGACGAGGGCTTCTGCGCCCACGATGGCGTTATTTTTGGCATTTACTTTCGGCTGGAACAATAAAGTCAATTCATTTTGGCGGATCGCCTTTTTTAAATCCGCCTCCGTTTGAAAGACATGCCGCGCTTCGATGTCCATGGCGGGGAAATAAAATTTGATCCGTTCCTCCCCGTAATCCTCCGCATGATTCAAGGCGATTTCCGCGCGGTTGATCAATTCCTCCCCGGCGCTGCCGTCGTTCGGATAGCGGCTGATGCCGATTTTGACCGGAAAGAGGAATTCATAATTCTCCAGCGGAACGGGGGCTTCCAAGTTTGCGATCATCCTTTGGGCGGTTTTTTTCGGCTCTTCTTCATCCCGGATATTGGGCAGGAACAGGCCGAAAACGGTGCTGTCCAGCCGATAAAGATGATCGTAGGGGATCTTCATATCCTGCAATCGGTCCAGCAGGATTTTCAGCAGTTTCTGTTCATTTTTTACCCCCAGCACTTCCGCGATGCTTTTCAGCTTATCGAATTGAAACAGGAGGACGGCGAACATGCGCTTGGGAGAATCTTGCAAGCAGGAGGCGATTTTGGCTTCCAACATCTTGCGGTTGCCGAGGCCGGTCGCCGGGTCATGGAATGAAAAGAGATCCGCGGGATCGCCGGGAACGGACGGATCGGCGACCTCGGCCACAAAGCCGTCCAGGCGAACCACCCGCTGGTTTTCGTCCATTTTGGGGGATATGAATTCTTCCACCCATCTTACCGTTCCGGAAGCGTCCGCGATCCGGTATTGATGATGGATGTTTTCCCCGCGGTTCGCCCGTTTCCGTTTCTCTTCATAACCCGGGCGGTCTTCTTCAAAAACAAGGTCCTGCCAAATTCTTTTTCCCGTTTCAAAATCGCTTGCCCGATAGCCGGTGAGTTGTTCGATGCCGCTGGAGCAGGCCATGCGGCCGGTCACGAAATCGTAGCTCCAAATGACGACGTTCGTTTTTGCCAGCAGGCCGGTAAAATATGGATGGCGAGTGAGATTCCCTTCCTGCGAAAGAGGCCGCCCGCCGTTTCCGTTCCGGTGCACCTTTGAGGAATTCCGTTTCTTGGATCTCGAAAAAAATTCTTTCAGCATGACCGTTGCCCGCACCTCCTCGGTTAAAAATCGACGGCAAAAAACTTGCATCCGCAATCTGGCCCAACCGGGAAAAACTGCGGTGGACAAACAAGCCCGGCGGCAAGGAAACGGAATCCGGTCTTCCCGTCATGGAGAGACGGGTTAATCCAGTTTCGGGAAATAACCCATCTGATAAATTTTGGCGATCGCCTGGGCCCGGTCGGAAACGCCCAATTTTTGCAGGATGTTCGTCATATGATTTTTCACCGTATGGTAGCTGATGGATAATTTTTCGGCGATTTCCTGATTGCTGGCTCCTTTTAAAACCAGGTCGAGGACTTCGAATTCCCGCCGGGAAAGATTGACGGACTGCAAAAAACCATGCGGAACATTTCCATCTTCCCCTTTTTCTTCGTCCGTCTTCCCGGGCGTCATTTCCTCCTTTTCTTCTTCCTCGAGGCCTTCGAGAAACAGAATGAACGCTTGGGAAAGCTGATCCGTCAGCTGCCGCACCGATTCCGGATCGATTTCGTATTGAAAGGCGAGAAAGATGATCTTGCTCTCCAGGGGTATTTTTTCTTCCTTCATGTCCATGGGGTTTTCCAGCAAATAATGGTACATTTCGATGTACTTCTGAATCTTTTTGTTAGGAAAATATTTTTGGATAATTGCAGAATCCAAGTTGATTAAATCGATGGCGTATTGGATCATGTCTTGAAAGAGATCGTTGAGATCCAAGGAGCGGCAAAATTTGCGCGCGATTTCCTTGGCCTTCCTTTTGTGATGAAGGATATCCGGACGAAAGTACTGTTCCAAGTCGATGAGAAAATGGTAGAATTCATGTTCCCTGTTCATCTCGCTGCCGTTTTCGGCCATCGCCAAAGAGATGCCGCACACGTTGGCCAAAGTGATGAGGCATTCTTTGCTTTTTTGGGGAGGATGGGGTTGATCGACGGCGACGGAAAGGATTCCGTAGAAATGTTCTTGGCAAATGATCGGATATTCCAAAAACCATTGATCGTTGAAACGGTACACCTCCGGTTTGGTGAACGGCGCCGCATGAAACGGTTTCGTGAAAAAACGGCTTTCCAGATCTTTCTGATAAACGGACCGGAGCGTTTCATCCATCCCCCGCGAGAGAAAGGTGATTTGTTCGGACAAGCGGTTCTTTCTGAAAACGACGCAAGCGGCGGGGCTTTCCATGAGATACATGCTCATATCGAGAAAAATGGACAGCAATTTCTCCCCGTCTGTTGTTTTTGCCAAAAGGCGGAGGATTTCGTTCATCGTAAACCATTGAATCCGCTGGCTGTTAATTTGGTTTTTTAGGCTGCTGATCAAGTAAATGGATTGAAACAGGGAAGACAGGAATTTGAGTTCCTCCACCAAAAATTCTTCCCAATGGGCACGGTGGAAGCTTCCCCCGAATAAAAGCCCCTTGTTTTCGCCGTGAAGGCGGACGGGGGCGCAAAATAAGCTGCTGGGCAATAACCCGAACCGCTTGAAAAAGTGGGTTCTCGGATCCTCTTGAATATCCGTCCATATTTGAAATTTTTCGGCTGCCATGGCTTGCCCGAGAAACCCTTCCCCGAGCATGAATTTTTGACCGATCATCGACCGGTCCGTGCCGCTGTGAAAATATTTGACCGTAAATACATTGGCTTCCGATTTCACGGCGAATCCGATAAAATCGAGCGCATCCGTCCTTTTTTGCACATGGGTCAGGAACGAATCGACATCCGCTTGGGGATCGGACAAAAAATGGACCGTTTCCTTCATTTCCCGCATTTTTTTTTGATACTGCATCCGCTCGTGTTCCGCCGCCCAAAGCTGCCCGATCAATTTGCATGCGTTTTCCAGCTGGCGGAGCTTTTTCTGTTTTGCCGCTTCCGAATATTCTTTCGCCTGCAAAACGAGCGGAAAAAGGGAGGTATCCTGGACGGTTTTTCCGCTGAAGTTCAGCACCTCGTGTTTCGTTCCTTCCTCGAGGAAAAATCCGGAAACGAGAAAAAAAGTCCGTTGGAAAGGGAGCCGGAAAGGGATGATATACATTTTTAATCCGGGAATAAAATCGTAAATGAGGGAGTCTTCGAAATGGCAGGAATTTGGGATGATCTCTTTCAGCCGGTCTTGGATATAAGTCGACGCCCCGATTTCCACCGTTTGGGGAAACGAAAACGGAGTGAAGGAATCCCCTTTTTCATCGACAATCCCTATGAATAAATCCGTCACAAGTGAGTATGCATTTTGAATTTCCTGGATACTTTCCATTCTTGAACGCATAAGGACCCCCCGCTTATCAGATTCCGGATTCGTGAATGCTGCGTTTCCGCCTCCCATATCCGCAGGATATTCGTGAAAAAAGATCGCCGGGAAGCCAAATGTTTCCTATGATTTTTCCACGGTTTTTATGCGCCCGGAAACTCCCCCTCGCTTCTTTTGGAATGAAGCGGTCTATTCTAAACGTTTCGAATCACAGCGCAAACGAATGGAACCGTTCCTTTTTTTATGCGCACTCTCTCTCACGTAGACATTTATTAAGTCATCCAGCCTTTGGCTGAATTGGATCGTTTCCTGATGGGACAGCCCGTACTTTAAACCGATTCCGATTAATTCCGCCTTCCTATCCTGAATTTCATTTTTTAATTTTTGCAGCTGGCTATGATCCAAATTTTTCATGAATGTCCTCCTTTCAAAAAACATAACGGAGGCCGGGGGAAGAGATACCCGGGTCCCCTTGCCTGTTTTGGTCCACGAAAAGGAGGCTCATTGGCGAAAAATTCGAAGATGCCTTTATGTATGTATATTTTCGTCTAAAAATGACGAATTTTGTATCCCCATAAACTCCTAAAATCAGCGGCTTTGCTTGACGACATGGGAATAATGAGTCCGATTGACTAGGACTTTCTTCCTATTATGTCGGAAAAATCCGGCGGGGAACTTCCGAGCCTTGTTCTTGCTTCAAGTTCCGGAAGCTTTTGGCCAAAAAAAAGAGCGGGGGACGCTTGGCGGCGGAAAGGGGGTGGGGGTACCGGCATGCGGCAGTGAGGCGGGGCCGAAACGAACTTCACCGGAGCTGAGGGATCGGGATTTTATACATTTTATCGTCCTCTTCGGCGGGCGTTCCTCTTCCGTCCGTGTTGTTCGTGATCAGGTATAAATCATTGTCCAAAATATAGACGTCACGGACGCGGCCGACGCCGGACACAATCTTTAGAAAGGTTTTCTTCGTCCGGTCGAAGGCGATGACCCCTTCTCCGCGGAGCTGGGCGACGTATAACATCCCGTCCTTGTAGGCGATCCCGGACGGCGCCCAAGTATCTTCGCCGGTATGGAACAGGGGAGGGAGCATCCCTTCTTTTGTTTCATCTCCCTGGATGATCGGCCAGCCGTAGTTTTGCCCCGGCTCGATTTCGTTGATTTCATCGTGGGCGCTCTGGCCGTGTTCCGTGCTGTACAGCTGCCCGTTTTCATCCCAAGCGAGGCCTTGCGGATTGCGATGGCCGTAGCTGTAAACATAGGAACCGGGGAACGGATTGTCGTCGGGAATGGTCCCGTCCAAATTCATGCGCAAAATTTTGCCGCCGAGGGAATCCAAATCTTGGGCATTCGCCGGCTGGCCCGCGTCTCCGGCGGTGACGTACAATTTCTTGTCCGGTCCGATCTTCATTCTCCCGCCGTGATGGACGGGACCGCTTGGCAGCCGGTCGATGAGCACTTTTTCTTCCGACCATTCATCCTTTTCGAGACGCAATTCCACGACCCGGTTGTATCGGTTTGTGCCCTCTTCATATGTATAGTAAAGGAAGGCGGCGTCCTTTTTTTCCGGATGGAGGACGAAACCGAGGACGCCCGCTTCGGCGGCGGAGGAAAGCTCTTTTTCCAGCCGGAGTTTTTGCCGCGTCATTTTTCCGCCGGCAATTTTTACAATGGCTCCGGTTCTTTCGGAAAGATAAAAGGAGGATCCGTCAAATTCGATGGACCAAGGCGTGCGCAGATTTTTGGCAATCACTTCCATGTCATTTTCCTCTTCCGTTTGCGGCGGGCGTTCGGAAGGTTTCGGCTCCGTTTCTTTTTCCCCGGCGCATCCGTTCAAGGCCATCAACGGGAAGAAAAGAAGGAAAAGGAGAAATTTTTTCATCGTGTTCCCTCCCATCGCATAACTGCATATTGCGGAATTTAATAAGGTATTTATACATTTCCACGATCGGGACGTGTGCTCCTTTCTTTTTATCATTTTTTCTTTTAAAAGATGATCCGGCGGGAACCCGGGAACGGCCGCAGAACTGGGGAGGAAAGGCCGTTCAGAACCGGAGATCTTCCGCAAATGCCCGCGCCGCGGAAAAGGAGCCGCCAAGCCGGGAGCAAGGATTCGGCGGCCGTTTCCGTCCGCAAAGTTCTTCCGCCGATGCCGGGAAAAGAAGCGGACGGGGGAAGGCGCCTCCCTTGACCGGCGCTTTACCGGTTCAGCCCACTGCCCGGATGACGCCGCAGGCCAGCCGTTTTCCCGCGTTGCCGGCCGGCTGGGTGCGATAATCGTCGGGATTTTCGTGGATAATGACGGATTTGCCGATAATGTCGCTGACCCGGAACCGGTCCGTAAAGAAACTCATGCGGGCATAGCCGTGATTGGAAAAAAGGACGGGAAAATCCCCCGGGTGATTGCCATGGGGCTGATTGTCCGGGTTCCAATGGCTGCCCGCCCCTTGAAAAGGATCGTCCGGGTCGCCGACGGCGCAATTTCCATGATCATGGATATGAAATCCGTGGGGCCCTACCGGCGAGCGTCCGCCGGAAGCGGGACGGTAGGGGGGAAGCCCGGAAACTTCCACAAAGATTTCCGTGCCGCTAGCGAGATCGGAAAAAAAGCAAATGCCCCGGAGATTCGGCGCCAACGGTCCGCCTTTGATGACGGCATAGGCCGCCCGGCCGGCGGATCTCTGAGAGGGATAAGGGGAATAAATATAGTAAGGAATTAGGGACAACACCGGTCACTCCCATCTGAACAGGATTTTTTTCATCTTATGCGCCGGCCTATTCATCCGTTCCCGCTGAAAAGGAGTAAATCGTAAATATTACGATTTATTATTTACAAACCGGCGGGAACTGTTTATACTATAAATCGGAATTGTTACGATTTGTATAGCGGATGGAGGGAATATTTTGAAGCGTTTATCTTTGTTTCTGGCGGTCCTCGCCCTTTTTTTCACGCTGGCCGGCTGCGGCGGCGAAAAGGGAAAGCAGGGTCAGGGTTCCGAAAAACTGACCATTTACACGACCGTTTTTCCCCTTGAAGACTTCACCAAAAAGATCGGCGGAAAATATGTCCATGTGGAATCGATTTTTCCCCCCGGCGCCGATGCCCACAGCTATGAACCTTCGACAAAAATGATGATGAAACTGGCGGACGGCGATGCGTTCATTTACAGCGGCGCTGGGATTGAAGGATTTGCCGAAAAAGCGGAAAAGGTTTTGCGGGAAGAGGGCGTGAAAGTGGTTAAAGCCGCTGAAGGCGTTGCGCTGGAAAAACATGAAGAGGAAAATCCGGAGGAAGAGGGACACGAACATGGGGAGGAGGAACATGGGGAAGAAGGGGGACACGAACATGATCACCATGACCACGAATTCGATCCCCATGTCTGGATCGATCCCGTTCTCTGCATCCGGCTGGCGGAAAATATCAAGGACGCCCTCGCGGATTTGAAACCGGAGCAAAAATCGTATTTTGAGGAAAATTATACGAAGTTGAAGAAGGAACTGGAAAGTTTGGACCAGGAATTCCAGCAGACGATCGATCAAGCGCCCCATAAGCAAATCATCGTCACCCATGCCGCCTACGGATATTGGGAAAAACGCTACGGCATCGAGCAGCTGAGCATCGCCGGGCTGTCGCCTTCCCAGGAACCTTCCCAAAAACAGCTTGCCCGCTTGGCGGATCAGGCGAAAAAGCTTCATATCCGCTACGTCATTTTTGAGGAAAACGTAACCCCGAAGGTGGCGGAAGTTTTGCGGAAGGAACTGAAGGCGGAAAGCCTGACCCTTCACAACCTGGAAACGATCACGGAAGAAGAACGGAAAGCGGATAAGGACTACTTCGCCTTGATGAGGGAAAACTTGCAAACTTTGAAAAAGGCGCTGTATGATTAATACGGAAGAGAGCCGTTACCCTGTTTTTCCCCTGACGGTCTTTTGGCGATCCACAGCCGATTTTCATCGGCTTGCAAACGTTGGAAAAAGTCGTGCAAGAAACATGCGGGGCAGAAAAAAGGAAAGCGTTTGTCGAAGGGGATGATTTCATGTTTGCAAATCGGACGGTCGTTGTCACCGGAGGCGCGCAGGGCATCGGAAAGGGGATTGCCCTTGCCTTCGCGAGAGAAAAGGGCAGGGTGGTGATCGCCGATCTCAATCAGGAGGCGGGATCCGCCCTGGAAAGGGAAATGAAGGATCAGGGGCTGGAGGCGTTTTTCGTCCGGACGGACGTGCGGGAAGAAGCCGATGTGATCCGCTTGATGGAGAGGGCGGCGGGAAAATACGGCCGGATCGATGTCCTCATCAATAATGCGGGCATATCCGTCTTCAAACCCTTTTTCGAATTGACGGTGGAAGAGTGGGACAACGTATTGAATACGAACTTGCGCAGCGCTTTTTTATGCACCCGGGAAGCGGCCAAATATATGAAGAAGGGAGGGGGAGCCGTCATCAACATCGCCTCCACCAGGGCGTTCATGTCCGAGGCGAATACGGAAAGCTATTCGGCGTCAAAGGGCGGCATCATCGCATTAACCCATGCGATGGCGGCATCTTTGAGCCCGTACCGGATCCGCGTGAACGCCGTCAGCCCCGGCTGGATCCATACGGGAGACGAAGGCGAACTGCGGGACATCGATCATAAACAGCATTGGTCCGGCCGCGTCGGAAGACCGGAAGATATCGCCAGGGCCTGCTTGTTTTTGGCCGACGGCAGAAATGATTTTATAACGGGACAAAATTTGATCGTTGACGGCGGCATGACAAGAAAAATGATTTATGCGGAATAGGGATCTTTTTTTCCTTTCGCCGCGTCTTTGACGGGATCGCCGCGAAGGGGAAAAGATGGATATTCCTCCATTGTTCATTTCATTTGGAAAGCCCTTATTCATAAAGGGGGCGGGGCGATCGATGCTCCGTCGTCTTTTTTCTTTATGAAGGCCTTAAATGGATGGCAGCGGGGCGGGAAGATCGCCGGACCGTTGATCTTTATTTCTTCAAGAAGTTTCATTTCAAGGGAAAAGAAAAAGGAGGGCGCCAAGGGAACATGGCTTGGCCCTCCTTTTTTTGCATGGCGGCCGATCACAGCGCAAGAAAACCCGGCGGGGCGGGAGGCGTTCCCTTTCGGGGGCCGCTCCCTTTTTATCCAGCCTCTCTTCGCTTATTGGAGATCTGCCGGTGTGACCGCATCGGTCAATTCCCTGTTCAGTTCTTCCGTGTAGGCCGCTTGCTCCTTTTCGGACCATCCGAAGTATTGGCCCATGAAGCGGATCACTTCCTCCTTCCAGGTACGGACCCAGTTGATGTTGAAATAGAGGGCCCCCGTCCTGCGGATGAAGAAGTCCACCGGTTTTACCGTCATTTCGTGTTCGATGGCGTACATCAGCTGGGCATATACCGGACGCGGAAGGGCTGTTTCGCCGCTTTCCTCATATTGTTTTCCGTAGCGGAACAATCGGTCCACGTTGGCTCCGTACCTGTGGGCGAGCCGACCGCCTTCCTCCCGGGAAAATCCGTAATTTTGCCCCTCTTCCGCCTTTTTTGCGATAAAGGCGTTCAGATTCGCCGATCCGCCCACGTCGCCTCCGGAAATCGGGTAATGCTTCGTTTGGCAAGGCCTGAAGCTCTTTCCCGTCTCATTTTCAAGCCGTTTGGCGACAAGGTTGACCACATTTTCCGCCATTTTCCGGTAACCGGTAAGTTTTCCTCCGGCGATGGTAATCAGCCCGCTTTCGCTTTCCCAGATTTCGTCTTTCCGGGAGATTTCGCCCGGATCTTTTCCTTCTTCATAGATCAGCGGACGGACCCCGGCCCAGCTGGATTCCACGTCTTTTTCGGTCACATCCACTTCCGGGAACATGAAACGGACGGCCCGGATTAAATAATCCCGGTCCTCTTTCAACATCTTCGGGTTGATCGGGCGTTCGTTGTAGAAAGTGTCCGTCGTACCCACGTAAGTTTTCCCGTCCCGTGGAATGGCAAAGACCATCCTTCCGTCGGGGGTGTCAAAATAAACCGATTGCCGGAGGGGGAATTTCCTTTGATCGAAAACGAGGTGGATGCCTTTTGATAATTGCAGCCGCTTATTGTTTTTGGAATAATCCTTGTCCCGCACTTCATCCACCCATGGTCCCGCGGCATTGACCACCTTTTTTGCCCGAATCTCCGCCGTTTCCCCGCTGATCATGTCTTTGACCCGGGCGCCGGCGGCCTTTTTGTTTGCGTAAAGGAATTCTTCCGCCTTGACGTAGTTGATGATATCGGCTCCCGCAGCCGCGGCGGCTTTCATGACTTCGATCGTCAGGCGGGCGTCGTCCGTCCGGTATTCCACATAGTAACCGCCGCCGATCAGCCCGTCTTTTTTCAACAGCGGTTCCTTGTTCAAGGTTTCTTCCCTGGAAAGCATCCTTTTCCGTTCCGATTTTTTGACCCCGGCCAAAAAGTCGTAAATGGTCAGTCCGATGGCGGTCGTAAATTTGCCGAAGGTCCCTTCTTTGTACAGGGGAAGCAGCATCTTCTCGGGGGTGGTGACATGGGGGCCGTTTTCATAAACGATGGCCCGTTCCTTTCCGACCTCGGCGACGAGCCCGACTTGAAATTGTTTTAAATAGCGCAGGCCGCCGTGGACGAGTTTCGTGGAACGGCTGGAAGTTCCGGCGGCGAAATCCTGCATTTCCACGAGGGCGGTTTTCATCCCGCGGAGGGCCGCATCGAGGGCGATCCCCGCTCCGGTGATCCCTCCTCCGATGATGAGCAAATCATATTCTTCCTCACCCAAACGCTTAAAGATGTCTTTTCTTTTCGCTGCGGAAAAATTATCCGGCATTTCAGTCATCCTCCTTTATTACCTTTTTTAACGTGGCATTAGAAAAAAAGAGACCTGGACATGCATTATAGAAGCATGCTCTATAATGCAGCCTGGTCTCTCCGATTCTCCTGCCGAATATTAACTTACCTTTATTATAACATAAGTTGCGGCCGATTGGAAAGGAACGGGTTTTCGTTCCTGAGCCGGAACGGTTTCCGGCAACGGGCGGCCCGGTTTCAACCGGCCGCGGGATAGGGCGCTAACCGCGACGGATGAAAACCGCATCCCCGATGTCCGCGGAAGGGCGATTTTCCCTGTTTCCGCCGGAAGTTTTTTTCCATCTGCGATGGCCGTCAAGGGGAGCGGCATCCGGCGCCCGGCAAGAGGCGGCATGGCCTTCCGTTCCGCCTCCCGCGGGCAGGAAAGGGCGGCGGGCAACCGGCTCAACCGGCCGCCGCCCGCCGGAGGCAAGGTCATTTGAATGCCCTTGCCGCTTGGACCGCCTTTTTCCATCCTTCATACAGCCTGTTCCGCTCGTTTTCATCCATTTGCGGCTTAAAGGTTTTATCGATGGCCCATTGATTGGCGATTTCTTCCTGGCTTTCCCAATATCCGACGGCGAGGCCGGCCAAATAGGCGGCACCCAATGCGGTCGTTTCGTTGATGATCGGGCGGTCGACGGGCACGTTCAGGATATCGCTTTGGAACTGCATGAGGAAATCGTTTTTCACCGCTCCGCCGTCGACACGCAGCGCTTTCAGGGCGATTCCCGAATCGGCTTCCATGGCGGCGAGGACATCCTTCGTTTGATAGGCCAAGGATTCCAAGGTCGCCCGGATGAAGTGTTCCTTCGTCGTGCCCCGGGTCAGGCCGAAGACGGCACCGCGGACGTCGCTGTCCCAATAGGGCGTGCCCAATCCGACGAAGGCGGGGACCATATAAACGCCGTCCGTGGAGGGGACCCGTTTCGCATATTCTTCCGAATCCTTCGCTTCCTTAAACATCCGGAGCCCGTCGCGCAGCCATTGGATGGCGGAACCGGCGACGAAGATGCTTCCTTCCAAGGCGTATTCCACTTTCCCGTTCAGGCCCCAGGCGATGGTGGTCAAAAGGCCGTGGTTGGATTTGACCGCTTTTTCCCCGGTGTGCATCAGCATGAAGCATCCGGTGCCGTAAGTGTTTTTCGCCATTCCTTCCTGGAAGCAGGCCTGGCCGAAAAGGGCGGCTTGCTGGTCGCCGGCGATCCCGGCGATCGGGATTTCTTGGCCGAAGAAATGGTGCGGAATCGTATGGGCGTAAATTTCCGAGGAGGAACGGACTTCCGGAAGCATGCTTTTCGGCACGCCGAGGATGTCCAGCAGCTCATCGTCCCATTTGAGCTGATAAATGTTGTACATCAATGTCCGGGAAGCGTTGGAATAGTCGGTGATGTGGGCCCGGCCGCCGGAAAGTTTCCAAACCAGCCAAGTATCGATCGTGCCGAACAGAAGTTTCCCTTGTTCCGCTTTTTCCCTGGCCCCTTCCACATTGTCCAAAATCCATTTCACTTTGGTTCCGGAAAAGTAGGCGTCGATGAGAAGGCCGGTCCTTTCGCGGAACAGGTCATTGTAGCCTTTTTCCTTCAATTCTTCGCAAATGTCGGCGGTTTGCCGGGATTGCCAAACGATGGCGTTGTATACGGGCTGGCCGGTTTCCTTGTCCCAAACGACCGTCGTTTCCCGCTGGTTCGTGATCCCGATGCCCGCTACCTGCTCCGGTTTGACATCGGCTTCCGCGAGGACGGTCGCAATGACGGCCAAAACCGATCCCCAGATTTCATTGGCATTATGTTCGACCCAGCCGGGATTGGGGAAGATTTGCGTAAACTCCTTTTGGGCGGTGTGGACGATCTCCCCCTTTTTGTTGAACAGGATTGCCCTGGAACTGGTGGTTCCTTGGTCGATGGCTAAAATGTATTTTTCCATTTGCGCACACTCTCCTTTTCTATGATTATTCTTCGATCTGATCTTTGGTTGCGAGCGCCAGGAAAGCGATGATCAGCGTCACCGCGAGCAACAGCCAGAACAGCCAGTTGATTTCGCCGGTGAACAATGCCTTGTAGGTCAATCCGCCCAACGCGCCGCCGATCAGCGGACCCACGACGGGGATCCAGGAATATCCCCAATCGGAGCTGCCTTTGCCGGGAATCGGCAAGATGAAGTGGGCGATCCGCGGTCCCAAATCACGGGCCGGGTTGATGGCGTAACCGGTGGTACCCCCGAGAGCCATACCGATGGCGACGATGAGCAGGCCGACGACCACCGGATTCAAGCCTTCCGTGAATTCATTGGCCCCGATAAACAGGATCCCGAAGACCAGCAGGAACGTTCCGATCACTTCGCTCAAAAGGTTCGAATAGGTGTGTTTGATGGCCGGTCCGGTCGAAAATACGCCCAGTTTCGCTCCGGTGTCATTTGTAGCTTTAAAATGGGGCAAATAGTGGAAAAAGACGATCGTCGCGCCGATGATGGCACCGAGCATTTGGGCGGCGATATAGGGGACCACGTCCTTCCACGGGAAATCCCCCGTCAATGCAAGGGCGAGCGTCAGGGCGGGATTCAGATGGGCGCCGCTGATTCGTCCGACGGCGAAAACACCGAAAGTGACCGCAAGTCCCCAGGCGAAGGTGATGACGACCCAGCCGGCGCCGTTGGATTTGGTCTTATTCAGGGTGACGCCGGCGACGACCCCGCATCCGATAAGAATGAGTACGGCTGTTCCAATCAGTTCTCCCAAAAAAGCAGACATAAAATCTCTCCTCCCCAAAATTTGAATTTATTGGCCTGATTCAGGATCAGATAAGGGATAAAGCCATGAAAAGAACGGAAAAAAATCACACAGAAATATCCTGGACAACAGGCAATCTGTGTGATTCTCCGAATCTCCTCACGAGTATTAACTTACCTTTAGAATAACAAGGGATGAAAGCGGTGTCAATGAGAAAGTGAAACTTTTTTGAACGATTTCAGCGGGCTTTTTCAAAATAATCCCACAGTTCCCGCTTGGAGGTCGTTACGGCATCAGCCCCCGACTCAATGGCCCGTTTCACTTCCTCAGGAGTTCGGATCAGACCGCCTGCCAATATTTTAATATTCGTTTTTTCCTTCACTTCCTTGATCATCCACGGCATCGTCCCGGGCAGGACCTCAATGTAATCGGGCCGCGTCTTTTCGATGAGCCGGTAGCTTTGGCCCAGGGCGTGGGAATCGATTAAAAACATCCTTTGGATGGAAAGGACGCCCCGCTGTTTCGCCTTCAGGATCACGTTCGCTTTCGTCGAGATCAGCCCGAAAGGGTTGAATTCCTGGCAGATGTATTCCGTGCCGTAGTCGTCGTTTTTCAAGCCGTGGATCAGATCGACATGGAAGATCATTTTTTTGCCGTGTCTTTCAGCCATTTTGGAAATATGCTTTAATTGGGCGATGTGCACTTCCAACAGAATGCCGATCTCATAGTCGCTTTCGAGAAATTTTTCAAAGTCTTTCATCGTCGGCGAAGCAGGGATCAGGAATTGCTTCATGGAAACACCCCTTTGATGGCGGCGGGATCCGGATCTCAAAAAGGGCCCACTTCGGAGCCCGTGGCGAGGATCCGGAATCCCGCCGGATGTGCGGAAAGTCCCGGGAAGTGCAGAGGGAATCCCTTTAGCCGTTTTGCTCCTGCAAAAATTTTACCACAAAATCCAGCGCCTCTTTTTCATCGTCCCCGTCGGCGACCACCGTAATGAGGTCGCCTTCCCGGACGGCGGCGCTCATTAAATTGAAAATGCTTTTCGCTTCAATTTTCCGGTCGTTTTTCACGAGGAATACATCGCTATGATATCGGCTCAACAGTTTGACGAATTGGGCGGCCGGCCGGGCGTGGAGGCCGTCTTTCAGCTTTACTTGGATCTGTTTTTCGACCATTTTTTCAACTCCCGTTCGGTAGTTAATCGTTCATTTTTTTCAGATTTCTCGCCCGCTCAGAGGATTGGACGACTTCCTCCAGAGAGCTTCCCATCCCGGCTTCGACAACCGCGGCATAAGCGCCTTCGACGAGGGGGGCGTCGGCGATGCGTACGGCTTTGTCTTCGCCGAGCATTTCCAAAGCCAGCTCGGCATTGATGAGGGCGCTGCCCAAGTCGAACAGGATGACCACCCCTTTTTCCGAGTAAACCGATTCAATCGCTTCCTTGATGGCCAGGGCATTCGTGCCGATTTCCCCGTCCGCGCCCCCGGCGGCGGCCACTTTTACGTCCGGCTGCACCTGGTTCAGGATCTTCTTTAACCCTTCGGCGACTTCTTTGCTGTGGGAAATCAAGACGAGGCTTACGTATTCCATCAGGCGGATTCCCCTTCGCCGATCACTTCGGCCAAAGTAGAAAACAGGAGATAGGAGGATGCCGCCCCGGGATCGATATGGCCGATGGAACGTTTTCCCAGATAGGCGGCCCGCCCCTTTTTCGCCTCCAATTCTTTTGTTCCTTCCATCTTTTCTTTGGCGACGGACGCCAACTCTTCGCCGTTCAACGGTCCTTCCCCGGCCATATAGGCGACGGCGGGCTCCCACACGTCGATCATGGTTTTATCGCCGGGCTGGGCTTTTCCCCGCATTTTCAGTCCTTCCAAGGCATCCCTGAACCCTTTTGCCAAGGCTTCCCGATCGATTTCCTTTTGCCCCTTCCAGGCCATGGAAAGCTTCATGAAGGCGGTGCCGTACAGCGGGCCGGAAGCCCCGCCGACTTTGCCGATCAAGGTCATGGCGACATCTTTGCACAAGGCGCCGAGATCCTGGTAGGAATTGGCGGAAATCGCGTTGGCCGCCTCCTGGAATCCCCGGGCCAGATTGATGCCGTGGTCGCCGTCGCCGATCGCCTGATCAAGGTCGGTCAAATACTGTTTCTGTTCCTGGATTTTCCCGTTCAAGCGGTGGATCCACCGTGCTGCCTTTTCCACATCCAGTACCATGCGAACATCTCCTCAATCGTTGATTTCTCGCCGTTTTCCGGATCGTTTACCGTTTGAAAGCGATGGCGTCGCTTTCCGCGTCCAACAGTTCCGTCAGCTGTTCGTCCAATTTTAATAAGGTGACGGAGCAGCCGGCCATTTCCAAGGATGTCATGTAATTGCCGACAAAGGTGTCATGGACCTCGATGTTTTTCCCTTTTAAAATTTCCGCCACTTTCCGGTTGATGATATACAGTTCCATAAGCGGCGTGCCGCCGAGGCCGTTGATCATGACCGCCACTTTGTCCTTTTCGCCGAGCTGCAGATCATCCAAGATCTTGTCCGTCAATGTCTGGGCGATTTCGTCGGCCGGACGGATCTCCGTTTTTTCGATTCCCGGTTCGCCGTGGATGCCCATGCCGATCTCCATTTCCTTTTCGCCCAGTTCAAAACCCGGTTTGCCGGCTGCGGGTACGATGCAGGGCGTCAGGGCCATCCCCATCGAACGGACGTTTTCGATCACTTTCTTGGCGGCCGCTTCCACTTCCTCCAGGGAAGCTCCTCTTTCCGCCATGGCGCCGGCGATTTTATGGACGAAGACGGTGCCGGCGATTCCTCTCCGTCCGGTCGTGTAGGTGCTGTTTTCCACCGCGACGTCGTCATTCACGACGACCTTGGCCACCTTGATGCCTTCCGCTTCCGCCATTTCCGCGGCCATTTCGAAATTCATGATATCGCCGGTATAGTTTTTGATGATCAATAGCACCCCTTTTCCGCTGTCGACGGCCTTGATGGCTTCATAAACCTGATCGGGGGTGGGGGAAGTGAACACTTCGCCGCATACGGCGGCATCCAACATGCCTTTTCCCAAATAGCCGGCGTGGGACGGTTCATGGCCGCTTCCGCCGCCGCTTACCAGCCCCACTTTTCCCTGGACGGGGGCGTCCTTCCTGACCAGCACCGTCGTTCCCGGCAGGCGCCGAATCCGATTGGGGTAGGCGGCAACCATTCCTTCAATCATTTCTTCAACGACTCGATCGGGATTGTTGATCAATTTTTTCATGAGCCAACCTCCTCATTGCTATTTTTATGACGGATTGCTGCAAGAAATCAATCTTTTGAAAAGTTCGTTCCGGTCCCCGCGGATTTTCGGCCGCGCGGGCCTTCGGCTGAAAGATGAACTTCCCCTATGGACCCCAATCGACCTCCTTTCGTTCACGGTTTGTTAACCGCTTTCACCAAAACTTTATAATGCAAAAACTGTGCCAACAGGAAAAACACCGAAAAATGTATGCGCTTCCAACCGGATCGAAAAAAATTTGATAAATTTTATCAATCTCCTTGATATTTTTTACCAACCAGATGTTCCAGTTTGTATTTCCGGATTTTGCTGGCCGCGGTCTTATGGGTGATGCCCAAGGATTTGGCCAATTGATTGAAACTCGGATAAAACTGGCAGGCGTAGGCGAAAATTTGTTTTTCGTATTCGTGAAGCGGCTTGTCCTTGCTGAGAACGATCGTCTCTTCCTGCCCCTTGGAAGAATCCGGCGCGTGGGGATTCGAGATGTAATGGGGCAGATCTTTGCACAGGAGATAGTCCCCGTCGGCCAAGTTGAAGAGGCGCTCCATGATGTTTTGCAGTTCCCGGATGTTCCCGGGCCAATGGTAATTGCACAGGGCTTCGATGAAACCTTTTTCATAGCCTTTGATATTTTTTCCCAGCCGCGCGTTCAATTCCACCCGGAAGGCTTCGACGAGGAGGGGAATGTCCTCCTTTCTCGCCCGCAAAGGGGGGAGATGGATCGGCACCACGTTCAGCCGGTAGTACAGATCCTCGCGGAAGGTCCCTTCCTCCACCATCTTCGCCAGATCCCGGTTGGTGGCGGCGATCACCCGCACATCGAGGTGGATCGTGGAAAATCCGCCGATGCGGACGATTTCCTTCTCTTGCAGGACGCGCAAAAGCTTCCCTTGCAATTCCAAATTTAAGTCGCCGATCTCATCGAGGAAGATCGTTCCCTTGTCGGCCAGTTCGAATTTTCCCCGATGGGTTTTGTACGCGCCCGTAAAGGCGCCCTTTTCGTAGCCGAAAAGTTCGCTTTCCATCAATTGGGGCGGGATCGCGGCGCAATTGACCCGGATGAAGGGATGGTTCTTCCGCGGGCTCGCTTCATGGATCGCCCGGGCGACGAGCTCCTTCCCCGTGCCGCTTTCGCCCGTGATGAGGACGGTGGAATGGGTTTTCGCCACTTTGTCGGCGATGGTCAGGGCGTCTTTCAAAGTTTCGCTGTTGCCGATGATTTTATGGAAGGCGGAGCTCAATCCCTTATGTTTCGATAATTCCTGTTCCAGGTATCTCGTCCGCTGTTCCATGATGTCGATTTTTTCCAGCAGCTGTTTCACGTCATCCAGCGGGGTCATCGTCGCCACCGTGCCGCGGATTTCCTTTTCCACGATGACCGGATTCACCTTTGTGATAAAGGACTGTCCCTTGTGTTTCGTGACCTTCATAAACGGATTCCGGCGACGGATGAGGTCTTCCCAGCCGGTTTTGCCGATGATTTCCCGGATGTTCCTTTTTCCTTCCCGCTTCTTGAGAAGCTTGTCCATGCCTTCGTTGCTGAAAATGAAATCCCCCTTTTCATCGGTCAGGCCGATCAGGTCGGTGACCGACTGCAAGACCAGGTTCAATTTTTCCTGCAGTTCCTTGACTTCATTCAGCTCCTTGCTGATCTTTTCGATGCTGGAGATATCCTGGAAGATGGCGACGGCGCCGATGATCTGATCGTTTAATAGGATCGGCGAGCGGGTGGTGATGACGGTGTAGTGGTTGATCTGCTGTTTTTCCGTGATTTCCGTCTTTCCCGTCTGCAGGATTTTATGCAAGCAGGAATGGGGGATGACTTCGTCGGCCCGGCGGTTCAAAATATCCTGGGGTTCTTTTTCCAGCAGTTCGGCCGCCGCTTTATTCACGTAGATGATAACGTTTTCTTTGTTGACGACGATAATGCCGTTCGGGATGGAAGAGACGGCTTCATGGAGGGTGACCGAGTTCTCCATCAAAAGGCGGTCCGTTTCCGTTTGCCGGGTATCCTCCGAAGCGGCTTGGTTAAAAAAGGCTTGGATTTGCTCGACGGTTTTTCGGTCGGTATTTTCGTCCAAAACGAGGGTAAATTCGTCGCCCTGCTTTATTTTCAGGGCCACCAGCGACAGCAGGTTGTTCGCCTGGACTTTCTTGCCGTTATAAATCACATAGGTGCGCTGAAGTTTTTCCTTATCGGGAATGAGGCTTTGCAGAAAGGAGATGAACGCGGCTCCCATGCGGATATGGAGGCCGTTTTTTCTGTTGATTTTCAGACGGATTTCCATTGGAAAGGAACCTCCCCAATTTCCATTTTAAAGCATTTCATCGGGTTTTGGTTGGTTTTTTTTCGTAAAAGGAAAGGGGAGAGGGGAAAAAAGGCAAAAAAAAATCGGGATGACAGGATTTGAACCTGCGACCCCTAGCACCCCATGCTAGTGCTCTACCAAGCTGAGCTACATCCCGGTATTCGGACTTGTTTTATTGAATGCCCAAGCGGTCTCATGGGCTACAAAACATATTATAATGGATAGCCGTCCGATTGACAACGGTAAGATGCGGAAAGAACCGATATCGAAAAATTGGCTTATTTTAAAAATTTATTGGAAATCGAAATTCCATGGACAAAGGATGCCGGCCGGCCGCGTTCATGAACATTTTCTTTGCGGCGGCTGCGGATGACGGATATTTTTCTTTTTTGCCGGTGAAATGTTTCCGCGATGAACGGAAAGATTGAAAGGATGAACCGGTTAGTGGAAATGCCGGAGGATTTTGATCCGGTTGGCATGTTTGTCCCTTCGCCGTGAAAACCGGCACAAATCCGGAACGTTTTTTCGAAAATACCGGACGACCCCATGAACCTTCAGCCTGAATGTTGAGCATGCTGAACCCTATCCAAGCCGGCGGAAAAATGCCGGACATTCCTTCCGGAAAAAGGCAGATCCGCCCCTGCCGGACGAAGATCCGGCCGTGCCGGCCGATGAAAGGCAGGGTGGGGCAACCGCGGGGAATGAAACGGGCGTCCCGGCGTTTCCACGGGAGGAAAATGATGGTTTTTTAAAGAATTCGGCCCTTCCGGTGATCCTTTCCGAATCCCGCGGGAAAAGGGTGTCCGGGTGAGCGGACGGGCGATTCCCTCTCCCAGGTCCCGAAGAAATTTCCTTATTCACGTTGAAAATAAGCCAACTTTATTGGCGGCGGATGGAAGCGATTGGTATACTATTAGTAAAAGGTTCGTTCGTCCTTTTTGCGCTGTTGAACGGAAACCGGCCCCTCGGCAAAATTTTTCCCGGTCAGGAAGCAGATGGTGCCTGGCAGAAGCTTATATGGAGGGATTCAAGTTGAAATACCGACATCCGGACGACGGATTGGCGTTGCATACCGATTATTATCAAATCAACATGGCCCAGGCTTATTGGGAAGACAATATCCACGAAAAAAAGGCGGTATTTGAAGTATTCTTCCGCAAACTTCCCTTCGGCAACGGCTACGCCGTTTTTGCCGGATTGGAGCGGGTCGTCCAATATTTGGAAAACTTCAGGTTTACGGAAAGCGATATTGAATATTTGCGGGAACTGGGGGAATTCAGCGAGGGATTTTTAAATTATTTAAAAGGCCTCCGCTTTACCGGGACGGTCCGGTCGATGCGGGAAGGGGAGATCGTTTTTGCGGGCGAACCGATCATGCGGATCGAAGCGCCCCTCATCCAAGCCCAGATCATCGAAACCGCCATATTGAACATCATCAATTATCAAACCTTGATCGCGACGAAGGCGTCCAGGATCAAGCAGGTCATCGGCGATGAACTGGCGATGGAATTCGGAACCCGGAGGGCCCAGGAGCTGGATGCGGCGATTTGGGGGACGCGGGCGGCCTATATCGGCGGCTTTGAAGCCACATCCAACGTCCGCGCGGGGAAACTGTTCGGCATTCCCGTGGCGGGCACCCACTCCCATTCCATGGTACAAGCGTATCGGGACGAATACGAAGCCTTCCGCAGCTACGCTTTGCGCAACAAAAACTGCGTTTTCCTCGTGGATACTTACGATACGCTGAAGTCCGGCATTCCGAACGCGATCCGGGTGGCCAAGGAATTTGGCGATAAAATCAATTTTGTCGGGATCCGGCTGGACAGCGGGGATTTGGCCTACCTGTCGAAGGAAGCCAGGAAAATGCTGGATGAAGCGGGATTCCATAAAACGAAAATTTATGCTTCCAGCGACTTGGATGAATATACGATTCTCCATTTGAAATCGCAAGGGGCGAAGATCGATGCTTGGGGTATCGGGACAAAATTGATCACCGCTTACGACCAGCCCGCCTTGGGCGCGGTATACAAAATGGCGGCCATCGAAGAGGACGGGAAATTCGTGGACACGATCAAGATTTCCAGCAATCCGGAGAAGGTCACCACCCCGGGATTGAAAAAGGTCTACCGCATCATCAGCAAAACGACGAAAAAAGCGGTCGGGGATTACATCGCCATGGAATGGGAGCGGCCGGAAAAGGAAAAAACCTTGAAACTGTTCCATCCGACCCACACGTATATTTGCACGTACGTGAGCAATTTTGAAATTTACGATTTGCATCATGAGATCTTTAAAGACGGCAAGCTCGTTTATTCCCTTCCGCCCTTGAAGGAAATCCAAAATTTCGTGAAATCCAATTTGCAAATGTTCTGGGAAGAATACAAACGGTCCCTGAATCCGGAACATTATCCCGTCGATTTGAGCCAAGCCTGTTGGGATAACCGGATGAACAATATCAAAAAAATTAAACAGCAATTTTCCTGATCGGTCGGACGGAGTCATCTCCGCTGATGGCGGAAGGACCGTTCCTTCCGCCGGCGATCCGCCCATTAGGAATCCGAAAAGGAAAGGGAGGCGGCGTTAAGCCCCCTTTCTTTTTTGCCGGTTGGCGGATGACGGACCAAAATTTTCACGGGACCCCCCTTGAAAGGAGCCCCGAGCAAAATCCCTCTCCACCCTTTAAAAAAGAGCCGGTCAAGGTTGGTGTATTTTTGCTCCCGCCGCCATTCGGACAAGACGGCGTTGGGAAGATTCGGAAAAATAAACGGAAAAGGGGCGCCAAAGAGGGCCGGGCCTCCGGCCGGCGAATTTCACCGTTCCGCCTGCCCTGCCTTTTTGCGCATATATTCCTGCAGATCGTCCTGGACGCTCGTTTCCGCCATCGGCACACGGCTGCGGTAAGCCGCCCGGATGATCATGTGCGATGCCACGGGGGATGTCAAAAATACAAAAAAGATGCCCAAAATGAGCCGGATGGAGAAATAGCCTTCCGAAATGAGGAAATACAGGAGCGTGCCGGTCAACGTGCAGAGTACGCCCAATGTCGCACTCTTGGACGCCGCATGGGACCGGGTGTACACGTCCGGCAGGCGGGTGAGCCCGATGGCGCCGATGAGGCTCATCGAAACCCCGAACAAGATGAAGAGGGCGGCGATCACTTCAGCGCTTCCTCTCAATGACGACACCCCTTTCCACAAATCGGGCAAAGGCGATCGTCCCGATGAAAGAAAGGATGCCGACAAGCAGGATCAAATCCAAAAAGGCGTGGGTGTGCAGCAGCACGGATAATACGGCGGACCCGGCGATGAGATTGATCCCGATGGCGTCCAGCGCCAGCACCCGGTCGGCGCCCGAAGGCCCTTTGACCGCCCGGTAAATATTCAGCAAAATCGCGATGGACAACAGACTTAGCGCCACGATCATCAGTACTTCAAACATTATAAACGCGTCACATCCTTTATCGCCTTTTCGAAAACTTTTTGCGAACGGAGCACCGCATCCCGCGATTCCGGGATATCCATGGCATGGATGTATAAGGCCCTGCTGTCCGGCGTGATTTCCATGACGACCGAACCCGGGGTCAGCGTGATCAGCATGGCCAAAAGGGTCACCTCGATATCGCTGTCCAAATCCGTCTCGAGGCGAAAAATCCCGGGTTTGACATTGATGTTTGGCCTTAGCACCTGCCGCATGACAAGAAAACTGGATGAGATGAGCTCGACGATGAAAATCGCGAGGAGTTTCACGGTCCTTGCGATCATGATGATGTAAAAGGGCTTTTTAAAAAACCGGCGGATGAAAAACAGGATGAAGATCCCGACCAAATAGCCGCCGAAAAAGGAAAGAAAGCTCCAAGAATCGTGCAAGAACATCCACAGGGCGGCAATCAGCAGATTGATCAATACCTGGCCCGGCATCAAGATCCCCCCTTTTTCTTATTCCTTTCCTTATGGCTCGCCTCCCATCAGGGGACAGGATTTCCGGCAAACACCGCATCGATATACAAATCGGGGTTCAAAAGGCCCTTGGCCGCCATTTCCGCATAGGGGAAAAACCATTCCGCCCCGGCCCCGAGGATGACCGTGAAGGCGGCGAAGGCGACGATCGGCAGCATGAGCCCCTTCGTCGTCCCTTTTTCTTCTTCTTTGCTCAGGACGGTTTCCCCCCAGAAGGCGTTCATAAAAATTTTCAGGACGGAATACAGGATCATCATGCTGGCGAACAGTCCGATTCCCCCGAGCCAATAGCTGCCGGATTCGAATGTTCCGGCGATGATGTACACTTTGCCGAGGAAGCCGCTCAAAGGCGGGATGCCGGCAAGGGCCATTGCTGCCGTGAAAAAGATCCAGCCCAAAACGGGGTGGGTGCGGATCAGGCCGCTCATGTTTTTCAGATCGGACGTCCCCGTCAAATGAATCATGGTTCCTCCGATCAGAAAGACGAGGGCTTTGCTGATCATGTCATGGATGAGGTAATAGACGGAACCGGCGAGGCCTTCGAGGGAGAAAGCGGCCAGACCGGCCAGGATGAAGCCTGCGCCGATAATGACGTTGTAGGTCAATATTTTCTTGATGTCCCAATATCCGCTGGCGCCCAAGCCGCCCAACAGCATCGTCAGGGCGGCGAGGATGCCGATGGCCATATGGGTGATTTGCGGATGATGGACGAAGACGAGGGTAAAGATCCGGATGATGGCGTAAATGCCCACCTTCGTCAACAGGGCCGCAAAAAGCGCGGCGGCCGCTGCGGGCGGCGCGCTGTATGCGCCGGGCAGCCAGTAGAAGAGAAACAGACCGGCCTTAATGGCCAAAACCATGAGGAGCAACAGGGCGGCGGCCGTGAGAAGACCGTCCTGCCCCGCTTCCTCCACCCGCAAAGAAAGATGGGCGAGGTTCAAAGTCCCCGCCATCGAATAAAGATAGCCGATGGCGACAAGGAAGAAAGACGAGGAAATGACGTTGATGATGACGTATGTCATCGCTTCCCGGAGCTGGATCTTCGTTCCGCCGAGGGAAACCAGCACGTACGAAGCGATCAGCAGAAGTTCAAAAAATACGTATAAATTGAACAGATCGCCGGTCAAAAACGAACCGTTCACGCCTGTGATGAGAAACAGGACCAGCGGATAAAAATAATTGCTTTCCCTTTCCCTGCCGATGGTGCGGAAGGCGAACAAAAGGCAGCCGATGGCGACTATGCTCGCCGTAAGCACGAGCAAGACGCTGAACATATCGGCGACGAGGCTGATCCCGTATGGCGCCTGCCAGCCCCCGAGCTGCAGCGTCTGGATGCCCTCGGTTTCGATCCGGCGGATCAGCGCGGCTGCGGACGCGCCCGTCAGGATGAGGGCGATGACGCTGAGGGCGCGCTGAAGGAGGATATGCTGTTTGAACAAGATGAGCATCATCCCGGCGAATAACGGGATCAAGATCGGCATGATCAACAGATTATTCATCATCATTACCCCTCAAGTCATCCAAAGAATCGGTTCCGTATTTTTGGTACGTGCGGTAGCTGAGCACAAGCAGGAAAGCCGTCACCGCAAAGTTGATCACGATGGCCGTCAAAATCAGGGCCTGGGGCAAAGCATCCGCAAAGGCTGCCCCGTTTTCCGAAAGGAGCGGGGGCCGGCCTTTTTTTAGCCCGCCGGTCGCCAAAATGAGGAGGTTGACGGCGTGTCCCAACAGGGAAATCCCCAAAATCACCCGGAGCATCTGCCGGGTCAAAATCAGGTAAGTGCCGACGGCAAACAAAATTCCGACAAGTACCGCAATCAACGTTTCCATGATTTCTGATCCTCGCTAATGCTTAAAATGATATTGACGGCGGTGCCGATGACCGCCAGCGCGACGCCCGTATCGAACAGCACGGCCGATGCCAGCTCCGTTTCGCCGAAAATCGGAAGATCGACTTTTCCGAAGGTTTGCGTCAAAAACGGTTCGCCGGAAAGCATGGCGTAAGCCCCCGTCAGGATCGAGAGGATGATGCCGAAGGCGGCGACTTTTTTGAAATCGACCGGCAAGTTTTTCCGGATCGATTCGATATCGAAAGCCAGGTATAACAGGACGATCCCGCTGGAGAAGGTCAGCCCGCCGATGAAACCGCCGCCGGGATGGTGATGCCCCGACATGAACAAATAGATGGCGAAGGTGAAAATGATGATGACGGCGATTTTGGCGGCCATATGCAAGATCACGTCATTCGGTTTCATCCGCATCCCTCCCTTTCATGCCGAGCCGGACGAGGGTATAGACCCCGAGGCCGGCCGCCGTCAGCACGGAGATTTCCAGCAAGGTATCAAAACCGCGGAAATCGACGATAATGGCATTGACGATATTTTTAGCCCCGGCCAATTCATAGGAATTTTCGAAGAAGGCCGTGATCGGTTTGAACAGCTTGTGATCGAACGCCGCCAGCGTAAACAGCGTCACGACGAGGCCGACCCCGGCGGCGGTAAGGAAGTTGGTTAGCTTGAATTTCGGTTTTTCCATACGTTTTTCCAGCTGGGGCAAATGGTAAAAGCAGAGCAAAAACAGCACGGTCGTGACCGTCTCGACCACCATTTGGGTGAGCGCCAAATCCGGCGCCCGGAAAATGACGAACAAAATGACGACCATATAGCCCGCCACGCTCAAGGCGACGATGGCCGTAATGCGGTTATTCGTCATGGCGGCGGTCAGGGCGGCCAAAATGATGGAAACCACAACCACCGCATCAAACAGGCCGATCGGGGCGTCGTTGGCCAAATCCGCGCCCAAACCGCCCGAGGCCAGCAAAAAGCCGCCGACTCCCAGGATGAAAAAGAGGAAAATGTACATCAGATAATGCCGCGCCGAACCGGTCATATAGCGATCCGTCAACGTCCGGGAAAGGGATTCATATTGTTCCAGCATCCAGACATAGATGGCGTTCAATGTGAATTTTTGGGGATAATGGCGGTAAAGGGGCGACCATTTCTCCAACGTCCGATACAGCAAAACGCCAGCCAAAACCACTCCCGCGGTCATGAGCAAAGGCGGAGAGAACCCGTGCCAGGCGGAAATTTCCCCGAATCTTCCGACTGATGCGGGAACGGCGGCCAATGCCGCTGGCCGGAGGATCCATTCGGCCGGCACGTCGGGGAAGAAGAAGACAAGTACCGTGACAGCAGCCAGCAAAAGCGCCGGGATCAGCATCCCTGGCGGCGCTTCGCGGATTTTGCGTTTGAATGTTTCCGGGCGGTATTTTCCGGCAAACGTTTTAAAGACAAAAATCATACAATACACAAACGTGAACACGCTGGCCGCCAAAGCGAACGCGGGGAAGACCGCGCCGAAGGCATCCAGCCCGAAATCGGCGACGGCGCTTGTTTTCAGCGTCCCTTCAAAGAACATTTCCTTGCTCAAAAATCCGCCGAACGGCGGCAGCCCCGCCATGGAGAAGGCGCCGATGAGCGCGACGGTGAAGGTGACAGGCATCACGTTCATGAGCCCGCCGAGCCTGCGGATATCGCGCGTGCCGGTTTCATGGTCGATGATGCCGACGGTCATGAACAGGCTTCCCTTAAAGACCGAGTGGTTGAACAAATGGAAGATGCCGGCAAACATGGCTACGGCAAACGCCGAGGCGAGGGCTTCATTTTCGTACAGCCAGGCGAGGGATCCGATGCCCAAAAGGCTCATGATGAGCCCCAACTGGCTTACCGTCGAATAGGCCAACAAGGCTTTCAGATCCGCCTGTTTCACCGCGGTGATGGAACCGTACAGGAGGGTGACGATCCCTGCCCCGGATACGAGCCAAAACCAAAGGGCCGTTCCTCCAAAGACGGGCGTCAGCCGGGCAACCAAATAGAGGCCGGCTTTGACCATCGTGGCCGAATGAAGATAGGCGCTGATCGGCGTCGGCGCTTCCATCGCATCGGGGAGCCAGATGCTGAAGGGGAACTGGGCCGATTTGGCAAAGGCGCCGATAAGGATGAGCACCATTGCCGGAACGAACAGCGGATCGCCGCGGAGCTCCCCGGCCTGGGCGATGATTTCCCGGATGCTGGCCGTCCCTGAAATCATCCCCAGGATGATGAAGCCGGCCAGCATGCTAAAGCCTCCGGAAACCGTGATCAATAAGGCTTTCAGCGCGCCGGCGCGGGAAGTCTTCCGCTCATACCAGAAGGCGATCAGCAAAAACGAAGCGATGCTCGTCAATTCCCAAAACACATACAAAACGAGAAGATGGTCGGAAAAAACGACCCCGAGCATGGCCCCCATGAACAGCAGCAAATAGACATAGAAGTTGTGCAGGGCATCGCGGGTTTTGGACATATAATAAACGGAATACAGAATGACCAATGCACCCATGCCGGTAATCAACAGGCCGAACAGCAGGCTCAGCCCGTCCACCGTTGCCGTAAGGTTCATCCCCAGGGAAGGGATCCACGGCACGGTGAAGACCGGAACGCTTCCGGAGCGGACCTCCGGGAGAAACCGGAAAAGATGGACGAACAGGATGACCGGCGCCGCCAGGACAAACCAGCCGATATGGACGCGCGGGTTGAAAAGTTTATATAATATTGGTACAAGAAGGATGAACAAAAAGGGTATCCCCAGCAAAAACAGGAAAAAATGCAACAGCGACCCCTCCCGATGAATTTGAATCACGTTCCGGGGTATCCCGGGTTCGCATCATTCTGAAATTTTCTGAAAGCCAAACGGCGGCAGACCCGGCATGGAAAGACGCCGTGACCGCGCCGGAGAAGGTGAAGGGCTGCGCGCCCATGAGCCTTCCGGGCCTGCGGTTTTGGCGGGTACCGGTTTCACGGCCGACCATGCCGATTTCTTTTTACCCATTTACCCTTGCCCCCTTGTCCGGCGGGGCGCACGGAAAGCCGTCCTTCCGGAAGATCCGGCCATCCGGTTTTGGCCGGCAAAGCAGGGGAATGTATACAGAATGTGAACCATAGAAATACTTTATGTAAAATCTGTTGACTGTATGTAAAGCATGGGCTATAGTCATACATAGTTCGAAGAAGAGTATCATTTCGCTTGAAAATCGTCTTGGGGTGAAAATTTTCATGAATGAGAAAATCAGCCGGATGGATGAATGCATACTGGTATGTGTTTCTTATGGTCCGAACGGCGAACGACTGATTCGCCGCGGCTGCAAAATTGCCGATATGCTCAATTGCCCGCTGTACATTTTGACGGTGGATGCGAAACCGTTCGATGAAATGGACGCGGAAAAAACCTACTATATTGAAAAGTGGAAAAAACTTGCGGATTCATTGCTTTCCGCCGAGTTCATCCTGAGGGATAACGAGAAAAGACCGGTGGCAAAAGTGATCGCGGAAGTGGCGCGCGAAAAGCATGTCACCCAGATCATCATCGGGCAGACGGCTCAAAGCCGCTGGGAACAAATCACGAAAGGTTCGCTAATCAACGCCCTTTTAAAAGAAATCCCCTTTGTCGATCTCCATATCATTTCCGTCGGGCGGTATATCAAGGATGAAGAAGGGCAATACGATAAAGGGGTCCGCGCCTACCTCGTCAAAGAAGGAGGGCAATACCGCCTGACCTTCAACCACACGAAAGATGTCGCCTATGAAGGCATTTTTTTCAAGGAACACGGCACGGATTTCGACAATGGGATTTTCAAGTTCATGAAGGACAAGGAAACGATCCATGTATATGTGAACGACGGGATTGTCGCCGACCTGCAGGAAGCGAAAATGAATGAGCCGATATACATCAAAGATTCCCGCGAATGACCTCTTCCGTCGGGGATTGCATCATCCCGTCGTAAATTGACATGGAATTTGCGGCAAGTATGAGGGTCAGTAGGGATGTTGTCCGCATCATGCCCTCATAAATTGACATCCAACTTGACGGGTTTTTTGTCGTTTTTATCAATGCCGATATACCGCAGCGTTTCACTCGGCGAATGGTGATTGAACAAGGCCATCAGGATCGAAATGGCGACCCCTTTACGATAGGCGTGGTAACCGAAGGTTTTCCGCAGCGTATGGGTCCCGATCCGTCCGCTGATTCCGGCTTTCCTCGCCGCAAGGTTGATGATGCGGTAGGCCTGCTGCCGGGTGATCGGCCGATCGTTTTTCCGCGATTTGAACAAGTAATCGGCGGGCTTTAAACGGCATTTGCTCAAGTATTCTTCCAGCACTTCCCGTACGCGGTCGTTCAAATAGACCGCTTTGGGGGTGCCGTTTTTTTTATCTTTCAGGTAGAGAAATTCGCGGGCCTTTTCCCCGTCCCAGACATCCCCGACGGACAGCGACAGAAGATCGCTGATGGGGATGCCCGTGTTGATTCCGAAGGTAAAAAGCAACAAGTCCCTGAGGGATGACTCCCGCAAAATTTTTTTGATCTGATTGATTTTTTCGACATCCTTGATTGGGTCGACGTATTCCATGGAGGATGCCTCCAAACTAATGTTACACAATCATATGTTATCATATATTATGTAACATTGCAAACGCCAAGGTCCGGACCGTCGCGGGGACCGGATGGAAGCACGGCGGCGGAAGAGAAAAAGAGGCCCTCTTTTTTCTCGTTGATTCATTTTCTCGTACCGTCTAAAATAGAATGAAGTAGGACAATTCCGACGGAAAGGATTTTTTTATGGAGAATTGGATCACTCAGGTCATGGAGCAGTACGGGTACCTCGGAGTTTTCCTCTTGATCTGCCTTGAAAATCTTTTTCCGCCCATCCCCTCGGAAGTGATACTGACCTTCGGCGGATTTATGACGGCCGTATCGCAATTATCCTTTTTCGGGGTCCTCATCTCCGCCACCTTGGGCTCCCTCGCGGGCGCCGTCCTGTTATACGGCATCGGTTTGCTTTTGGAAGTGAACCGGCTGGAAAATTTTGTGGACCGCTACGAAAAAATTCTCCGCATTTCCAAGACGGATTTGCGCAGGGCGGGCCGCTGGTTCGAAAAATACGGCTATTGGACCGTATTCTTTTGCCGGATGGTGCCGGTATTGCGAAGCGTGATCTCGATACCCGCCGGAATGACGAAGATGCATTTCGGGCTGTTTTTGCTTTTTACAACGGCCGGCACGCTCATCTGGAACGCCCTGTTGGTCGGATTGGGCGCAAAGCTGGGCGAAAATTGGGAACGGATCGTCCATTATATGGATATTTACTCCAACTTCGTTTATGCGGTCATCATCATCGCCGCCGTCCTTTTCCTTATTTATCTTTTCCGCAGGAAGAGGCGGTGAGAGGCGGCCGGTTCATAGGAATAGCGATGCCTTCCTCTTCGTTTTTCCGGCCGAACGCGGATTTCGGGCATCACATCCAAAAAATGCAGCAATCATGCGGGATAAAGGGGTAATGACATGGATTTTTGGACATTGTTGAAAGCGGTCATTCTCGGGCTGGTTGAAGGGGTGACGGAGTTCGCCCCCATTTCGTCGACGGGGCATATGATCATCGTCGATGATATGTGGTTAAAATCGGAAAAATTTTTAACCCCCTATGTGGCCAATACGTTCAAAGTGGTGATCCAGCTCGGATCCATTCTGGCGGTCGTCATCCTGTTCAAAGACCGCTTCCTTGAATTATTGTCGTTGAAAAGGGACAGCTACCGGATCGGGGAATTCCCGAGTCGGCGCTTAAAACTTTCCCACGTCCTCGTCGGGCTGCTTCCCGCGGGGGTATTGGGCGTATTGTTCGAAGACATCATCGATCAATATCTGTTTAAAACGGAATATGTTTTGATCAGTTTGGTCGCCGGCGCTTTCCTCATGATGGCGGCGGATTGGCGCAGCAAAAGGAATCCGGGCCGCCAATCCGTCGACGAGATCTCCTATAGGCAGGCCTTTATCATCGGCCTGTTCCAATGCCTTTCCTTATGGCCGGGCTTTTCCCGGTCGGGGGCGACGATTTCCGGCGGGGTTTTCCTCGGGCTGAGCCACCGGGCCGCGGCGGATTTTGCCTTTATTATGGCCGTTCCCATCATGGCCGGGGCCAGTTTCCTTTCCCTCTTAAAAAACTGGCAGTATTTCCGTCCGGAGGTCTGGCCCTTTTTTGCGGCGGGTTTCATCAGCGCCTTTGTTTTCGCTTTTCTTTCCATACGGTTCTTTTTGCGCTTGATCGATAAAATCAAATTGTTCCCCTTCGCCATTTACCGGATCCTTTTGGCGGCCCTCATCCTTTGTTTTCTTTGGCTGAACCGGTAATCTGAAGGTCCGACCCCCTTCGTCCGGACCGTTCTTCCATCTTGAGGAATCTCCGAAAACTGGCCGTCCGGGTTCGGGAAAGGACCGCCCGGCCGCGCATCCAAGCGGCGAAGGGGCGGAAACGGGGGTGATTCCGTGAAAAAGTTCCGTCTCCCCATCGTTTTGGCAGCCGGATTGCTGCTTGCTTCCGCTGCCGCGATTTTCGCCTTGCCCAAGTGGGATTCCCGTAATGAAAGGATGGAAGAAAAGGTGGAGGAAGAAAAACGCCCGTTTGTGAAAAAACTGAATATCCGCCGTCCGGACGGGATGCCGAATCCGTTTTTGCCTTTTCAAAAGGATTTTAAACCGGAACATCTGCAAAGTGCGGTTCAAACCGCCGAAGAAAACGGGCGGATCAGGCTGGATATTTCCGTTCAAAACATTTCGCCGGCTCCCGTCCGCTTGCAATTTCCCACGAGCCAGCGGTACGATTTCCTCATTTTCGGCGAAAAGGGGGAACCCCTCTACCGTTGGTCGGAAGGAAAGGCGTTCCTGCAAGTGATCAACGAGGTGGAATTGGAAGCGGGCGGCCGTTTATCCTTTACCGCTTATTGGGACGGGAAAAGGAAAAATGGAAAGAAGGCGGAGAAGGGAAAATATTTGGTGAAAGTCATCATCACCGCCAAGGCGAAAACGTCCGAAGGGAAGACGGTGGACAGCCGGGAGTTGTCGGCAACGGGCCGATTTTCCCTGCCTTGAACGGCCCCACGGATCCCGGGCCGGTGCCGGTTAGGCCTTGTCCGGGGGAGCGCGCAAAGAAGGAAGCCTTCGGGTGAAAGAAGGACTGTGGCAAAGGACTTCGTTTATCATGGAATATAGCGATGAAGATGGAAACATCCGACGATACCGCGCGGCAAGGACTTCGTGCATCATGGAGGCCTGTAAAGGATGAGACTTCCGGTGCGGGAAAAACCGGGAAGACTTGAACGGCGGGAAAGACCGGCCTCCCTTGCGGAAAATTTTAAGACGGGCTTCTATGCCCGTCTTTTCTCTGAATAGCCGGTTTTTCGTTTCTGCCCATGTCCCCCGGTTTGCTTGCCGGTGGCGGCTGCATGGCCCAACGGGATGATCCCGGCGGACGCCTGCTTATCCGATGCGCGGATGCCGCGCGCGTCGGCGGATCTTCCGCCTTCAACTTTAATCATAAAATGCATCCGTCCCCTTCCCTTTGACGGACGGTCAATCTTCCCGGCAACGCCGCGGGGGCCGGACGGTTTGATCCGGACTCCTGTCGGCGATCATGCCGGATCTTTTTATTTTAAAGAAAAAAACGTTCCAGTTATAATGGAGGAAAAAGGGGGAAATGACAGCCCCTCTTTTCTTATGCCTTTTCCCGGCGGGAAGGGGCCGGGCATCTCGCATAAAATGGAAGAAGGCATCAAAAATCCATAAAAAACGGGAAGTGTAAGGAGAATCGCCATGAAATTGTTGGGCATATCAGGTTCCTTGATCGGGGAAAAATTGCCGGGCATGATGCGGGAAGTGTTGAACCATGTGCAAAAAAACGATCCCGGCATTTCGATAGAGCTGATGGATTTAAGGGATTATGCGGTGGAATTCGTCGACGGCAGGCCGTTTTCCCAATATAACCGGGATACGCGGACGGCGGTCGGCAAAATCAAAGAAGCGGACCTTTTCATCATCGGGTCCCCGGTGTATCAAGCGTCGATCTCCGGCGCCTTGAAAAATTTGTTCGACCATCTGCCGCCCAACGTTTTTGAGGGAAAAATCGTCGGGTTGGTCATGACCGGGGGAACGGAAAAGCATTATTTGGTCCTGGAGCATCATTTGCGTCCGATCGTCACCTTCTTGAAAGGAACGGTGCCGCCGAAGACCCTGTTCTTTCATCAGGATGACGACATTTATGAAGACAGGATCCAAAGGCGGATCGAGGAATTTGTCAAAGAACTTTTGCATTTTCAGGCGAAATGGGGCCCGGGGAAGAATTAAAGCGAAAATCCGCGAAAAAACAGCCCCTTCTCCATTTCCCCCGCTTGAAAAAATTTTTATAATTTCTTCCTAATCATTAAAGAAACGGAAAAATATATCGAAATAAATAAAGAGGGGGGCTGTCTAACCGATGAAACCGATGAAATGGATCAGAAATTTATCCGCGAATTTGAAATTAACGGCGAGAATCCGGCTGATTTTGCTGTCGACGATCGTGCTGTTTCTCATATCTTCCGCCGGCATCTGCTATCAATTTTTCAACATTCGCGAGCATGTAAAGGAAATACAAAAACAGGAAGAATTAAATTATTATGTGACAAATTTAATATCAATTATTAACAATAAAGATCTGCTGATCATGGATTACGTTTTTTCCGAGAAACTTGCCAACCGGGAACAGATTGAGGGTTTTAGCAAGGAATTTCAAGAAACGGTTAACAAAATCAAACCGATGCTGACGGAAGAAAAACAGAAAAACGTATTGAATCTGGCGTTGGAAAATTACGACAAATATGAGCAAAGTTTCAAAAACGATATCGTACCGCTGATGGAATCCGGAAAGGACGACACGGCAAAATTAGTTTTGCATATCCAAATCAGCAATTACCGCTACCAGATCATTTCATCCCTCAATGAATTGACGAGGCTGACCCGATCCGGAAGCCAATCCGCCTACGATTATACATACTCCGCCTTTCAGAGGGGTTTGACCATCTTGGGCGGCTCGGTCGTTCTCTCCACGGTGATCGGCTTCCTGCTGTTATGGGCGCTGAACAGGTATTTGAACCGGAACATGAATAAGGTGATGTTTACCGCTTCCGAAATCGCCGACGGCAATTTGCGGATTTCCGATCTTGACCGGGTCGGGAAAGACGAGCTCGGCCAGCTGGGCGTCGCCATGAACCGGATGAAGAAAAGCCTCAGTGACATCATTGCCCAGATCTCCGACGTATCCGACCGGCTGGTGAAGCAGAGCAATGATCTGGTCAAATCCACAAATGATTTGCACTCCGGCAGCCAGCAAATCGCGGAGACGATGGAGGAATTGTCCAGCGGGTCGGAAGAGCAGGCCAACGCCGCCAACCATCTGTACGAAAAAATGCAGCAGTTTTTAGGGACGATCGCCGAGGTCGTCTATAAATCGGAAGATACGAAAAAGGTATCCGAAAAGATGCTGGCGATGACCAACGAAGGACGCCAGAACATGGACGATTCCATCTTGAAGATGGCGGAGATCAACGAAAAAATCAACCAGTCGCTGGAAATGCTCCGGGGACTGGACAGCAAGATCAAAAACATCAACAAACTGGTGATCGTCATCAAAGATATTGCCGATCAAACCAATTTGTTGGCGCTGAACGCCTCGATCGAAGCCGCCCGGGCCGGGGAACACGGAAAGGGCTTTGTCGTGGTCGCCGCCGAGGTGAGAAAACTGGCGGAGCAGGTCACCGCTTCGGTCACGGACATCAATTCCATCTTGTCGGACATCCAGAAGGAATCCGGAAAGGTGCTTTCTTCGCTGGAAGAAGGCTACGGTTTGGTGAGCCAGGGCAGCGATCAGATGATGACCACCGGCCGTACGATCGTCCAGCTGATCGAAACCATCAACGACGTCGGCAAGCAAATCGAAAATATGGCTGACGCCCTCTACAATTTGATCGACAATTCGCAGACGATCGGAACATCCATTGAGAACATCGCCTCCGTCTCCGAGGAATCGGCGGCGGGCATCGAACAGACGTCGGCAACGGTCCAACAGGCCTCCATGGCGATGGATAAAATCTCCGCCAGCGCCGAGGTTTTGGATGAGGAAGCCAGACGGCTGAAACAGCTCGTGGAAAAATTCCAAATCTGACGTTTCTTATCCGTCGGAAATTAGGAGAAAAAGGGTACTTGCAGAATATCAAACATCACGGCTGACCGGCCGTGTTTTTTTTTTTGCCGATCGCCCCGGCTGAAGAAGGGGGCAGAGGGACCTGAAAGCTGCCGCCTCCCGCCCCTCCTTTTGCCGAAGGGAAGAAAGGAGCGAATCCTTCGTTCGTCCGTGGCCGGCCCGCATATCTTTGATGCCGTCCGAAGCCGAAGAAAGGAGCAAAACCTTCGTCCGGCGATCCCGGGCCCAGTCCGGCAGGGGCGGACAACAATGCCTGCGGAGGGGCCGGCGATTGAGTCAAGCGTATGTGGGCATTTTTTAACCCCGTGCCGGAAATGTAAACGGATACAATCGTTCAGGGTTCCCTCCTTGGTCAATATTCCGTGTTTTTAAAAAGTGTACATCGGCAATTTTTTAACCCGGCGCCGATGTCCGGCCGGTCGGCTCCCCGCAATTGATCATTTCCAGGGACATCCGGGAGTAAGACGGATGTCCGGGGAACCGACATTTCCGGCTGGTTATGGACCGGAAGGTTTATTGTTCAAATTGCATGGTTTCGACCAACATGAAATTTTATTGTTCTACATAGAGAAGGAATTTTCAATATTCATGGATTCCCGGACCGGAATGTCCAACATTTTCCTATTCTTCATCTCCGGATCGTCCAACATCCGAACAACAATGTCCGACATTTTTTGCCAAATGTTTAAGGATAGATCCTTTTTGTCCAACATCTGGAGGAAAACGTTCAACATTCCTTTCGCCTTTCGGGGCGGACTGTCCAACATTTTAACCGGAACGTCCAACATCTTTAAAAAATCGTCCAACACCGCATGGGACTGTCCAACATTTTCAAAAAAATGTCCATCATTTGAAATTTTTTGTCCAACATGGAAAAAAATTTGTCCAACATCACAGAAAAAATGTCCATCATCCGGGAAAAAACGTCCATCATCGGGCAAAAAATGTCCATCATCCTTT